>Ga0182021_10006885_pt1 | contig 13492 bp, 15 predicted proteins | sample 612E3MmetaG_FD_120493 | JGI IMG/M metagenome (GOLD analysis project Ga0182021, IMG submission 120493) | Permafrost microbial communities from Stordalen Mire, Sweden - 612E3M metaG (Illumina Assembly) | ecosystem: Environmental > Terrestrial > Soil > Wetlands > Permafrost | place: Sweden...
CAGCGTTCGATCGATTCCTTCCTGACCTAGCCTACCCTCATTGCCGATGCCGCGGCCGAGTCGCGTAATCTCGGCGCGGTCATCGAGCACGGCGATCGTTCCTTCTCTCGCCTCGGCGATGAGAAGCAAGGTCGTGTTGGTTCCGATATCGATGGTGGCGACGCGGCTCATGGACTGCCCCGGAGGCGGCGTCACCGGCTCTCAGCCGGCGGCGGACCGAACGACGGGCTGCGGGCGCCGCCCTTCCAGATCTGGAACTCCAGCTTGGTCTGCGGATTCATCGCGAACAGGCCCCCGCGGCTGGAGGCGTACACGATGAGGCGGCAGTCGGGCGACCAGGTCGGATCCTCGTTCGAGCCCTGGTTCTGTGTCATCCGGTCGATTTTCCCGGAGCGCAGGTCGTAGGTGAAGATGTCGAAAACCAGACGCTCGTCGCGGCCGGTGAACGCGATGATGGGCGTGTCGGCGCGCGGGCAGAAGCGCGGGGTCTGGTTGTAGGTGCCCTGGAAAGTCAGCCGGCGCGCGCCGCCGCCCGAGGCAGGCATGAGAAAGATCTGTGGCGTGCCCTGGCGGTCGGAGACGAAAGCGATCTTGGAGCCGTCCGGTGACACGCTGGCAGAAAGATCGATGGACGGTGAATTGGTCAGCCGCGCCTGCACGGACCCGTCCGAGGCCGAGATTTTGTAAAGCTCGGCGTTGCCCTCGAACGAGAGAGTGGCCACCAGCGAGCCGCCGCCAGGAAACCAGGCCGCGCCCGAATTGAGGCCGGGACGTTTCGAGATACGGTTGGCGCGGCCGCCCCCGGCCGGGACGACCCAGAGATCGTTGCCGCCCATCAAGTACGAGGTAAAGGCGATCTGGCCTCCGCTGGGTGAGTAGGCGGGCAACATGCAGGGGGAGTTCATGTGGGTGACGACCGACAGCTCGGCGCCGTCCATGCCGACGCTGGCGATCTCGCCTTTCTTGCCCGACATCGCGAAGGCGATGCGCGCCCCGAACACGCCGCGCTGGCCGGTGAACTGGGCGATGACGTCGTTGGCCCAGGCGTGCACCAGGGCGCGCAATTCAGGCCCGCGGTAGGTCTTGCTGAGCACGGGCGATTCGCCGCGGCCCACCTGAAACAGGCGGCCTTCCAGCACCAGGCCGCTTCCCTGGCGTGTGACGCCCATCTTGGCCACGCCCTGCGCTCCGACTTCAGACCAGAGCGCCGACGAGAACCCCATGCCTTCGTTTTGCAGGGTGGCGGGAAAGGACACGGGGTTGAGCACGCGAAACAGCCCGGTGATCGTTAGGTCTCGCTGTTCGATCTCGGTGGCCGACCGGGCCAGGTTCTTTTCACCGACCGCTTCGGGCAGGGCCAGGCGGAAGAGGTCGCGGTTGGGATCGCTGATCACGATGCGCGGCAGCTCATCGGTTTCGCCTGGGCCAGGCTGGGCCGACGGCTGCGCGTAAACCGGAAGTGCTGCGGCGAGAATCAGCGCTGCGGTCACAAGTTCGTAACGCGTGAGCGGGGGCTTCGTCATGTTTCTCCTTAGCGGGTCAGATCCTTGCCATCAAAAACCAGGAGAGAGCCGCGCTTGAACCGCGCCGCCAGGCCGGCCGGGGGAGGCGGAACCCGGCTGGTCGCCTTCACCGCCTGCACGCAAGAATCGTCGAAGTACTGGTTGCCCGACGGCTTGGTTATTCGGGGATTGCCGAGCACACCGTCGGCGGAGATCGAGACTCTCACCTCGGCGGAGAGTGTCGCCAGCTCGCTGTCCGAAACGAACCCGGTGGGCGTGGACCAGTGCTTGTGCACGGCCTCGTAGATGGCGGTGGCGTACTCGTCGCCGCTCGTCGCCTGGTTGGAGGTGCCTTCGGGTGAGCCGGTGAGCGAGCCCTCGGCGGCTTCCTCGGCTGCGGCATTTTTTGCCAGTGCCTTGGCGCGCTCCAGGGCGCGGCGCAGGTCCTTGGAGATGGTCGTGTCCTCAAGCTTGGGCGCTTCCTTGGGTGCTGCCGCGGCATTGGGATCTTCGCTGAGCTTGATGGCGTCCGGCGCCTTGGGCTTGGGCGGCTGCACGATGCGCGGCAGCCAGAACTTGTCGCGCGGCTTGCCCAGCGCCACCAGCCTGGTGATGATCATGTCGCGCGGGGCCTCGGGGCGCGGCGGTGTCTTCAGATGGCCGTAGTAGACCAGGACGACCAGCAAGGCATGAATTGCCAACGTGGCCGCGATGCCCCCCAGGAAGGTGCCACGGCCGAGCGGCCGGATGCGTGTGTAGACAGATTCCTGCATGCTATTCGAGTGGGTCGGTGATGAGCCCCATCTTGTCGCCGCCAGCGAGCTTGATGGCGGCCATGACCTTGACCACGTCACCGTAGGACAGGGCCTTGTCCGCGTGGATGTACGCTTCGCGGTCGGACTGCAGCTTGGCGTTGGCGCGCAGCTTGTCCTCCACCTCGGCGAACGGGATCTCCATGCGGCCGATGTACACGCGCTTTTCCTTGGTCACCGTGACGATCAGCTTGCCAGTGTCGTCGGGAATGGTCTGCGCCTTGGCATCCGGGAGCTGTACGTCCACCCCGGTCTGCAGCATGGGCGCGGTGACCATGAAGACGATGAGCAGCACCAGCATCACGTCCACCAGAGGGGTGACGTTGATGTCCGACAGGGTTCCGGTCTCGCGCCCGCCGCTTGTGCTCATGGCCATGGCTAGAAGAACCTCCGCCGGATAATGTTGAGGAAGTCGTTGGTGAAGGTTTCCATCTCGGCGCTGATGACCCGGATCCGGCGGGACAGGTAGTTGTAGCCCATGACCGCCGGGATAGCGGCCACCAGGCCGATGGCCGTGGCCACTAGGGCCTCGGCGATGCCAGGCGCTACGGTGGCCAGGTTGGCCGCGCCCTTGGCGCCGATGTTGCGGAACGAATTCATGATGCCCCACACGGTTCCGAACAAACCGATGAAGGGCGCGGAACTGGCGGTGGTCGCCAGGAAGGGGACCTTGTTCTCCATCTCGGTGACCGCCATGGTGCGCGCCCGGGACAGGGCGCGCTCGATGCTCTCGATGTCGCCAATGTGCGTCTCAGGCGCGGCAGCGTCGCCCCCTGCTTCCGTGCGCCGCTTGCGCAGCTTGGCAAGTTCCACGAAGCCGGCGCGGAACACCTCACTGACCGGCGAGGGCGGGCTGTTCTCGGATGCCTTCCAGACGTCGTCCAGCCGCTGCGTACGCCAGAAGGACTCGACGAAGTCGACCGAGCGGCGGTAGGCGCGCGCCAGATAGAGCCACTTGGTGCCGATGACGAACCATGACACGATCGACATGAGCGCAAGCAAGGCCAGCGTGCCCTTGGCCACGCTGGACGCGTGCACGATGAGCGATACGATGTCTAGCTTGTCTTCGGCCCCGCCCGCCTGCAGCAGTAGATGGATCATGGGAGAGAACTCCTTTTCGACCTTGTTCTGGGACGGAACTTGTCCATAGCTGTTATAAACCTAGCTGGGGTTCCATGGTTCGAATTGTAGCGTCGCTTCTCGCGCTGGCAGCCACGGGATGCGTCTCCATCGACGGGGGCGCGGTCGAGGCCAGCTGGAACATCCAGGCCCTCGACGGCCGTGGCATCGCGGATTGTAGCTGTACCTGTCCGCAGGTTGCCAAGGTTCGTTTCAGCGTCGTACCGGCGGCGGGCGGCGCTGACCTGTGCGCGGGTCGGGCGGCATGCCAGTTCCCATGCCGGTCCAAGCACGGAGCGACGCCCTTTGACATTCCAACCGGCGACTACGCGGTGTCTCTGGTGCCCGTGGGTGCAGACGGTCAGGACCTGACCGGTGCGGTCGTCCAGGATGGGGGCGGCACGTGTTCGGCACACAGCGGCGTGGCGCCGACTTTGCGTACCGTCGGAAAAGGACAGCTCACACAGCTCAACGCAGTCATCATCGTGGCAGACTGTGCACCAGTTTGTGGGGGCTTTGACAGCGCCAAGGTTTGTACCAAGCCGTGAAAACTTGCCATATGGGAGGGCCATCGATGTTGCGAATTTACACACTATGCCTCGCGGGGATCGTCGGACTGGGGCTGGGAGCAGCCGGCTGCACGGGAGGCGGCCACGGGGGGAGATTCCAAGTGGCGTGGGACCTCGCTTGGGCCGGGGACGGCGCAGCGACTTGCACCAGCGCAGGCGTCACGGAGGTTGATCTCGATGTGTTGGACACCTACACCAACCTCGACTACCACGATAGCTTCTCCTGTTCAGTCTACCAGGGCACGAGCCAGCGCTTGCCTGTTGGCGACTACACGGTTGCCGTGCGGGCCTACGGCGCCAGCGGCGCCCTGGCTAGCGAGGCGATCCTTCCAGACGTGTACCCGATCGATTCGGGCATCGTCACGCCGCTTCCTGGGGTCTCGTTGATCGTTCAGTAGTTTTTCAAGCTCTCCTAGCCGATGCGCAATTGGCGACGTCCGACAGCGTGGGCTGGGCTGCGCGGCCTGTCCCGCGCGAAGGCCAGCCCGTGCTAGCTTAGGCCCCTCGATGGCATTCTCGAATTCCAGCTACCAGATGCCGCCTTGGCTGAGGCCGCTGGCGCAGCGGCTATCGCCCACCATCCGGACGCTGGTAGTGGTGCTGGCGGTGCCGTGGCTGTTCTATGTCCTGGTGAAGCCGGCACGGGGACTGGTAGATGACTACCTGGCCCTGGGGCCGGGGATCATGCGGGGACAGGTCTGGCAGATCGCCACCGCATTGTTCGTGGATCGGAATCCGCTGGCGTTTTTGAATCTGCTGGGCTTGTGGTTCGTGGGTGCGGCCATCGAACGGACCCTGGGACGTCGGCGCTTTCTCATCGTCTTCTTCGCGCCCGGCCTGGCGGCCAATCTCGTGATCGCCCTGCTGTCGGCCTGGTGGGGCCAATGGGCGCCCTATTCGGGATGTGGGGACTCGGTGCTGGGGCTGTTCGTCGGACTGGCGGTCCTCTACGGCCCGGCCCAGGTGCGCGTGATCGGGAGCTTGGTCATGCCGGCGCGTGCCCTGGCAGCCATCTTCGTGGGTCTGGCGCTTCTCAGCGCAGCCGCCTACCGCGTCTGGCCTGCCGTGTTCGGAACCCTGGTGGCGGTGGGCCTGGCCTATCGTCTGTGCGGGGGCCGCGGCCGGGACCTGCGCGAATTTGCTTCCTGGCTGCAGGCCAAGATCACCCGGCGCCGCTGGCGGGTCATGGACGGCGGCAAGGCGCCTCGACGGCCGGAACGATTCAATTAGTCGAACCATCAGACTCCTGGTTTGCAACTGTCCCGAGCACCACGTAGAACACCCGCCACGGGGGAGCCAGCTGGCTGAGAGGCGTCGTTTCTGACGCGACCCCTTGAACCTGATCCGGGTAATGCCGGCGTAGGAAGGAGACACCTTGAGTAGCAACGCGAGCGAGCGTGGGCTTTCACCTGTGGCAGAAGATCTGCCGTCGTCGCGCAAGGTGTACGTGGAGGCAGACGGCCTGGCTGTGCCCATGCGCGAGATCACGCTGTCAGGCGGACAGCCCCCGTTACGCGTCTACGACACCACCGGGCCGCAGGGGCACGATCCGGGCCAGGGTCTGCCCAAGCTGCGTGCGCCGTGGACCGCCCGCCGCGTCGGCCGCGGCGACCGGAACTTTTCCCAGATGCACTGCGCCCGCAGTGGCGAGATCACCGAGGAGATGCGCTTCGTGGCCCTGCGGGAAAACCTCGCGCCCGCTTTCGTGCGCGACGAGGTCGTCGCTGGCCGTGCCATCATCCCGGCCAACATCCGCCACCCCGAGCTGGAGCCGATGGCCATCGGCCGCAACTTCCTGGTGAAGGTCAACGCCAACATCGGCAACTCGGCCCTGTCCTCGTCAGTCGCAGAAGAGGTGGAGAAGCTGCAGTGGGCAACCCGTTGGGGCGCGGACGCGGTGATGGATCTGTCCACCGGCCCGAGCATCCATGAGACGCGCGAGCGGATTATCCGCAACGCGGCAGTACCCATCGGTACGGTTCCCATCTACCAGTGTTTGGAGAAGGTGGGAGGCAAGATCGAAAATCTGTCGATCGGCGTGTTTCTCGACACCATCATCGAGCAGGCCGAGCAGGGGGTGGACTACTTCACCATCCACGCCGGGCTGCTGCTGCGGCACGTGCCGCTGACCGCGCGGCGGGTGGCTGGGATCGTGTCCCGTGGCGGCTCGATCATGGCCAAGTGGTGCCTTGGGCACAACAGAGAGAATTTTCTCTACACCGATTTTGAGCGGATCTGCGAAGTGGCTAAGAAGTACGACATCGCTTTCTCGCTGGGCGACGGGCTGCGGCCCGGCTGCCAGGCAGACGCCAACGACCAGGCGCAGTTCGCGGAACTGGAAACCCTGGGCAGCCTGACCAAGATCGCGTGGCAGCACGACGTGCAAGTCATGATCGAGGGCCCGGGTCATGTGCCGGTCCATCGAATCAAGGAGAACATGGAGCGACAGTTGGCCGCCTGTCACGGGGCACCGTTTTACACCTTGGGCCCGGTGGTGACCGACATCGCGCCTGGCTACGACCACATCACCTCGGCCATCGGCGCGACCCTGATCGGCTGGTACGGCACGGCCATGCTGTGCTACGTGACGCCCAAGGAACACCTGGGGCTGCCCAACCGCGACGACGTGAAAGCCGGGGTGATCGCGTACAAGATCGCGGCCCACGCCGCCGACCTGGCCAAGGGCCACCCGGGTGCGCGCGAACGCGACGACGCGATGGCCAGGGCGCGCTTCGATTTTCGTTGGCCCGACCAGTTCGCCCTGGCACTCGACCCGCCCACCGCACGCGCATTCCACGACGAGACCCTGCCGGCCGAGGACGCCAAGCAGGCGCACTTCTGTTCCATGTGCGGCCCGGACTTCTGTGCGATGCGGATCACTCAGGAAGTGCGCGAGTCGGCCAGCCGCGTTCCCCTATCCGATTGCCCGCTGAAGCCGGATTCTTCCTGACCAGTGCGCCAGCGCAGGCGGGGCGGGCGACGCAACCCCGGTCAGGCGGCGTGGAAGGCGCTCGGGCAGTGAGGAACCAGGGGACAGTGCTCGCAGTCGGGCCGGCGCGCGAAGCAGCGGCGGCGGCCGTGCCAGATCATCTGGTGCGCAAACAGGATCCAGCGTTCGCGAGGAACGACCGTCATCAGATCCTGCTCGATCTTTTCGGGCGTCGAGGAACGCGTGAGCGTCAGACGTTGGGCCAGACGCTGGACGTGTGTGTCCACCACGATGCCCTCGGCCAAGCCGAAGGCCGTGCCCAGTACCACGTTAGCGGTCTTGCGGGCCACACCGGGCAGCTCGCACAGCTCGGCCATGGTGCGCGGCACCTGGCCGCCGTAACGTTCCACGATGGCACGAGATGCCCCGATGAGATTCTTGGCTTTGTTGCGAAAGAAGCCGGTGGAATGAATGAGCTGCTCCAAGGCCAGCGGAGGCGCCATGGACATGGCGGCGGGCGTGGAAAACTGCGCGAAGAGCAAAGGGGTAACCTGGTTTACGCGCTCATCGGTACATTGGGCCGACAGGATGGTTGCGCACAGAAGCTGGAAGGGGTTGTCCCGATGCAGCTCGCAGTCAGCCTCTGAGTACATGCGGTCAAGGCCACGCAGAATGGCCGCCACCCGGATGCGCTCGGGCGGCCAGCGCGGGGAGCGGGGAGTTGTGCCGCTGCCAGACTTGGACCGGGTCATGTGAGGTTTCTAGCATGGGGCGATTACGGCCGGCCACGGCCACGGCCACGACCACGGCCACGGTTGCGGGCACGACTATGAGAACCACGGCTTGCGCGCTCCCGGCGGACGGGCTCTAATTCGCCCTCCATGGACGAGACGCCCGAGGAACTCGAGCAGATCCGCCGCGAGGCTGCAGAGATCGATCCCTACCGGTACCGCCGGCACAGGCGCTGGCTGATCACTCTTCTGATCTTCGCGGCGGGGGCGGGCGTGTGCTGGCTGGCCATCACGATGGCTTCCGCCGGACGCAATCCCTGCGAGCGGGTGCGCGACCACTATTGTCGGCGCACGGTCGACCAGGCCAAGTGCGCCAGCTATGACAGCATCTTCCGCGAGTCCGTGCAGGACCAGAGCCCTGCCATGCGCAGCATGATCCGGGACCAGTGCCTGACCAAGATCAACCGCCTCAAGGAAGAGGACGGCATCGTGGTCCGCTGAAGCTAGACCGAGAACGAACTACCGCAGCCGCAGGTCGACTTCACGTTCGGGTTGCTGAACTTGAAGCCCGAGCCCTGCAGGCTTTCCACGTAGTCAATCTCGGTTCCCATCAGGTACATTAGGCTCATCTGGTCGCACAGCATCTTCACGCCATTCGATTCAAAGGCCTGGTCGATGTCCTGCGCCTGGTCAAAGTAGAGGTCATAGGCAAACCCCGAGCAGCCGCCCCCCAGCACCTTGAGCCGCAGGGCATAGCCATCCTGGACCTTCTCTTCGACGCGGATCTGCTTGACCTTCTCTGCGGCTCGCGCGGTCAGGGTGACCGGCGTCGCCGGCGCGTCACTGGATACTTCGGCGGTCTTGTCGGTGGCAGCAGGCATGAAAGAACTCCTCTCGCGGCAAGTGTAACCCTCTCTTCAGATGCCGGCCACCCCGTCTTGGTTGCTTGGCTATTGAGGGTCTAGAAGGGCTTCGTGGATTCGCCCTGCCAGCCAGGCGAGCGCAGACCGGTGATGTTCCACACGCGCAGGGCATCGGTCTTGCCTTTCACGCGCACCGGTGGCAGCGCTGTCGCGGACACCGAGCCTCCGACCTTGCCGTAGGTCCCTTCAGAGACCAGGACCTCTCCCGCCTTGGCCAGGCTGCACAGGCGCGAGGCCGTGTTCACGGCGTCGCCGATGGCCGTGTACTGGAGCGCGCGCGAGCTGCCGATGGCGCCAGTCACCACGGTGCCGGTGTTGATGCCGATGCCGATCTTGATCTGCTCCTGACCCTCGGCCGCTCGGGTGTGGTTGAACTCGGACAGCACCTGCAACATGTCGAGCGCACACTCAACCGCTTTCTTCTCCGCGTTGGGGATGGCCACCGGCGCTCCGAACAGGGCGATGATCTCGTCGCCCACGAACTTGTCTAGGGTTCCCTCGTGCTTGAAGATCACGTCCACCATCAACTCGAAATACTCGTTGAGCATGCGCACGATTTCCGGCGGCTCGCGCTTCTCGCTCATGGCGGTGAAGCCACGGATGTCCGAGAACAACAGCGTCACTTCCGACAGCGCGCCGCCCTTTTCGAGCTGCAGCTTGCCGGACACCACCTGTTCGACCAGGTTGGGCGAGAGCAAGCGCTGGAACTGGGCGCGGGTTTTCGCCTCCTGCTCGATCTTGCGCGCCAACATGGAGTTGTGGATGGCGGCGGCGGCCTGGTTGCCGACCCCGGCGAAGATCTGCAGGTCCTTCTCGCAGAAGGCATTGGTCGCCACCATGGAATCCAGGTGCATGATGCCCAACAGCTCTTCGTGGTGGATGAGCGGCACGGTCATGGTGGAGCGAATGCCCTGCATGATGATGGACCGCGCACCCTGGAACCGGCTGTCCATGCTGGCGTCGGACGACAGCACGGCCGCCTTTTGCTGCACCACCTCGCTCAGGATGGAACGGGAGAGCACGATCTGCTCGGTGCGCCCGTCCCGCGTCTTGGCCACGCGGGGCTGGGGAACGCCGTCTTCCATCAGAAGGATGACCCCGCGATCGGCCGGGATCAGATCGAACGCTTTCATGATGATCTTCTCGAGCAGAAGATCGATGTCGACCTCGAGCCCGATGGACCGGCCCAGTTCATAGGCCAGACGCAGCTTCTCGTAGTCGCGGCGCAGGGTTTCGGGATCGGTGATCTGGCGCTCGGGCAGGAACTCAGCGGCGCTGGCGGCCTGAAGCTTCTGGTGAATCAGCGCATCAGCAAGCGCGGCCTGCTGGATGCTGACCCTTTGCGCCGCCTGGGAGGCTTGGCTCGACTGTTCCTGGAAGATGAGCTGCGTCCCGCCGAGCACGATCTCATCGCCTTCTGAGAGGATGTGCTCACCCACGCGCTCGTTCTTGAAGAACGAGCCGTTGAGGCTGCCCAGGTCGCGGTAGAGAAAGCGGCCGTCGGGCTGGCGAATGACCTGCGCATGTTCCTTGGAAACGATGCGGTCGAGGATCTGGATGACGTTGTGAGGATGGCGACCGATGGTGGTCATCGGCCCCAACTCGTACTCGCGCCGTGCGCTGCTTCCTTGAACGATTAGCTTTGCCATGCGCTGCCTTGAGGGCCGTCGATTGTATCACGTCACCATTTGATGCGGGCAGCGTCGGTCACCGCCCGCGGCGAGAGATGGAAGTCGTAGCTCTTGTTGATGACAGGGAAGAAGGCCGGAGCGACAAAGTGCGCTTCGATCGACACCTCTTTCTTGCTCCGGGAAAAGACCACCTCGAGCTTTGGGTCCTTCACACCCAGCTTGCGCAATTCCTGGGTAATCCCTTTGTTGAGGTCCTTGATCACGGACGCAGCAGTCTCGTCCGAGCGCAGATTGCCGCGATAGAGCGCGGGGAGCGCGTCCAGCAGCACGCCCTTGGCACGGGAACCGAGCAAGTAGACCGGCCAGGTGCAGACGATCACGAAGACGCCGAGGCCGAGCATCAGCAGGAGCATCACGGAAGTTGAGTTGATCGACCGGGGCTTCTTGTACTTTGTAACCATCGCACGGGCCTCGCTATGTCGTTGAGGCAGGTTCTCTCAGATTGCGGGCGAGCTGGTTGCGCATGCAGAAGACGCCAAGCAAGGCCTGGACCGCAAGGGCAACGGCCTGGCTCCCCAGGCTGGCTGCCAGAATGGCGGCCTTGGCTGCGGCTGGCGTCGCGCCGGGCACGAAGTCATGGAAGAAGTAGATCATCGCGGCCTGCGTGGTACCCAGCCCCATGACGGCGATGGGCAGCACGGCAATGAAATAGATTATGGGCAGATATACCAGCGCTTGCGACACCTGTAGCTGGACACCGAAGGCACGCAGCGACGTGTAGCTGAACACCATCAGAATACCAAGGTGGGGAACCCGCACCAGCAGGGCCCGAAGATGTCCGGACACGCCCGCGGCGAACAGAACATCGAAGATGGGGCGCGATGTCAACCAGCTCGGCCTGATCACCAGGAGCAAGACATACACCGCCAGCGCGCCGTACGCCCCCAACACGATCTTGCGCAGGGCTGGGGGCAGGTCCGGGGCTACCAGCAGGCCTACGGATGCGAAAACCAGCAGCAAGAGAATGTTGATCCCCATGACCAGGAGCACGGCCGCTGTCCCGCGCAGCAGGGGGACCCCACGCGACCGGTTCACGAAGTAGACGATGGCCCCCTGGCCGATCGTATAGTTGACCAGCGCAAGGAGATAGGTCGCCCCGCGGACCACGAGGACTTCACGAAAAGAGAGGCGGGCCACGAACCAGCCGAATGTCTTCCAGATGGCGAAGGAATCGCCCAGATAGACGCCGAGCACAAGCAACACGAACGCAGGGACGGTCCAGGCTGCGGCCGAGCCCAACGCCGTCATGATCTGCGACAACGAGATGCTGCGGAAGAGGTAGAAGAGGAGACCGAGGGTGACGGCCCATGGCAGGATCCGGCCGAGCTTCTTTCGCATGTGTGGTCACTATCGCACGAATTGCCGGCGCTGGCTCGGGCGCACGCGTCCTGTCTTGTGTATTTGCGGCCAGGAAGCGAAACTGAAAGCAAGGCAGCCATGACCACGGGCGCTCCCCCTGTTTCCCCAGCCGGTGACAGTCCGGACGGGGAGCGTCCGCCCGCGCCGCCTGTCGAGCCGCTGCCGGTAGCGGTCTACCTGCTGGTGGAGCCGATGGTGTCGGGCAAGCGAGTCCTCGATGTCTCACCCCGCGGGGGTGGACCGGGGCTCGAATTCCTCCGACGCGCTGGCGCAGCGGAGGTGATCTCCTGCGTGCCGCACGGGCCTTCGCTGTCCGTGCCCGAACCGGGGGCGGATATTGTGCTGTGCGGCCTGTCCGCGAGTTGGTCGGATGAAGAGCGTGGCGTCTGGCTGGCCGAACTCAGGCGGGTGCTGCGTCCTGAAGGCTTTTGCGTGTTGCGCTTGGCTACCGTGGGTCTTCGGGACCATGCGCGGGCTGGTGCGGGCATGCGCACGGCCTGCGCGGACCTCTTGCTCGCCTATTTTGCGACTGTGGACATCGTCGAGGAAACCCAGTTCAGCGGAGTGTCGTTCCACGCGCCCGGCACGGAGGATCTGGCGGTCAACGAATCCTTGACCAGGCTGTCGGGCGCGTCCGGCCACTTCGTCGCGTTGTGCGCCGATTGTGCGGAGCGTCCGTGGAACCTCACCGAGAGTCTCCTGGTCCCGACCGATGCGGGTGCCTCCACCGAAACGGGCGCAGGTGGCGTATCGGCAGGGGAGTTGGCCGCCTGGCAAGGCGAGGCCGCGCGGCTGGAAGCGCACTGCGCGGAGTTGGCTCGCGAGCGCGATGGCGCGCGCGAGAGCGCCATGACCCTGCAGGACCGCGCCGATCGGCTGGAGCGCACCGTTGCGGTCTTGCGCAAGGACGTCGAACGCTACCTGCGCCAGATCACCGACGACGCGGCCGCGCGCGAGCTGCTCGACCTGGAACGCGATGAACTGCGGCGGAATCTGGCCGCGGCGACCCAGCAGGCCGCGGAGGCCGCCCGTGAGCTCGAAAGGCGGCAGGTCGCCCTGCGCACGATCGAGAAGGAGGTTGTTCGCTTGCGGGCGGCGCGCGGGGAAGCCGGGCGCCCGACCGGGAAGACCTGACCGCCCAGGATCAGACGACACTCGGCGAGACGACTGCTTGACCTGGGCCATCTCGTCCACTAAGTTCCTCGATCTTCGCGGTCGTGGCGGAACTGGTAGACGCGCCAGATTCAGGTTCTGGTGGTAGAAATGCTGTGGGAGTTCAAATCTCCCCGACCGCACCAGTAACCTTTTGTTGTCCGCAGCGAGATCAGGTGGGCTCGACAGCGCCCAGCGTGCACGCGCTGGAGCGCGGGTTGCCACGCTGGTCGATGGGCGGGCAGCCGGTGCCCACTCCGATGGCCGGACTGCTCGACGCCGGGAGCATCGTCTTGGTCGGTCCACCATTGTCCTGAAGGGGGCCAAGCGCGGGATCCGCGGCTGTGATGGATGACGTGCACTGCGTGCCGGCGCTCGGGAACTGCAGATTGGGTCCGCTGCTGCCGTGCTGTTTGGCACAGTTGGTGGTTCCGTCCAGCGTGCCCCGCAGGTTGTTGGCTACTATGGTGTTCTGCAGTTTGACTCCGGTGTCGCCACCAAAGAGCCCGTCACCCGTGTTGCCCGCCACTGTGACGTTGAGAAAGGTGCCGGTCACGCCGTTGGCAAACCAGACGCCGCCTCCGCCGGCGGCCGTGTTGTTCGCGATGGTCACGTTGGTGAGATTCGCGATGGCCGACTGGCCGATCCAAATGCCGCCGCCATAGTGGCCGGTGTTATTTGAAATGGTCGTGCCGCTCATGTTGA
>Ga0182021_10006886_pt1 | contig 13490 bp, 11 predicted proteins | sample 612E3MmetaG_FD_120493 | JGI IMG/M metagenome (GOLD analysis project Ga0182021, IMG submission 120493) | Permafrost microbial communities from Stordalen Mire, Sweden - 612E3M metaG (Illumina Assembly) | ecosystem: Environmental > Terrestrial > Soil > Wetlands > Permafrost | place: Sweden...
GTCGGGCGTCACCACCACTTCGGTGGTAAACACCAGCGAGATATTGTTGGGCGGAGTGCCGGGTCCCGGGAACGTGAGTTCGACGAAGAAGGCCGACCACCCGCCATTCGGCGTCACGGTGGCGGTGTAGATGCCATTGGCCGCCGAGAGCGGGGTGCTGGTCCAGGCGGGGCCGATGGTTTCCAGGCGGAAATCGCGCGCTTTCGGGTTCGATGCCTGCCACAGCAACACCTGCGACGGCGCGTCCACCACGCGTACGGTGATGGTTCCCGCCGAGCGGTCGAAGTGCCAGTAGAACCGCGGGCGCGGGAAATTCTGCGACACCGCCTGGAACCAGGCGACCAGGTTGGCGGCGGTAGTCAGCGAAGTCATCGAGTGGTCGGTATTGGGCACGAAGCGGAGGTATTTCTCGCCGGGCAGGTCCGAAAAAAAGAAGCGCGGCGAATCGGGCAGGAAAAACTGGTCGCCGGTGGAGGCCATCTGGTAGGAGGGCAGGGCCAGGCGCTCGCGATACTGGTAGGGGTCTTCGATCTCCTGGAGCGCGGCCATCTGCGGCGTGCCAAACCAGTTCATGATGCCCATGTCCACGTAATCCTGCACCGCCGGCGCCCAAGAGCCGTACGACAGCCACTGGCTTTCGAACACCGCCGGCAGATTCAGGGCATCGAACACGATGGGCGCGATGGCGATGACGCGCGGGTCCACCTGGGCCACCGACCAGGTGGTCCAGCCGCGCTTGGATCCTCCGGACACGACGAAATTCTTCACCGTCATGGCGCCAGCCGGCAGTTTCGCCAGGAAGTCCGTGACCGCGTCCATGGCGCGCACGGCGGCTTTGGTCATGGGCAGGCGCGCCGGCCAGCGCTCGTCGCCGGTACGCAGGTACTTGTCCCAGGTGTAGGCGATGATGGCGTCTTCGGTGCGGGTCTGGCTTTCGCCGGCGAACTTGAGGGGCTCGTTCGGCACCTGCCCGAGGTCCACCACCACGGCGCCGGCGCTGACCGCCAGCAACATCATCAACGGGTCGGGCGCCGGCGGCGAACTCGAATTGCTGCCGCCGTCGATGAACAGCACGGCGGTGGAAGTGGTCAACTGATCCGGCTTGTAGATGGTCATCCAATGATGCCACTCCGGCTTGTCGACTTGCGCCGCGGTGAGCCAGGTTTGGGACACCAGGTCGATTTGATAGGCGGCGAGCCCGGGTGAATTCACGGTGCCCGCCAGGGTGTAGCGGTAGGAAGCGTCGGGCGCCGCAATATAACGGTCGAGCGCCGTGTAATCGGCGCCGCCGGCCAATAGGGCCAGGGCGCATGTCAGGAAGGCAACTCTTGCTGGCTGCATAAGACACCAAGATAACAGGATCGGACGCCACGTTTTGATTAGGTTAGAATCGGATTCATGGGCTTCCTCGCATTCTGTCGCAAGTTGACGCAGAGCCTGACGATTGCCGTCCTGCTTTTCGTGGCGGCGGGAGCACTGTCTGTGCTGCTCTGGCCCCATGGTGTCCGAAACTTCTGGCACAATCTCGCACGGCTCCCGTTGCTGGCTCTGATCCAATGTGCGTGGGGGATTCTATGTGGCGCGATCGCCCGGAAAAGAGGGTGGTCGGCACAAGGTTGCCGTGGTTTTGCCATGTTCACATTCCTGGTGGCCTGTGTCCTCCTCTGGCTGGTGAATTCCAATTCTTCGTTCGGCGTGTTTACCGCGTTCTCCGGAGGAGTCGGCTTGTTCTGCAGAAAACTCGTCTATCCGGACCTGGCATGGAACGACTCCGATTTCAAATCGTCCAGGCATCTGACCACTCTGGAACTCAATTCATAACTGCGTCGCGTCGAGCTTGGCTCGGATTGACAGGCTGCACAAGGCGGAGCCTTATGCCACTTTGATTTCGCGGCGCCAGGCGGCGAGGATTGTCTGGCCGTGCCTTTCTGACCTACAGGCGGCGATTGACCACGCTTGGCACATCCCTTACACCGTGCACAATGGCTACGATCTCGATCGGTTTCTCCGCCAGGTATACGACAAGATAGGATCCTATGGGCCAGAACCGGAGCGACGGCACGGGCAGATCTTCGCGTACATGCCCCAGTTCCGGGTGGTTTGCCAGCAGGCGGAAGGCTCCGACAAAGCGCACCATCAAGCGTCGCGCGGATTCCGGACTGTCCTTAGCGATGTAATCGCGGATCTCCCGGAGGTCGTCTTCCACATACCGGCCAAAGAGGAATCGCCTCACAGCGCGCTGGGCCGGCGCTGGTGTTCATCGAGCTCGCCGATGAGTCGAGCCATGACTTCCTCACCGTCCACTTTTTCTCCGGCGTTCAGTGACCTCAGGCGTTCATCGACAGCTTGATTAAACTCGGTGAGCCGGATGCGGCGGGCGTCCTCCTCGAACACCATTCGCTCTACGCACTCCGCGACCGAGACGCCTTCGGTGGACGCTTTGGCTTTGAGCCGAGCCTCGATTTCGGGTGAGACGTCAATAGTCATATGGGACCCCTGCTCTCAGGCTAACAGGGAATTCGAAGCAGCGGGCGGGCGCGAATTCTCTCGGCCCGGTCCGGGCTGCGCTCGGATTGACAGGCGAAAGCGCCTGTCCCACCTGCACAAGGCGGAGCCTTATGCCACTTTGATTTCGCGGCGCCAGGCGAGTAACAGGATGAGACCGATCAGGATCAGGGCGCTGGTCAGGCCGGCCCAGATGCCGGTGACGCCCCAGCCATAGGGGAAGCATAGGAAATAAGCGACCGGCATGCCGATTAGCCAGTAGCCGGTGAAGTGGGCGAGGGCGGGGGTGCGCGTGTCGCCGAGGCCGCGCAGGGCACCAGTGGCGACCACCTGCAGGCCGTCGAAGATTTGGAAGAGGGCGGCGATGCGCAGGAGCGCGGCGCTGGCGCCGATGACGGCGGCTTCGGGGGTGTAGAGGCGCGCGATCCAGCGGGGGACGATGGCGAGCGCAAGACCGGCGGCACCCATGAATCCGGCGCCAAGTAGCAGGGCGGTCCAACCGGAGACGGCGGCATCGCGCGCGGATTTGCGGCCGACGGCCTGCCCGACACGGACGGCGGCGGCGGAACTGATGCCGAGCGGGACCATGAAGGTGGTGGAGATGACGTTGACGGCGATAGAGTGCGCGGCGAGGGAGATTTCGTCGAAGCGGGCGGCCATCACGGTGACCACACCGAAGACCGCGCCTTCGACGAAAATCTGCATGGCGGAGGGAAAGCCGAGGGCGAGCAGACGACGGATGAGGGGAAAGTGCGGACGGTAGGAGAACTGGGCGGCATTGGCAATTGGGCGGTCGCTCCCTGACGGTCGCGGCTCCGATTGGACCCTTTGGTGGCGGAGGACCGCGATCAGCAGGACCAGCGCGATATAGACGCGGGAGATGGAGGTGGAGTATCCCGAACCTTCCAGGCCCAGGCGCGGGGCGCCCCAATTGCCGTACATGAAGAGCCAGTTGCCGGCGAAGTTGAGGAGGTTGGCGCTGATCACGGCGAAGGTGATGGGCTTGACGATGTTCATCGCCTGCAGGTAGCGGCGAAAGGCGGCGAAGCAGAGCAAGGGGGGCACGCCCCAGAGCAGCGCGTGGAGGTAGGGGCCGAGCAATTCCATGACGCGCGGGTTGGTGCCGAGGGCGCGCACCAGCGGAATGGTGAGAGCCAGCAGCACGACGACCACGGGGGCCAGGGCCACTGCGATCCATAGGCCCTGGACGAGGGTGCGGCGGCAAGCGGCATCGTCGGTGGCGCCGAACGCCTGGGCGACCAGGGTGTCCATGCCGAGCAGCATGCCGGTACCGCAGATGACGATGGGGTAGAAGAGCATGTTGCCGAGGCTGCCGGCGCCGATGGCGGCGGCGCCCAGGCGGCCGGCCATGAGGGCATCGACGAAGCCCATCAGCATCCAGCCGAGCTCGGCCATGGCGAGCGGCGCGGCGAGGCGCAGCATTGGACGGATTTCCTGGCGGAAGGCGGCGATCATTTTTTGAGTTGGGCTTTGGGATGCGCCTTATCGTAGACTGCCATGAGGTCGGTGAGCGAGACTTGCGTGTATTTCTGGGTGGTGGAGAGGCGGGCGTGGCCGAGCAGTTCCTGGATGGCGCGCAGGTCGGCGCCATCGGCCAGCAGGTGGGTGGCGTAGGCGTGGCGGAAGCTGTGAGGATGCACCGAGGGGTCGCCGGCGAGACAGGTGGCGTAGAGTTTGACGATGCCGGAAATGCCGCGCGTGGTGAGGCGCGAGTTGCGGTGGTTGAGGAAGACGGCGGCCTCTTCGCGCACCACGGGACGTTCGCCGAGGTAGCGCTCCAGCGATTCGGCGGCCTTGCCGGGAAGCGGCACCTGGCGCTCCTTCTTGCCCTTACCGCGAACGCGCAGCCAGCCCGCGGAGCGGTCGAGATCTTCCAGGTTGAGTCCGGCCAGCTCACTGACGCGGATGCCGCAGCCGTAGAGCAGCTCGAAGAGGGCGCGGTCGCGCGCCGGGAAGGGGCGCTCGAGTTTGCCGGAGGCGACGCCATCGAGCAGCGCGTTGGCCTGCTCGGCGGTCATCACCTCGGGCAGTTTCTGGGGGGCCTTGGGCGTGCGCACCAGGCGGGCGACATTGAGCGGGACCACGCCTTCGCGCAGCATGAAGCGGAACAGGCCGCGGACGGCGGCGAGTTTGCGCCGCAGGGTGACGGCGGCGAGTTTGTCGCCGTAGAGCGAGGCCAGCCACTCGCGGAGCAGCAACAGGTCGATGGCCGCCGGCTCGGGCGGGGCGAGACCGGGGGGCGAGAGGTAGGCGAGGAACTGGCGCAGGTCGGCGTCATAGGCGCGGATGGAGTGTTCGGAATTGCCGGCGCGGGCGAGATCGTCCAGGTAGAGCGCGATCTGGCGTTCGAGTTCAGACGGGGGCATGGCGGTCGGCATCCAGGTACTCTTCGAAGGCTGCGAGCGCCTGCTGGCAGACCAGGGCGTGACGGGCTTTCTTGTCGCGGCGGAGGCGCTGGCGGTCGGCCTCATCGAGGGCCGGCAGCAGGTCGAAGGTGATGTTGGCGGGCTGGTAATCCTTCGGATCGGCGGCGGATACGTAGTGGCAGAGCGAGCCGAGGGCGGTAGCGCGCGGCAAGGGGCGCGGCGTCTGGCCGAGCGCGAGCGCGGCGGCGTGCATGCCGGCCATGAGCCCGGTGGCGATGGATTCCACGTAGCCCTCGACGCCGGAAATCTGGCCGGCGAAAAAGATTTCGGGGCGCGTGCGCAGTTGCAGCGTGGGGGTGAGCAGCGCGGGCGCGTTGATGTAGGTATTGCGGTGGATCTGGCCGAAGCGCAGGAACTCGGCGTTCTGGAGGCCGGGGATGAGGCGCAGGACGCGGGCCTGGTCGCCGAACTTCATATGGTTCTGGAAGCCGACCAGGTTGAAGCTGCCGGCGCGCAGGTTCTCCTGGCGGAGCTGCACCACGGCCCAGGGACGGCGGCCGGTGCGCGGGTTGTCGAGGCCCATGGGTTTCATGGGGCCGAAGCGCAGAGTGTCGCGGCCGCGGCGGGCGATTTCCTCGATGGGGAGGCAGGCTTCGAAGTAGCTGGTGTGGTCCTCGGGAATGTGGACGGATACGGAATCGGCCTGTAGCAACTCGTCGACGAAACGTTCGTATTGATCGCGGTCGAGCGGGCAGTTGAGGTAGTCGTCGGTGCCATCGGTGGACTTGCCGTAGCGCGAGGCCCAGTAGGCGATCGAGGTGTCGACGGTTTCGGCGTCGACGATGGGGCTGATGCTGTCGTAGAAGTAGAGGCGGCCGCTTCCGGTGAGGCGGGCGATGTCCTCGGCGAGGGGGCCGCTGGTGAGCGGTCCGCTGGCGACGATCCAGATGTCGGCATCGATCCCGGTCAAGCCGAGGGCGGTGACTTCGTCGCGGCGGAGGTCGATCAGCGGTTCGGCGGCGATGGCGCTGGTGACCTCTTCGGCGAAGAGGTCGCGATCCACGGTGAGGGCGTGCCCGCCGGGGACGCGGGTCTTTTGGGCGGCCTGGAGCAGGAGCGAATCGAGGCGGCGGAGTTCCTCCTTGAGGAGCCAGGAGGCGGTGTTGACGCTCTCGCTCTTCAGCGAGTTGCTGCAGACGAGTTCGGCGAGACGATCGGTCTGGTGCGCGGGGGTGGGGCGCGCGGGACGCATTTCGTGGAGGACGCAGGGGACACCGCGGCGAGCGATCTGCCAGGCGGCTTCGGAGCCGGCCAGGCCGCCACCAGCGATGTGGATGGTCTTGGTCAAGGTTAGAGGATTGCGGCGATGTCGGCGGTCGAGGCGCGCACGCCCACAAAGAACGAGCCGAAGAGGGCGTAGATGGAGCTGACTTCATCGAAGCGCATTTCGTAGATGAGGCGCTTGAAGACGGCGGGGTCGTTGGCGAAGAGATCGACGCCCCATTCCCAATCGTCGAGGCCGATGGATCCGGAAATGATCTGGCGCACTTCGCCGGCGTAGCGGCGGCCGATGGCGCCGTGCTTTTCCATCATGCGCTGGCGGTCGGCCAAGGACTCCTCGTACCAGTTTTTGGATTCGCCGCGGCGGCGGTCCATGGGGTAGAAGCAGACGTAGCGGGTGTCGGGAATTTCCGGCCAGAGGCGCGGAGCCATGGCCTGGCGGTGGCGGTCGAGGGTGGCTTCGATTTCCTGTTTCCACTGGTCGGAGTATGGCTGGATGCCCTTTTCCATGAGGGCGCCATAGACTTTGGCGGTGGATTCGTAAATGCCGAGTTCGACGATGGAGAGGTAGGAAAAGGTGGGCTCGAGGAAATCTCCGATGGCGAGGCGCGCCAGATCGCGCTGCGCGTGGTTGAGCTCCTCGAAGGTGCGGCGGAAGTGGATAAACAGGATGTCGCCCTTGTGCCCGAGCAGGGAAAATATGGCGGTCTGGCGCCCTTCAAAGGGGTGCTCGAGTGGGGCGAGGGCGGTGTCTGTCTCGCGCAGGATCTCGACGCGGGCGGCGGTGGAGAGAGCGCGCCATGCGGCGCGGCGGAAGTGCATCATCTGGTGCAACACGCTGGCGCCTTCGACGCTCAGCGGGACGGGGGGCATTACGGGAGCGGCGAGCATGTCAGGAGTCATTTCCCTATTATAGGGAGGGGCGGGGGGCGGCGACGAAACACAGAGATGCTCTCGCCGGTTTCCGGTATCGCCGTTTACCAAGCCCAACGCAACTTGAAACCTATGGGGCTCGTCACCAACTCGCAATACCTCGCCGCAGGTTACGTAGTCTCTATTTCGCCCGCCTTAGCAGACCATCACCGAGTTTCCATTCTTGCCCATCGCTCGGATTCTTGCCAGTGATTGTAAGCTTCAGGTCATTGCCATCTTGCTTTCCCTGGAAGTTCATTCGAGGCATGTCTGACGCGCCTGTCGCAATGGCGAAGGAAAGCTCGTCCGCATTCACCCTCCCGTCGAGGATGTCGGTGCGGTCGCGCTGGCCGTCCGATTCCCCGCTCAATGTTCCGGTTATGTTGGAACCGTCAGCCTTTAATGTGAGGGTCACGTCACGTGGCATTTCTCGTGGCACCCTAATCGTTATTCGCCCGGTCCAGACTCCGGCGAAATCAGCGGCAAATATCGACCCGCATAGCAGCATCAGGCCGAATACGGTAGAAGAAACTCTCAAGGAACCTCCTTCTCGAATACGCCGAATCGAAACCATCAACCATTCGAACCCTATTCGACACGTTAGCATGACCCAGTCGTCGAATCGGTTTATAGTTGTCGTGATGTGGCGTTACCGGAAACTGGCGGTCCAGAAGAGTTGGCGAGTTCACTTATCGCATAGCGCCCTTATCCGCCGATGTTGACTCGGCGAGTCACGGTAATTGGGCTCCGGCCCTCAGCGGATTCCGCTTCCCGCTTGACCCTGCGGTCGCTGCCTCCTCGCATCCCCACGACCCGCGCTCGACACATTGTGAAGCGTGCGGGGGCGCAGTGTTTCCCGTGGGGCAAAGCCTGGGACAGACAGCCAATTTCCGGCAAACTGCGCCGGGAATTGGTGTCAGTCCCGGGTTTGCGGCGTATCGTCGAGGCGGGCGGCGGTATACTGCCTCTGGGATGAGCAGATACGTGGTCAGCCTCGCGCTCGTGGCGGCGCTTTTGTGGGGACAACCCCCGCGGTACCGTGAGCTGCGCCGCGTCATCGACCGGAACACCGGCTTCGCCCATATGACGCGGGGAGTGAACATGTACACCTTGTACGCTCTGCGAAGCTGCGTCGGGGAGCGCGACATCCCGGTGCTGCGGGATATGCTCCGCGACAAGGACCGCATCAAGCGCATGGCGGTTTCATCGGTGCTGACGGATATGGGCGGCGAAGGCGAGCGGGTAGTGAGGGCGCGTCTGGCCGAGGTGAAAGATGCCGCCGAGAAAATGATGCTGGAGGACGCGCTGGGGGATCCCGCCAGAAGGGATTACCGGCCGATACTGGAGTACCCGCTGACGGCCGCCGGGCGGGCGCGAATTCGCGGCTGCAAGTAAGCTTCGCCAAGGTTTCAGCGCAACAGGAATAACAGATCCGTAGAAAGGCCGGAACACAGGGCCGGCGCAGAACGTATCAATTCACTATGACCCTCACACAGAAAAGCGAACGGAATCGTGTGCAGTTCCGGCTGTGGCCCGGCGTGGCCGCCGTTCTGCTGCAGTGGTTCATCCGGTTTGGCTTACCCCTCGTCGTGCCGGAAGCCCTCGGGGTCGCAGTGATTGGCGAATTCGTGGGCGGATTGGCGGTCCTGGTGTGGTGGCTGTTCTTCAGCCGGGCGCCGCAGCTCGAGCGCTGGGGCGCACTCGTGCTGACGATCGCCGCGATGGTCGCAACCCGGCGGATTCTCCATGAGTCGATTGCGACGGGAATGATGGGGATGATGCTCGTGCTCTTCTCCATCCCGGTCCTGTGCCTTGCATTGGTGGTCTGGGCGGTGGCCAGTCGCCGCCTCTCCGGCGGACTTCGACGCGTGACGCTGGTCGCGACCATCCTGGTTGCCTGCGGGTTCTGGGCGTTGCTGCGCACCGATGGCATAACCGCCGATGCCCATTCGCAGTTCGCCTGGCGTTGGGCGAAGACTTCCGAGCAGAAGCTACTGGATCGAGCCCGCGCCGAACCGGCCCCGCGACCCGCGGCATCGGCAAAAGAAGCGGCGCCCGCGGAACGGCCGGCACCTCGATCCGGCGGCGCGCCTCCCCCCGTCGTTCGGGCGACGCTGCCAGCGGCTCTTCCTTCCCCTGAAGCCGCGGCACGGACCGGCGCGGACTGGCCCGGCTTTCGCGGACCTCATCGCGACGATACAGTCGCCGGCGTGCGGATCAAGACCGACTGGGCTTCATCGCCGCCTGTCGAGTTGTGGCGCCGGCCGGTGGGACCGGGCTGGTCGTCTTTCGCGGTCGGCGGCGGCCTCCTCTACACTCAGGAGCAGCGCGGCGACTTCGAAGTCGTCGCCTGCTACAGCCTGACCACTGGGAAGCCGGTGTGGACCCACCGCGATGCCGCCCGCTTCTGGGAATCCAATGCCGGCGCCGGTCCTCGCGCGACGCCGGCCCTCCGCGACGGACGCGTCTATACCTTTGGCGCCACGGGAATCTTGAACGCGCTCGACGCCGGGAACGGCGCCGTCGTGTGGACGCGCAACGCGGCGTCCGACACAGGCACCAAGATTCCGGGCTGGGGCTTCTCGAGCTCACCGCTGGTGGTGGACGACCTTGTCATTGTCGCCGCCGCCGGCCGGCTCGCCGCCTACGACCGGGCCACCGGCGATGCGCGCTGGCGTGGCCCCGGCGGCGGCGGCAGCTATGGTTCCCCGCACCTTCTGACCATCGGCGGAGTCGCGCAGGTCTTACTGTTGAGCAACGCCGGCGCGACCAGCGTGATGCCAGCGGACGGCACTGTGCTCTGGAAGCACTCATGGCCGGGCTTCAGCATGCTGCAGCCGGCCGTGACCGCGGATGGCGGCGTTCTGATCGCCACCAGCACCGCCGCCGGAGGAATCGGCACGCGCCGCCTCGCGGTGACGCACGGGCCAGGCGGATGGACCGCCGCGGAGGTGTGGACGTCGAACGGGCTGAAGCCCTACTTCAATGACCTCATCGTTCACCAGGGCCATGCCTTCGGCTTCGACGGCGGCATTCTCGCCTGCATCGACCCCCAGGACGGCAAGCGCAAGTGGAAGGGTGGACGCTACGGCTACGGCCAGTTGCTCCTGTTGACCGACCAGGACTTGCTGCTGGTGTTGTCGGAGGAGGGTGAACTCGCGCTCGTTGCCGCGGTCCCCGGCCAGTTCACCGAAATCGCGCGGTTCCCGGCGGTGGAGGGCAAGACCTGGAACCACCCGGTGCTGGCCGGCGACATTCTGCTGGTTCGCAACGGGCGGGAGATGGTCGCGTTCCGGCTCTCGCTCGCAGGCGGCTGACCGCGGCGGCATTCGCATCAGCCCAGCGTAATCGTGAGCTTCGTCACCGACGCGGGCGGGAACTGGTGGACGATGGCCGCACCCTTCAGTGTGACGGCGACGGTCTTGGGCTCCACCGCGCGCGGGTCTCCGAAGCTATTGTGGGCGTGCGGGTCACTGGCGGCGAGGGTGACACCGGCGACGGATCGCGCCGCCCCGCCGTGGACCTGGATTTCGGTTTCGCGGGGTTGATCCATGGACGGATTGGTCACGGTCAGCGTCAACTGGCTGCCGTTCACCGAGGCCGACCCGTTCAGGCCGCGCATGGTGGCGGGGGCGCCATTGCGGTTGTACTGGTTGGCCGGCGAGGCGAACGCGGTGCGCACGGAGCGGGCTCCCTGGTGCGCCGCGTATAAGTCGAACACGTGATAAGTCGGTGTAAGACAGAACTTATCCTCGTGCGCCAGGAAGAGCGATTGCAGGCAGTTGACTAACTGGGCGATGGCGGCCATGCCGACTTTATCGGCGTGACGGTTGAAGGTATCGAGCGTAAGACCGGCCAGCACGGCATCGCGCATGGTGTTCTGTTGGCCGATCAGGGCTTCGGGGAACGGCTCGGTACCGCTGGCGTGCCAGGCGCCCCACTCGTCCACCACCAGCTTGGTGCGGTGGCGCGGATCGCTTTCCGCCATCACGGTCCAATGGGCCAGAATCAGCGCTTCCATCCCGTCGGCTTCGTGGAGGAGTTCGTAGTATTGTTCCGTGTCGAACTTGAGGGCGTCGCGCTTGCCCGCATCCCAGTCGGTGGTGCGCCCCGCGCTGGCATTCCAGGAGTAGTTGTGCATGGCCCAACCCCATAGGCGTCCCAGGGTGCCGGCTTTGGAGAGCTTGCCGAAGAAGCGGCGGGTCCAATCCACGTTACCGCCGTTGGGGCCGGACCCAATGAGCGCGGGCGAGAGTCCGTAGGTGGGGACCCAGGCGGTATAGCGATTGAACTCGGAAGCGTAATCTTCGGGGTCGAAATTGCCGCCGCAGCCCCAGCTCTCGTTGCCGACGCCCCAATAGCGCACGCCGAGGCTTGCGGGCGCGCCATCGGCCGCGCGCAGAGCCGCCAGGGTAGTGGAATTCGGCGGGGAGTTGCAGTACTCCACCCAGCGCCAGAACTCCTGCGCCGGAAGGCTGCGCAGGTTAGCGGCGAAGTAGGGCTGGGCGCCCACCTGTTGGCAGAAGCGGGCGAACTCGACGGTGCCGACGGTGTTGGGATCGTAGCGTTCGGGTCCATCGCGGCGGGCGTCTTTGGGCCAGTCCGGGGAATCCGCCCAGAAGTTGGTGCGCTTGGGGCGTTTGTCGCGCGGACCGGTGCCGTCGCGCCAATCGTACTGGTCGGCGAAGCAGCCGCCTGGCCAGCGAATCATGCCCGGCTTGACATGCTTCAGGGCATCCACCAACTGCTTGCGGAGCCCGTTGACGTTGGGGATGCGCGAGCTTTCGCCAACCCATATGCCGTCGTACACCACGCCGCCCAAATGTTCGACGAAGTGACCATAGATCTCGGGCGCGATGGTGCCCACGGGTTCATTGAGCAGTATGTCGACGCGCGATTCGGGCGACTGCGCCGCCATGCGGGTGACCAGCGCGGCGGCCCCGGCCGCGGCGGTCCCGAGGAACTGCCTTCGGTTGGTGGTCGGGTTCGAAGCTTTCATGAATCACCTGGCCTTCATCTGCAATACGGTAAGTGAATACGGCGGGAAAGTGCGCGTGAAGCTGGTTCCCAGGCCGTCCACGCTGGAGGTCACCGGCACGATTTTGGTGGGCGCGGTGATGGAGTTGGTGTCGTCCGGACTGCTGGCGCTCAAGGTGACGGCCTGTCCTTTGGCGTCGACGTTGGCGAGACCGCTCAACTCGACGCGGACTGGCTGCGACGCAGCGGCGCGGTTGACGATCTTCAGGAAGATTGTCCCGGTCTTGGTGTCGCGGGTGGCGCTCCAGAAGAGGGTGGCCACTTCCTGGGCCGGCGGCAGCGCGGGTGGCGTCGCCGGAGGCGGCGTGCCGGGGCGGGGCCGGGGCGCCGGCGGCTGCCAGGTGCGGGTGGGGATACCCTCAGCGGTGACCGGAAGGACCACGTCGCCGCGATGAACGTTGAACATCTGCTGCGCGTAGTACGCGGGCGAGCCGTAGCTGGAGAGAGCGTCGTAGCCGATCAGGTCGGTGGGCCATTGCATGCCGCCCGGATTCACGTTGACGAAGAGCGGCGCGTAGGCCGACATGATGACCAGGTCGGAATTGCGCTCCATGCCGGTCATCCAGGCGGAATCGCCCAAAGCGGCGCTCATGTTGGGAGTGGGGGCGCCCACGCGCGTGGCCCACTCGCCCTCGAACACCTTGGGGCCGGTGCGCGGGCGGGTGTCGTAATCATGCGCGTGCGAGGCCATATCGTCTTCGGAGCGGCTGTAGTAGTGCGCGTCCAGAATATCGGGAACGCGCGAGGAGGCGCGCGTGGAGCTGATGATCCTGATGGCGGGATATTTGGCCTTGATGGCATCGAAGAATTGTCCGAAGCGGCCTTCATAGCTGCCCTGCACATTATCGAAATTGTCCTCGTTGCCGATTTCGACATATTCCAGTTGGAACGGAGCGGCGTGGCCGTCCTTGGCGCGACGCGCGCCCCACACGGTGTTGGGCCCGCCGGTCGCGTATTCGATTTCGTCGAGCGCGTCCTTGACGTAGGGCTCCAGATCGGCGCCGGGCTTGACGCGCTGCTGGCGTAGCGAGTAGCCGGCGTAGACGCCCAGCACGGGCTGCATGTGCAGATCCTCGCACCACAACAGGAACTCCAGCAGGCCCATGCCGTCGGAGGACCAATAGCGCCAGGCGTCATTCATGTGGCCGGGGCGAGTAGCGATATCGCCGATGGTCTTTTTCCAATCGAAGCGGGTCTCGATGGTGTTGCCTTCCAGGTAATTGCCGCCGGGAAAGCGCAGGAAGGCCGGCTTGAAGTCGGCCAGAATCCGCATGATGTCGGGGCGGTTGCCGTTGGGCCGGTTATTGAAGGTGGGCGGAAACAGCGAGACCATGCTGAACCAGACGGTGCCTTTGGATGCGGCCGAAA
>Ga0182021_10006887_pt1 | contig 13488 bp, 11 predicted proteins | sample 612E3MmetaG_FD_120493 | JGI IMG/M metagenome (GOLD analysis project Ga0182021, IMG submission 120493) | Permafrost microbial communities from Stordalen Mire, Sweden - 612E3M metaG (Illumina Assembly) | ecosystem: Environmental > Terrestrial > Soil > Wetlands > Permafrost | place: Sweden...
CCATGCCGGAGGGCGGATGGATCTTGTAGGCCGTGAAGCCGTCGGACATGGCGTGTTTGACGTCGGCCACGAATGCCTCGACGGTGGCGAGATGCTGGGAGCTGGCATAGGCGCGAACGCGGTCGCGGTAGGCGCCCAGGATGCGATAGACGGGGAGGCCGGCGGCCTTGCCCAGGATGTCCCAGCAGCAGTTGTCGACCGCGGCGGCATAGGAAAGCTGGCCGTAGCGGCGCAGGCTGGGGCGCCATTGCGAGGTAAGCGCTGGAAGGTCCAGGACGCTCTTGCCGACCCACGCGTTCTTGACATAGTCGAGCCATCCCAGGTTGCTCCAATTGGGGTGGAAGTAGCGATCGTCGAGGGTGTAATTGCCCTCGATGCCGCTATTGGTGACAATGGCGGCGAGCTTCTCTCCGGTGCGCTCGCCCGGCGGGCCCGCGGGGCCCCCTCCTCCGCCGCGACCACCGCGGCCGCCGGCATTGGCCGGAGGCCTGCGCTCTTCCGGCTTCAACACCAGCACCTTTACCTGTTTGATGGTGAGATCGGGCAGGTCACCACGTTTGACGCCGACCGCCTGCGCGGCGGCGCGGCCCGGATCGGTCAGGGCCACCGCTCCCAGCGCGGGAGCGGCGGCGGCCGCACCGAGGAACTCGCGGCGTGACCCGTTCTTCGCGGACATAGGAATACTCCTCTCTTCTTCCAAATGCCACTATATCAGTTGGTAGCGTCGGCGGGTCCGTGCCGTGGCGCACGCACTCTTGCGTGCCGGGGTGCCCCCTTGGGCCGGGCACTCGTGCCGGCACGCTGTGCGGCCGCCCGGCGTCGAGAAGCCCGGAACGGGTCCGCAAACCGGAAGTCTCGACGCGGCGCGCAAGAGTGCGTGCGCCACGGTGGGGCCCTGGGCCCGGCGCTACGCGATCAGAACCGCAGTTTCAAGCCCAACTGAATCTGGCGCGAGGGAACGCGCGTGGAGGTGATGACTCCTTCACTGGCGTTGCCCACGGTGGCGCCGGGCTGGCCGAGAATCGGATGGTTGGCAACGTTGAAGATCTCCCCGCGGAAGTCCACATGTATGCGTTCGTTGACGTTGAAGGATTTGAACATCGAAGCATTGATCACGGATAATCCCGGACCGACGATGTCGTTGCGCCCGGCGTTGCCGTATCGGTAGGGGCCGACGTTGGCCACGAAGTTCAGGCGATTGACAAAGGCGGCAGCGTCATACCAGCGGTTAGGCGAAGGGTTGGGCAGGACGGGGGTGATCCCGGTAGCATCCGGCCGGCACGGTCCATCGGTGTTCTGATACGTCCCGTTGGTGCAGCCCATGGAGTAGGGGAACCCACCCTCAAAAGTCAGAATTCCCCCTAACTGCCATCCTCCAATCAGCTCGTCGAGAAGGGCGCTGGCGTTGGAGAGCAGTTTCTGGCCTTTTCCGAAGGGCAGCAGATAAAGGCCCGAGGTGGTCCATTTCTTGCCGAAGTTGAAAGCGGAACGTCCGCGTTCCGAGGCCAGATTCCCCCCGTTCGGAGGCGTATAGGAATCGCCGGAAGCCTGTCGCACGCCACTGCCATTGTCCATGGATTTCTCCCAGCTAAAAGAACTCAGCAGACTGAATCCCGCCGCAAAGCGGTGCTGCAAGCGAGCCTGCAGAGAATTGTAGCTGGAGTGGCTGGCGGCCTCGACGGCCTGAACGAATCCGAACTGCGGGAAGGGACGCAGCAGGTTGCGGTTGTTTACGGGCGCCGCCGCGGGCGAGTCGTTGTAGTAGACGGTACGCTGCAAGTGGATGCCAGCCGAACCTTCATAGCCCACCTCCAGGGTGGTGGAGCCGTTGAGCGCCCGTTGGATGTTGAAGGTCCATTGCGGCGTGTAAGGCTGGGGATCGCCCCAGACCCAGGATGGGGCATTGGTGGAGATCGCTATGATGGGAAACGGACTGGCCCAAGTCGCGTTCGGAATCAAGGTGTTGGAACTGCTATTGATCCGTTCCGTGAAGGGCTGATTGCGGGTCACGTCGAACGCCACGTTGCCGATTTCGTGCGGGTAATAGATGCCGAAGCCCGTGCGGATCACGGTCTTTGCATTGAGGTTATAGGCGAACCCCGCGCGCGGACCGAATTGGAGCTTGGCCGTTTTCCAGGTGGTGTTTCCATATTTTCCCCTGGCGTACGGAATTCCGGCAGGCAGGGGATAGGGCGGATTGCCCGCATAGAAATCTCCGCTGCCGGCCCGCACCCATGTGGGAAAGAACGAATTGTCCCAAGCCCAGGAGATGTTGCTCATGTGGCCGTATTTCTCGGTCAATCCCGGCTGCAACTCATAGCGAAGCCCAAGGTTGATGGTCAGCTTCTTGGTGACCTTCCATTGATCCTGGACGTAGACACCCAACGCCCAGTCGCGCAACTGGTCCGCGATCAGGCCCAATTGACCTTGCTGTGAGGCAATGTCTCCCAACAGGAAGTCGGCTACCGCATGCAACGGCAGAGGTGAGGTGCCAGCCACGTCGGTATACGTGCCGGTAAAAGTGAACCCGCCCCGCGCAAAGTCGTTGCCCGTCATATTGAAACGGGTGCGCTGGAAATCCCCTCCGAACTTGAGGGCATGATTGCCTAAGGTCCACGAGAAATTGTCAGTCGCCTGGATGGTGGTGTCCAGCTCGAATAGGGGCCATTCTGCGGATCGGCGGGCCCCGTAAAATTACTGATGCCGATGACCGGGATACCCCAAAACTCGGGAGTATCGAGCACCAGCGGAATACCGAGCTTCTTGACGTAGTCCCAGTTGGCCTGGCCGGTGTGCAGGTTGCCGTTGATCGACTCCAGCCGGCTCATGCCCAGCTTGAATTCATTCAGTTTGGTCGGGCTGATCACAAAAGTGTTTCCCAGCATGCCCTGATGGGTGATGGCGCTGTTCACCGTACCCATGCCGGCGAAGACGGTGCTGCCCCCCGGCGTGTAGCTGGGCTCGTTGCCGTGACTGTAACGGAACTGAAAGGCCAACTTTGCGCTGGCCTGCCAATCGACTCGTGCCAGCTCGGCGTCGTGGTCGATCTTGATGAGCTCCGAATCGTTTACATAGTTGTTGGCGAATACATAGTTGAGAGAGCTTGTCGGTGTAGCGTTGGGGCCTGGAAAGAGCGTGGCTGCGATGAGAGACTGGGGCGCAATCCTGCTGGCGGGAATGATATTGCCGGGGAAGGGCGCCTGGGCTGTAACCGCTGTTCCGGCGGCGTTCAAGACGCGCTGGGCCGGATCGTAAATGACTGTGCTGTAAGGCGAAAAGTTGCCGGTAAAGTACGCGGGCAGGGGTACAGTTCCATAGGCGAGGTTCTGCTGGTTCTGCCGTTGGCCTTCGTAGTTGAATAAGAAGAATAGCTTGTCGTGTCCGTTGATCGCTTTGGGAATCTGGATGGGACCGCCCAGCACGAATCCAAATTGGTTGCGTTTCAGAATCGACACCTTAGTGTTGGGCTGCTGGAAGAAATTCCTGGCGTCCATGGCGGTATTGCGAATGAACTCGAACAGGGCGCCGTGGTACTGATTGGTGCCGCTCTTGGTAACCACATTCATCTGGGTCACATTGTGGCCGAATTCGGCGCTGTAAGTGCCCGTCTCGACGTTGAACTCCTGGAGCGCATCGACGGACGGCTGGACCAGATAGGTGCCGTAATTGGGATCGGTGTTCTCAATGCCGTCCAGAGTGTAGTGAACAAACTCCAGACGCTGTCCGGCCAGATTCAACTGAAAGATAGAACGGTCTCCGCCTCCGCGCGCGATGGCGATGGAATTGGTGGGACCATAGATCGTCCCCGAGGGAACCAGATCGGCCAACTGCAGATAATTGCGTCCGTTCAGAGGCAGATCCTCAATACTCTTATTCTCGATCACCGTACCGATGGTGGTTGTCTCGGTATCGAGCGTGGTGGCCATTGCCTGCACTTCCACACTTTGGTTCATGTCGCCGACCGCCAATGAGAAATCCTGACGGCTGACCTGACCGACTCCGACCGCCACGTTAGAGCGGAGGCTGGACGTGAAACCAGTCAGACTAATCCGCACCGAATAGTTACCAGGAGTCAAGGCAGGTGCACTATAGACCCCCGACGCATTGGTCGTCAGGGTACGAGCGATGCCTGTGGCCGTGTTGGTAATCACGACGGTACCGCCGGCGACTACCGCGCCGGTTTGGTCGACAACTGTTCCAACGATCTCGCCGGTAGGCGTCTGCGGCCAGGCGGCGAATGAGAGGATCAAAGACAGGGACAGCGCTTTCAGTACTACGGTAGACCTCGGATGCATCGTTTCGGACATGGAACCCCCCCTGGGTGAAGAATGTACCGGAATGCGCGGAATGTCAAGGACGGAGCGAATGTTTTTCGCGTTGTGAATTTCGACGACCGTCGAGTTGCGTTTGGCCGGCGGTGGCGACTACGATTGCAATCGATCCGAGAAAACCAATGCTCCAACCCCAAAATCACACGCCGAACCTGGTTCACCAGCGCCGGTCTGCTGACGAGCGCTGGCATGGTGGCCGCCGCCGCCCCCGCCACCGAAAAGTATCCGCGCAACCTGACGAAAGAAGACGTCGACCGCTGGATGACCGAGCTTTCCAACTGGGGAAAGTGGGGCAAGGAGGACCAGGCTGGCACCATCAACCTGATCACGCCGGCCAAGCGCAAGGCCGCGGCTGCGCTGGTGAAGGAGGGGGTCTCGGTTTCGGCGTCGCTGGATGCCGATTTGCCGAAAGAAGGCTCGACGGGCGTCCCCCTGGGCGGTGGCCCAGGCGGCGGGCCGCGCGGCGGCGCACCTGGGCAAGCGGGGCAAGGCGCTCCGCCCGCGGGTGCCCCAGCGGCAGGCGCCAACCCGCCAGGCGGCGGACGGGGCCCGGAAGGCCGTGGCGGCCGCGGTCCATTCGTCGAGCGCCCCACCTGGTCGCTGGCCAGTCGGCCGCCCGGTCCCGATCCGCGGCCGCTGGCGGCCTACGTGACGGACACCATTTCGGTTTCCTATCAAGGCAACAACACCACGCACCTCGACTCGCTGGCCCACCTCTACTTCAAGGGCCAGATCTATAACGGTTTTCCGCAAACCAGCTACACCGACCGCGGCGCCGGCAAGAACGACGTGATGCCGTTCAAGAACGGCATCTTCACGCGGGGCGTATTGTTCGACATTCCCAAACTGAAAGGCGTGCCCTACCTGGGGGACGACGAGCCGATTTATCCGGAAGACCTGGAGGCCTGGGAGAAGAAGGCGGGTTTCCGCGTGGAGAGCGGCGACGCCATGCTGGTGCGCACGGGCCGCTGGCTGCGGGTGAAAGAGAAGGGGCCGCTGAACCTCAACGTGGCGACGCCCGGACTCTACGCCTCCTGCTGCAAGTGGATGCGCGAGCGCGGAGTGGCCATACTGGGCAGCGACGTGGTGCAGGACGTGAGGCCTTCGCGGGTGGAAGGCGTGAACCAGCCGATCCACCAGATCGGGATTCAGGCGATGGGCTTGCCGCTGATCGACAACTGCATCCTGGAGGAGTTGGGCGAAGCCGCCGCCAAGCGGCGCCGCTGGACGTTCCTGCTGACCATCAATCCGCTGCGAGTCCCGGGCGCCACGGGCGGGCCGGTGAACCCCATCGCTACGTTCTGAGGGCGTGCGGTCCTAGTGCGGAGGACGGCGCGTCTCGATGTTGAGCACGCGCTCTTCGAGGGCGGCGATGCGGATACCCATGTCGTGCGTGGTGAGTTCGGCGGTGTGTAGGCGCGCGGTCTGACCCTTGGCGTGGCCGTGAAAAGCCATCAGGAGGTTGGTTTCGATTCCCCGAGCGAATTCCTGGGCGCGGTCCTCGGCGGCTTGGATCTCGGCGCGGATGGCGGTAGTGATGGACTCGACGGCGCGGTCCAGCGCGTCGTGGAATTGTTGTTGTGTGACGGGTTGGTTGGTTCCTTCGGGTGTCATGGGAGGGCGACGGCTCCTTTCCCTATTATGCCACTGACTGTGGGCGCGCCGGTTGGCCGCCGCGCCCGCTCTGCTATGATAGAACTCTTCCACCATGATCGTCGAGGCTAATACTGTCCGGTTCGATTCCGTTTCGCTGGATAGCGGTGCCACTCTTGGGCCGGTGGACGTGGCTTACGAAACCTACGGGCGGTTGAACGCTTCCAAGACCAACGCCATCCTGATCCTGCACGCCTTCACCGGGGACGCCCACGCGGCCGGTATCAGCCCCGAGAAGGGCAAGCCGGGCTGGTGGGACAACATGATCGGGCCGGGGAAGGCGTTCGACACCAACAAATACTTCATGATCTGCTCGAACGTCCTGGGCGGATGCCGTGGCACTACCGGGCCCGGGTCGGTGAATCCGGCCACCGGCAGCGCCTATGCCATGTCGTTCCCGGTGATCACCATCGGCGACATGGTGCGCGTCCAGCGCATGCTCATCGATTGGTTCGGCATCCCGCGGCTGCTTTCGGTGGCGGGTGGGTCCATGGGCGGAATGCAGGCTCTCGAATGGGCGGTTTCTTACCCCGATCGCGTGGTTTCCGCCATTCCCATAGCTTGCACTACCCGGCACAGCGCGCAGCAGATCGCGTTCAACGAAGTGGGGCGGCAGGCCATCATGGCCGATCCGGACTGGAACAACGGCGACTACTATGCCGACAAACCTCCCGCGCGCGGCCTGGCGGTGGCGCGCATGGTGGGCCATATCACCTTCATGAGCGACGACTCGATGCGCGAGAAGTTCGGCCGCCGCCTGCGCGGAAAGGAGGCTTTCGGATTCGATTTCGACGTGGACTTCGAAGTCGAAAGTTACCTGCGCTACCGCGGCGGCGAATTCGTCAACCGCTTCGACGCCAACTCGTACCTGTACATCACCAAGGCCATGGACTATTTCGATCTCACCAACGGCCACGGCTCGCTGGCGGCGGCGTTCGAACGGACCGAGGCGCGCTTCCTGGCGATCAGCTTCAGCTCCGACTGGCTGTACCCCTCTTACCAGTCGCAGGAGATTGTGAGGGCGCTGCGGGCCCGCAATTGCGACGTGGCCTACGTCGAGCTGGAGTCCAACTACGGGCACGACGCCTTTCTGGTGGATGTGGCCGAGCAGACCGATCTGATTCGCGGCTTTCTCGCCAGTACGGTGGAGAAGGCGTCATGAGTGCCCAGCCCGCGAAGAAGCAGGCATTCGTGAGCGAGCTGCTGGGCCGCGGCGATTACGCCATCATCGGCGACATAGTCGAGCCTGGCGCCAAGGTTCTGGACCTGGGCTGCGGCGAGGGCGAGCTGCTCGAATGGCTGGCCCAGAATAAGGGCGTGGAGGCGCGCGGCGTCGAGATCTCCGGCGCCAAAGTACAACGCGCCATTGCGCGCGGCGTCTCGGTCTACCAGGGGGATATCGACCAGGGTCTGGCCGACTACCCCGACGGGGCCTTCGACTACGTGATTCTGAGCCAGACGCTTCAAGAAACCCACAGCCCGCGCAAGGTGCTGCGCGAGATGCTGCGCGTGGGGCGCCGCGCGATTGTGGCGTTCCCCAACTTCGGCCACTGGCGCGTGCGGCTTTCCATGCTGGTGAGCGGTGGCGCGCCCCGCACCAGGCTGTTTCCCTACCAGTGGTACGAATCTCCCAACATCCATTTCCTGACGGTGTTCGATTTCGAAGGTCTAGCCGCGTTAGAGGGGCTGGTGGTGGAGCGGCGCTACTTCCTGGCCGGCCGCCGCAAGGTGACCCTCCTCCCCAATCTGCTGGCGGAAGTGGCGGTGTTCCTGGTGAGCGCGGCGGGCTAGGGCGCTACCATGGAGGGCATGAGGGAATTGCGTCCCCTGACAGCCGCGCAATTGGCACGAGCGGAAGAAAGATTGCGGAATCCGCGAGCCGGGAGCCGTATCGAGGCTGCCCAGCGGTTCGGCGTCGACCTGACTCTTCTGATGGAGCAACTGCGCCTTTCTCCGGCGGAACGCGCCCGGGGAATGGAAGAGGTCGCCCAGGCAGCCGAGCAGGCGCGCGGCGCCGCCCGGCGTAAGCGCATATGAAAGTCATCACGGCGGTTCACGCGCTGGTGGATGCGGGCGTCGATTTCACGATCATCGGTGGCTGGTGTGCCATCCTGCACGGCGGTGCGAACGTCACCAATGACCTGGATGTCTGCTATTCACGACAGCCGGAGAACCTGAAGCGGCTGGCCGGAGCCTTGGCGCCCTTTCACCCCCGGCTGAGGGGGTTGCCGGGGGATCTGCCCTTTGTCTGGGACGCAGCCACGCTTCACAACGGAACCAACTTCAAACTCTGGACGGACCTCGGCGGGATTGACCTCTTGGCGGAAGTGAGCGGCTTGGGCGGCTTCGAGGAGGTCAAGGCGAGCTCGATATTGGTGCACGTGTTCGATCGGGATGTGTGGACGCTCGACCTGTCGAGCCTCATCAAGGCCAAGCGCGCAGCGGGCCGGGAGAAGGACTTGCGGGCATTGCCTGAACTCGAAGGTCTGCTCGAGGCGCGGGAACCGGAGTAAGGTGCGCGCCGGCCCCCTGGTTCGGCCGTTCCTGCGTCCCCGGGTCCGTGTATCGAATCGGACATGGATCCGACTTCTCCGCGCGGCTAACGTGAGGTAACCCGACCTCGAACGATGTTCCAGAGACCTGGAATCGGATCCAGGCCGGCGTCATCCGCGCTGGGCGATGATCTGCCTGGCCGTATTCAGGACCACGCCGCCATCTTCGCGGCGGCTCGCAATTCGCTCCAAGGATGCCTCCAGTCCGGCAATCTCGCCGGAATCGAAGGCCCGCTGAGCATACTCGTCATCCCGCCAGGTGCGCAGGTTGGCCAGGTGCAGCCCGGCCATGTCGGCCGCCGGCTTCTCCAGCAGACGCCGCTGGCTCTCCACCAGACGCCAGCCCGATCCGGCGAACTCGGCTTCCAGGACGGCGCCAACGTGGAGCGCTTGACCATGGTGGTGCTGCATTTGTCCGAGAAGCCGGTAGTATTGCCGCAGCGCAGGGTGATCGGCCTGCAGCGATTCCGTCTCGTGAACCACCAGCCATCCGCCGGGTGCCGCTACGCCGGCCCACGCGGCCAGGACTTCCCGCAGGGAACGAAGATGCGCAAGCAAGAACCGGCAGAACATGACATCCGGAGCGTCGACGGGAAACGGAACGCCGACGATGTCATGGAGCTCGAACTCAAGATCGGCGCCATGCCTCGTCCGCGCCTCCGCCACGAATACCGGGGAGGCATCCAGCCCGACTGTTCGGCTTGGCTTCAGCGCATCGTGAAGCAGGCGGGTGGACCAGCCGGGGCCGCAGCCGAGATCCACAGCCAGCCGCGGCGCGTTGATGCCGGTGCGGAGTAACAGTTCCCGCGATTCCGGTTCGTACATTTCGGCCAGCCGCCGCAGCCGCGCACTGGCGCGTGAGTTATCGCCGAACGTGTATTTGTTCGCGGCCGCTTCCCGCGATTCCAGTTCTCCCATTCACCTATTCTCGCTTAGAGGGAACTCCGGGGATCGGAGACGAGGCGTTGCGGATTGACAATCCGCCGCAGGTTAGAAACCTGCCCCACGAGTATTCACCGGGGCGCGCGAAGAAGATGACGGCGCCGTTTCACTTGCCAGGCGAGAAGATGGCTACGGTTCCGCCCGAGGGCGCCAGCTTCAGTTGCAGCGTGTCGGACGGGCGCACGGTCTTTTCGTTCTTGACCAGGTGCTCGGCGTTCTCGCCCGCGTCGGGCGCGTCTTCCCATAGGGACACGTTCCAATTGCCCTTGCCGAGGAACTTCAGCGGCACCGGCAATTCGCGGGCAGTGCGGTCGGTGATGGCGGCCAGATACCAGTTCTTGCCGTTGCGGCGCACCTCCACCACGTACTTTCCCACCTCGCCGGCCAGGCCGCGGGTTTCGTCCCAGACGGTCGGCAGGCCCTTGAGGAAATCCACGCCGAGCAGATACTTGCCGTCCTTGTCTTTGTAATCCTCGGGTGAATCGCAGGCCACGGCGAAGGGGCTTTCGATCAAGATGAACATGGCCAACTCGCCGGCGCGCGTAGCCTGCACCTGCGTGGGCTTCATGCCGGTGTGGAACTGCGATGGCTGGCGGTTGGCGAACCCGCCGGGGGTGTAGTCGCCGGGGCCGGCCAGCACGCGCGTGAAGGGGAGGGTGGCCCGGTGTTCGGGCGTTTCCTTGGTGCTCCACTTGTTGTATTCATCGCCCTGGATTCCCTCGCGCGTGATCTGGTTGGGCCAGGTGCGGTTCAGGCCGGAAGGCTTGAACGCGCCGTGGAAGTCGATCATCAGGTGGTTCTCGGCGGCGGTCTTGGCGATATCTTCGTACCATTTGACGGCAAACTGGTCGTCGCGGTCGATGAAGTCGATCTTCAGTCCCACAATGCCCCATTTGGCGTACATGGGGAAGTCTCTCTTGTAGACCGCGCTGTCGATGAAGTCGTTGAAGTGGAACCACAACCACACGCGCACGTTGCGTTCCTTGGCGAAAGACACCAACTCGGGCACAATCGACTTGTCCTCGATCTCGGACAATTGATACGGCCAGCCCATGTCGGCGGCAAGCTGAATGTACTGTTTGAGAGTGGTCAGGTTGTTGCGCCCCACGTTGGGCCACCAGGTGCCCCAGGACGACATGCCGGGCTTGACCCACGAGGTGTCGGCGAGTTGGCTGGGGGTGGCGAGGTTCAACACCAGGTCGCTCTGAATGAGATCGTGAGGCTGGCGGCCGATGATGAACGTCCGCCAGGGGGAATTGTGGGGGGTGGTGGCCACTACCAGGCCGTTCTGAGCGGGGGCCAGCGGTGGAGGAGCTTGGGCCACGGAGTCGCCGTTGGCGGCCGGCGCGCGCGCGGGCCACGGCTGAACAGGCAGAGGCGGAGCCAGTTGCACCTCCAAGGTATTCTTGGCGCCGGCTTTGGTCACTAGCCACATGCCGGACCAGTCGAGCAGGTCGGACTCGGTGATGGCGACATAGGCCGCGGGCGTCTGAACCAGGAACGGCAGTCCGTGTTTGAACTCAGGGTTGAGCCCGGAAAGCTTATTGGGCAGATAGCGCCATTCCTGCGATCCGACGAATCCGCCCTCCGGGCGGACCTTGCCCTCCGGGTTGTTCCAGCCCGCCCAGACTGGACAGTCGTCGGGGAACGCGAGCTCCGTGGCGTCGCGCGTGACGGTAAAGGAATCCATCCCGGGCTGCTTGGGGAGAACCAGGCGGAAGGCTACACCATCGTTGTAGGCGCGGGCGAGCACGCCAAAGGTGCGGTCGCCCTCCTTCAGCGTCAGGCTTAGTTCGTTGTAGCGATCGCGCACGTGGCGGTTCTTGCCCCACTCATTTACCCAACTGGTGTTGGCCGAACGGCGTTTCTCGCTCTGCACCACGGGTTTCTCGCCCAACTTCACATCGCCGGCCAGTTCGAGGCCCAGGCGGGAACGGAGCAACAGCGGCTTGCCGTCCACGGCGATGCTGTAGCCCAGGGGAGCGTCGGTGTGAATGGCGATGGCAATTTTCCCGTCGGGCGAACGAACCTCGCGGGCGGATTTGGCCGTCGCGGCGGCGGCCAGTGAGCATGACAGCAGAACGATTGCGATGAGAACAGCGACAAATGAGCAAAAGCAACGGATCTTCATGACTTTCTCCTATCAATTAGGGACAACACTACTCGGCCCACTTCCCTGGTTACACTTCGACCACGTATTCTCCCACCTCGCGGGGCAGGCCGCGAGGCCATCGGGTGCCGCTACCTCTTGAGCATGGCGACGAAACCCCCGCCGGAATGTAGGTCGATGGAGAGCGAGTCGTTGGCGGAAAGCGTGACGTGCTCCACCTTGAGGGCCGCTGGGTCGGCGGTATCGCGCAAGAGCGTGGCGAGGTACGGGATGGGGGGGCCACCTTGCGGCTGGGGGCCCTTCAGAAATGCGGAGAGATCGACGCGCACGTTGTGCCCGGTCTCGAGCGCCGTTGCAGTTGTCTATGGCGGTGGAGTGCGGGCCGTACCAGGGGTAGGTTTCGTTGATCTTGTAGGTCTCCGCCTCGCCGATCTGCGCGCCGCCGGCGAGGTCCACGCCATCCACCACAATGCCCAGCGGGGATGGGTCGACGATGTTCTTCGAATTGAACGTTACGGTGTATTCGAGGTGGCCCTGCGCGCCCGAGGACAACACGAAGCGCACGCGGCCATCGGGGCTGGCCACGGTCACGTCCGCCGCCGCGGGGAGCGACAGGCAGAACAGAACTAATGGACACAGAATGGTGGCTCTCATTGGCCTTCTCCTTGGTGGGGCATGCGTTAGCTTGCCCTCCATTCTTCCGAGCCAGGTGGCCATTTCAGCGCACCGGAACCAGCCGCATAGCGCTGCCGCCGGCCGGTGCCAACTTCAAATGCAAGACCGTCCGGGCGTCTACGCGGCGCTTCTCCAGAACCGAGTCTTTGGGCTGCGTGGCGGCGTTGGGCCCGTCGGTGTAAGGCGATGCCCGGCACTTCCACGAGCACCGGGAGGTTGACCAGGTACTCGGGATGCAGGCCGCCGATGGTCAGCTCGTGGTAGTCGTCCTCGTTGCTGGTCTCAAAGCCGCGCGAAATTAGAGCGAGGTTGGCGAACTTGGAGAAGCGGAACTGCGTGGCTTCGTTGAGGATGCGAACTTCCTTCAGGGAAGGCTGTTCGGGCACGGTATAGCGGAAGGCCACGCCGTCATCGTAAGCGCGGGCTTCGATCGCCAGGCGGCGGCCGTTGGCGGCCATCTCCACGGTCTCGACGGTGACGGCGTTGTAGTGATTGCGTATGCGGCTGGCTTTGCCTTGGACCGCCGTCCAGGTTTCATCCTGGCTGGAGGGTTGCGACGATTCGATTCTGACGGCAGGCCCGAGCGGGGGCGTGCCCTCCAGCAGGAGCCCGAGGTTCGACCACTGGAGCACGGGCTGGCCGTGAAACGCCACGCGATAGGCCAGTTGGCCGCCCGCCGCCTGCACGGATTGACCACGAACGGTGGCAAAGGAAATCTCGAGGGCGCCGTTCGGCGAAGTGAGCACCACGGGTGCGGTTTGCGCCGCGGCCGCGAGCGCGGTCAAAAGAAGGAGCGCGAGCAGCTTGAGGAGTTTCGGGCCGGAAAGCATATTCGACTTAGACTACTACAAACGGCTTCTCCATGAGGGGGACGGGGCGCTCCGGCGCCACATCGGCAGGCGACGTTTGAAAAATGGGGGCTAACCGCAATACTGTTCACTTACGATGCATACGATGCAGCTCGGTGGGGCAGACGATCTCCGGCATTATCGGACCCGCAACCGGGGGTTTGTGTCGTCTGTTGGGATGGGCCTTCGGCCCGCGAAACCCCATGAAAAAGTATAGCTTGTGGGGCAGGCAATCCTGCCTGCGGACTCGCTTTCTATAATGGTCCCCAGATTTCAGACCAGGCAATAAGTTAAAGTTTCGGCGGAGTCGTTGACAAAGGAGAGGTCGATGACGACGAGAAAACAGTACAGTCCGAAGTTCAAGGCGCGGGTGGCGG
>Ga0182021_10006888_pt1 | contig 13485 bp, 11 predicted proteins | sample 612E3MmetaG_FD_120493 | JGI IMG/M metagenome (GOLD analysis project Ga0182021, IMG submission 120493) | Permafrost microbial communities from Stordalen Mire, Sweden - 612E3M metaG (Illumina Assembly) | ecosystem: Environmental > Terrestrial > Soil > Wetlands > Permafrost | place: Sweden...
ATAGTTTAACGGATGTTTTTTCTTTCCATACGTCTTGAAAAGTTTTTGAAGGTGAGGGAGATAATTCATGGCTTTTCTAATTATTATTGAATATGCAATTGGACGTTGTATGACTGCGTGGTTACGGAGATAACGATACAGTACACGGATGCTTCTTCTGTACCATTGTTATGAGGATACAGAGAATTGATTGATGATCCATGGAAATAAATACGGTTACTGTTTCGTCTCGCCTTCAGTTTGCCTTGACAATTTTTTTATCCGGACAGATTCAACGGCGTTATCGACAACTTTTTCGGTTGTGAACTCGATACCGCTAAAGATCATCCTTTCACCTACAATGGGAATATGCCCGAGCTGTTCAATCACAAATCCACCGATAGAACGAATATCGAGAGGTGAAAACTCAACGGAAAAAAGTCTTTCAACATCGCTGGTAGTGATAAACCCTGCAACGACAAATTCATTTTCGTTCATTTTAATAATGTCAGGTGTTTCTCGATCATATTCGTCCTGGATGTTGCCTACGAGTTCTTCAAGAACATTTTCCAACGTAATGATGCCTGCGGTACCGCCATATTCATCGGCAAGAATGATCATGTGTGTCTTTTTCTGCAGACTTGTTGTTAATACTCGTTCCAGCGTCGCTGTTTCCGGTAAAAATGTTGCATCACGGAGAACAGCGCTCAGCGTAAAATCCGATTGTAAATGCATGTCATGTTTAAAGATATCTTTTGTATACACCATGCCGATAATATTATCGATCGTATCGTTGAAAACAGGAAATCGGGAAAATTTATTTGAGCGCATGATAGCAATTGTTTCTGGAACAGGCGCCTGGACAGACAAAGCCACGATCTCTTTTCTGGGAACCATGGAATGCCTTGCCTGTTTCAGGTGAAAGTCCATGACATTCAGAGCGATATTTCGTGTCGTTGCAGAGACATGGACATCTTGAGCAAGAATTAAACGGAGCTCTTCTTCTGTATGAGCTAATTCAGAATTAGTGGTCCCCGTAATACCGATGAGATGAAGTAGACTAGTAGACGAAGAATTCAACAGTGTAATAAGTGGCTTGAAAATGAAGAAAAAAATTCTCATCGGCGAAGAAATCAGGAGAACAGTTTCGCGCGGTTTTTGTATGGCAAGCATTTTCGGTGCCTGCTCCCCCACGACAATATGAACCGCGGTAATGAGCGCAAATGCAACAGCGAATGAGATGCCATGAATGACCTCAGGCTGAGTAATCCGTATCAATTGAAAAACAGGAAGAAGCATAGTTGCAGCGAGTGGTTCACCAATCCATCCCAGGACCAGGGAAGTCATTGTAATTCCTAATTGTGTTGCCGAGAGGTATGCTGTCGAATGAAGAAGTATTTCCCGGGCGATCTTAGCTTGCCAATTCCCTTTGATCGCTAACGGCTCAATTTGTGTGAGCCGCGCTTTAACGATGGCAAACTCGGCAGCGACAAAAAAACCATTGAGGAAAACAAAAATAAGAATGATTAAAATATCAATTATGTATTGCCAGAACCACATGATCTATCTTTCGCTTGGTCAAATCAATATAACCGAATATGTTTCATGCTTCAAGGTAGTGGATGCAGGCGGGAATCCGACAGCGCCCCATTGATGCTGGGTATCATGTCCAAGAGGTTACCGGCGCAATTGTTCAGACGTCCAACCGAGGTACGCTTCTAGACGAGTAAGAAAGTTGAGATACGCAGTCGACCATTCAGCAGGATTATCCGGTCTGTTTTTACCCAGTAATTCTTGAAATACTCGCGCTACGTCTACCGCGATCTTCTTTTTGCCTTCTTCTATGACAGCTTCGATATCAGAAGAATAATAGGTGCGCAAATTTCGGATATCTTGTCGGACACGAGCTTCCGGTCCTTTGCTCATAAAGAATGAATAATCTGTGTTCTGGCCTCCGGACATCTCGTAGATAAGCAAGTTCCACTTTTCCATGACATCACGGAAATGTTTTTCATTCTCGCATAGATCGAAAGGCAGTTTGTGAATTGCCTGTTCTGTAGTAAAGGAATTACGGAAGATCAGATCACCGCCGACGAATTGAGAAACAAGATTGACATCTGTACGCCATCCAAGAACACGTTGGACTGCCTTGAAAACATCTTTTTCTTTATCATTTTCTGTGTTGGCTACAAGAGTTGTTTCCCTTTGTTTCGCCATCATTTTCATTTGGATTTCAAGCTCGTGATCCACTTTCACTGTCGGAGCCTCAACTGCTGCTGCCGTTATAGCTGTCTTCGGTTTCTTGCTGGACAAGGAAAAAAGGGCTTCTCGATACTTTGGACTGAGTTCATCGAATTTTTTAACAGCAGGTACACAAGATAATTGTTGTACATCTGCTTGCGCTTGAAGCAGCATCAACAGCCGTGTAAAGAGGCGATCTTGGTACAGAGATCTGAAATGCGACATATCTGCAATGACATATAAATCATCGCCGACACAGGAAAAAACTGTATTGAAGAGACGTGCAATTTTATGCTCGCCAATTTTTTTATCGTCGATGGAGCGCATCGTATAGTCAACACCAGCCATGGTGGTATCAAAGATTATTGCGCTTTTACGACGGTTGCAAAAACTTTGAGGCGTGCCAACTTCCACATTTTTTATTCCCTGAAGTCGCAATTGAAGTTTCGTGTACAGTGTTGGACCGGTGAAAGGAAGAATGACGCCTACATCCAATGCACTTCGATCGGGTTCCATCAACGCATGCTTGACACATTCGACAACTTGTTTTGTATGGAGTTCGTTATAGGGCAGAATTTTTTTCTTGCCCGCATACTGTCTACAACGGGACTGGACTTTGCTTGTATCAATAAAATAAATTTTCCCCTTTGCTTTAGGCGAAGGGAAAACAGTGATCTTTTCATCAAAGAGTACCGACGCCATAAATGATGATAATTTTGGTGTCGTTGCATTGTGAGATTTCATAAAAATAGACCAGCGGGGATTCCGTTCGGACCATTCAAAAAGTCGATGCAGTTCTGTTGTCTTTGCCACGTGGAGAAAAATATCCCGTTCCAGCCAATACTCATGTTGCTTATCTGTGAGAGCTGATTCAGGCTCCACTTGAAAGGGGTCGCCGGCTATTACAAATTTATCTCTCGCCAGCGTTGATAATGCGCCGAGTGTCGGCAGGTTAATGCGTTGAGCTTCATCAACAATAACGAGATCGAATTGCTGATTCCGGATAGCGGGATCTATCAATGCGGCAGAAATTCCGGTGGCAATGAAAAGCTTTGCCCGCAACAAGGCTTGTTCGTCAACTGAAATGAAATCTTCTACTGCTTTTGTAACCTTATTTAAGCCCCCCAATTCATCAATTCTTTTACTGTTTTCTCTAAAATCCATCTGCTCCCGTGATGTGATTGGTGCATCGAGTTCAATCTTTGTGATTTCATTGGAAATAGTTTGCTGAAGAGAGAGCAATCGTTTGTGGCTCTGCTGCTGCTTTGCTAACTGTTCGTGTGCGTGTTCAATATCATTCTTGGAAAATCCTTTTTTCATTCGCTCAATAAGTGATGAATTTTCCAGGTCAACAATAGCTTGGTTCAGCTGAGTAATTTCGTTCGACGTTTGATCGATTTGTTTACGGAGTTCTGCAAGTCGGTCACGTTTCTCTTGCACTCTTCCATAGAAGTCCTCATGGAGAATTTGCTTAATCTTTATCTGCCAATAAGCATTCAATAATGTTATACGTTCTTGAAATACCTTACGCTTTTCCGCCTTCGCGGTTTCCACTTGGTTCTCAAATGAATACTGTGAAATCCTGTCGAAGACATCGGGTGACGGGAGATCGACACGCGCCGCAAACTTGGTCATTTTCACGCCAAGTTGCTCGCCCATTCCAGCGGTTTTCAAGAGCATAGTATCGACGTTGTCGTTCGACGGTGCAACGAACAGGACCTTTCGGCCAGCTTTTATATAACTGATCGCGGTGAGGGCTAATACATCTGTCTTGCCGGAAAGAGTCGGACCCCATAACATCGTGACTCTGTTCTGTAATATTTTTTTCACTGTGTCAAGATGCTCATGAGGCGTGGTCGCCGTTCCACTTGTTTCAAAACTAACGATGTGGCTGTTTTTATTATCCGCTGGATCAAAAAGCAGCTGCGGAATAGGGGATTTTACATCAATTTTTTGTAGTAAATCAATTATGGGCTTGTGTTCGTCTTCGTAATTCCAGGAACATGTCGCCTCCGGCAGAGATGCACCAAAATCTTGCGGCAGGGCAACAATGAAAAACTGATTTTCCATGGCAATGACATTGCCGCTTACGCTGATAGGGTGCTGATGGCCAAACGTGAATAGAGCACGTTCGGTGGTGCGGAGAAGAATGTCTTCGGGAATTTCAAATCTATAGTACGTATATCCTGCAAATGCACCGATACGTTCACCGCTGAATAAATGGATCTCTCGGCGAGTGATCTTGAGTAGCTCAAGTTCTTTTTGAAGTGCTTCAGCCAGTTTTGTGAATAGTTCTTTCACGCTTGTCATTAGTGCTTCTGTGGTAGGGTCACTTCACTTTCTTAAAGCAACTATGCGTTCCTAAAGTATAAGTTTTGTGTTCAAAGTCAAGATTCTTACAGAAGCACTTGTAGGATAACAAATGGATTTGAACTTTTATTTTTGTATTCTCATAATGAGAGAAGTCTATGTCATCTTCTGATGCAATCATTATCGGCGGTGGTTTAAGTGGATTAAGTGCAGCGGTGGAATTGTCTGCCCTTGGCCGCACAGTATTGTTGTTGGAACAACGCCAGCACTGTGGCGGTCGTACGAATTCTTTTGTTGATGATACAACAGGAAGCATCGTCGATAATGGTCAGCACTTGATGATGGGGTGTTATCATACAACACGCCGATTCCTTAGATTGATTGGCACCGACCATCTTGCTTTTCTTCAACCAGCGCTTCGAATTAATTATTTACGTCCACTGTACCATGTTGATCATTTTGTATGTGCCCCATTGCCTGCGCCCCTCAACCTGCTGGGAGGATTGCTCGGATTCAACTCTATTCCATTCAAAGATCGAATAAAAATGTTATTGGTAGCAAAGGAATTAATGAAGAGTTCACCTGAGAAGGAACTGGAATTAGATCGAATGACGGTAGAAGAATGGCTCAATAAGCTTGGACAGCCTGATCTTAATAAAAAATATTTATGGGATATTATTACAATCGGAGCGCTCAACAACGATCCAGCGAGCGTATCTGCATTGATGTTATTCCGCGTTCTGCGGGCAGCATTCCGTGGCAATGGTAAAAATTCAAGCCTATTCATACCTCGTGTTGGATTGAGCGAATTATTTGTAAAGCCGGCGATACAATTCATCAGAGCTCATGGTGGTATTATTCACACTGGTATTGGAGTAGAGAGGATGACGTGGAAGGGGAGGAAGGTTCAGTCAGTACGAACATCGGAAGGGAAGGAGATTCAAGCGAAATCATTCATTAGCGCTATTCCTTGGTATTCGTTTGAGGAGCTACTATCGGCAAGTCAGTACCCGTCGAAACGCGCAGGAAATGATCATCCGTCTCTCCACGGAGTTCAACGTTTTACATCTTCACCTAACATCTCTATTCATCTCTGGCTTGACAGGGAAATTACGGATCTCGACTTTGCGGCATTGCTTGAAACCCGAATCCAATGGCTCTTCAATAAGAGTACATTATTGAATGAGAAAAAAAATCCGAGAAATGTCCGTCAGTATCTTTCACTCGTCATCAGTGGTGCTCATGAATTTATCAACATGAATAAAAAGGAATTAGTACATATAGCGTTGGAGGATTTACAACGGGTCCTACCGCGTGTACGGGACGCACAAGTCACACACTCGCTGGTTATAAAAGAGAAGCGGGCTACATTTTTGCCATCCCCCGGGCTTGATATAGTTCGTCCGACCGCACGAACAGAGTTTGAAAATTTATTTCTCGCGGGCGATTGGACCGCGACCGGTTATCCCGCTACAATCGAAGGAGCGGTGATGAGCGGAAAAATAGCGGCAGAGTTGGTTGGATGATTGTAAACTTCACAGAAAATGCAGTGTCAGGATTTTCGTCCTGACACTGCAATGTTAAAATCTAAAAAGATACATATGTCAGCGTCAGGAGGTCCGCCCAAAGGTAAAGCACGGTGGATAAATAACTCCTGACGCCACAATTAATATCGCTTACCAGGTATATCGTACTGTATAGCTCACTACTTTCTCTTCATCCTTCTTGAGTTTCAACGGAATCTTTATCGTTGTCTGATCCACTTTCTCCCAAGCGGAATTACAATCGGTGATATCCCACTCACTCCAGCGCCATGGATGTTCATAGACAAGAACATCTATTGTTTCGGATTTATGGTTTCGGACTTTGATTTCAAATGTCTCATCTACAATATGTCCGGAAATGACAACTCTAAAATTCTGTTGTTTACGTTCACCAACGATGTCAAATGCGTTGCCAAGGTACAGTTTGATTTCTTCATCTTTTGGCGTATGATCAATTTCATCTTCGCCTACAAATTGTTCCTTACCGTCATCGTCGCGTTTGTAGACACGCACCTTACCCTTCGGCAGGGCCATGCCGAGTCCTGTTTTCTCTTCATTTTTAAATGTTATAAACACACCAATTTTTTTGTTCGACTGCTGACCGAGACTCCCCTGCTCGCGGTATGAATAATTACTATGCCAGTTCCGCCATTGATTGGATAATCCGTCATAGATAAAAACTTTTTTTGCGAATATATTTTTTGCTGAAGTAAGTTCGATTTGCTTTGTTTCATTATTGCCGATATCGGTCTTCCGTTGGAGGGAATACAGTTTGTATTCAAAAAGTTCTTTTTGCTGGAATTGTGGTGCAGCGGCCTCTGCTTCCACCAGGCCCGCAGATTTTCGCAAGGCATAACCCGCTTCTTCTTTCACAAGATTCACATCGCCCGCAACCAGCTTCAGACCTGCATTTTTAAATGCCGTTCCGGAATTGTTGGTAATTGTGACCCAGCCGGTCAAATCCATCTGTGCATCATTTGTTGCAAGAAGCGCAACATAGTTGCAACTCCATGACAATTGTCCTGCTAAATAACTAATTTCTGTTTTATGCTCTCCCGGCTTTGAATTGGATACGAGCCATTCAAGCTGCGGTTTGAGGATCAATCCTTCCGGCAGACTTGGTAGAATAAGCCGGCCTGATGGACCGATTTCGATTTTCCCGTTAATTTCTGCAATCATTTGGCCGGTCGAATAATACGGTGTACCGCCTCCGTATGAATTATATCCTGGTTGAGGTTGCCAGCCAGTTGCCAGTAGTTTTCCTTTGATGGAATATTCCTTTTTCAATTCATTATCTGTTCGGGTAAATTCGACTTCTTTCCCTATATATTTTTCCATCAACTTCGCTTGATGAACAAGGTCATACTGATAATTTTGTTCTAACACGGTTACTGCTGATGGATCCGTCAGACTTGAAAAATGGAGAGATGTGCCGTCGATCGTGGCTGGTATATCGGGAAGGATAACATGGTTTAATCCTTTTTCGAGATCGATAATGCGTTCTTCGCGAACGAGCGAAAGGTTTTGATTGTAAATGGTCAAATCGACCGATGTCCGTTCGCTGGCAGTGTGTTTTGTTTGGGTGAAAGAATGAGAACCAGGAATAACGAGCCAGCAAAAGAAGATCACGAGAAGAGTAATATTCTTTTTCATAGCAGACTCCTTCATGTATATGTATGATAAGTGCTCGGTGATAGTACGGAAAACATATCAAGTGGAAAATAATCTCTGTTAACACCCATGTATTCAATCAAGATGATGGAATAGTCTTCCGTGTTATTATTTTATCCCACACCTTCATCAACACCGGTGCGGCAGCAAGGGCAAGAAACGCTACAAATATTCCCACCACAGCATCGGTCACATAATGAAAGCGGCAATAAAATGTGGAAATATAAAGCGAGAGAATGATTGGCGACAAAACCCAGAACGTTGGGCGATGATAACGGTATGCCATCACCCACATGATTGTCGCCGCTGCTGTATGAGGGCTGGGAATCGATCCACCAGCAAAGTGCAAATACTTCCGCATGCACTCGCCAAGAAATGTCCAGATCCAACCATCTAATGGCACCGTGTATAATTGTTTAATGTAATACATCGGACTCGCGACTGGAAAAAGGATAAATCCAATATCACAAAGAATATTAGTGAATCCGAGCGTGAAGAAGTAATCCTCCATTGCCAACTCGCCACGCAAATAGTAGATGATTCCGCAAAGAACCGGATACATCGGAACATAGATAACATAAGAGAACATCATCCATTCCGTCAATGGCTTAGATATGAAATCTTCTATCCACAGCGTTGGCTGCACATTAAACACCCATTGCTCAAAATCCAGCACGTAATCGTCCATCCATCGGCCGTGGATAAGGAGCTGAAATTTATCAACTGCGCCGAAAAGATACGCATAGGTAAGAGTCACTGCTGCAACACGAATAAAGAACCGCCAGAATTTTTTTGTAGTCTTTTCGCTCAAATGGTTGAAGAGAATGTATGCAACCGCGACGGCGATGTTTTTCAGAACCAACATCCACCATCCTTCAATCCTGTTCAAGAAGATAATCGCAAGTAAACTGAAGAAGGCAAGTGTTGCAAGTATCAAACCATCTGTTGCGCGGAGTTGGAGCTTGCCAATGGTGAGCCGTTTGTTTGTCATATTTTTTCCCTAAATCCTTGTCAAGGTTTTCTGGACTGAACCAAGGAAAACATTAGCTAAAACAGATAAAATAATCCAATGAAATTCCCAGTATCCAGTGAGTTATGATTGACGGCCAGATTGATTTTGACCGATAGACCATAATTCCCCAAACAAGTCCGCCCAGAATAGAGCTGTAAATTTCGCTATCCGGTTTGCCAATATGAACGATACATGAAAGTGCTACCTGTACAAGAATTGCTCCCCAGATGCCGAAGCGCCCTGTTAATCCACATTGCATGAATCCCCTGAAAAATAGCTCCCAGCTGAAATAAAAAATGAGATAGGCAAACGCGTGAATTGCAAACATCTGCATCGAGTCGCCGGCACCTTTATATAAAGGATACTCTGCAATGTACTGCGGGTCCTTCGCTGAAGGGAAAGAGAGAGCTACCATGACAGCTCCTACAACCAGAACTGCGGGAATCCAGAATTTCCAATCTCCAATTTGTAATCCGTATTCTGCTAATGATTCCCGAAAAATAAATTTGATTGTGACTATTGAAATTAATCCCATTAACACAAATGCCGAGAAGTACGTGTACCATTCTGCAGTCATAGCAGCGCTGTTGAAAATGACGAGTGTATCGCTCAGATGAGCCAGGTAAAACGATTTCGAACCGTAATATTTCCAGGTTGTGAGAATAAGCGGTGCTAGAAGAAGGATGATTGCCGGTTTTCTGTTCTCATTGGAGAAAAATTCAGGAAGCGATAGAAATTTCTCTAATTTGTTCATGATTTATTTTTCCGGAGTAATCGTTGCTGGAGAATCCATTCATAGGTCAACCGAATGCCTTCCTTCAGCGGAGTGAAAGTATAACCAAGCTCGCGTTCGGCTTTGGCGCATGAATACGCCCAGTCTTGTAAAAAGGTGTCCACCCAACCTGTTGTGATTTGTGGATAGATACCGAATGTTTCTGCCGCGAATTTCTGAATACCACCATAGGCAAGCCCCACGGGAGGAGGGAGATTAATTTGGAAATGTTTCTTACCGCTTACCTCATCTACGAGTTCATAGAATTTTTTCAATGAGGCATTCTCGCCACCGATAATATAACGCTCGCCTATGCATCCTTTTTCCATTGCGAGAATATGCCCACGGACAAGGTCGTCTACTAAAACATAATTTCCAACGTTGATACCGCGGTTGAGAAGAATAGGCACTAATCCGCGATCGTACTGATCGATCATTAAACTGACGGAATTTCCTTCTGTCAATTTACCGGGGCCGTAGACACGCGTAGGATTCACAATGACAACGGGAAATCCTTCAGCTGCTGCTTTGAGCGCTGCTTGTTCTGCCATCGATTTTGTTTCTTCGTACTCGGTGTAGTATTTCGAAGTGATCCGCGGCATTGCTTCATCACCGACGACACCGGGAGCCGTTGGTCCTAATGTAACGATGGTTGATGTCCAGACAACACGTTGAATACCTGATTGCTTGGCAGCTTTGAATACATGGTCCATGCCAAGCACGTTATGATGATGGAATATTTTTGGATCTCGTGCCCAATTTTTAGCATATGCTGCAAGATGAAAAACGTGTGTGCAGCCTTTCATGCCTGCAACCAGCGACTCACGGTTCATAATATCGCCTTGCACGAACACAATGCGCTCATGATCCAATCCATCGCGATTGCTAGTGGCTCGTGAAAATGCGTGAACAGTATGCCCCAGGCGGACGAGTTCATTGACAAGCTTTGTGCCGATAAAACCAGTTGCACCTGTAACAAAAATAGTTGTTGGCTTCATTTCATCTTTCTTGCTCGGGCGTCGTTGCCGCCTTGCAGGGAGTTACACTTTGATTAAGGTAGAAAAAAATGGTGCGAGAGACAACGAAGAACTCTGATTTTTACAGCTGAGCTTCATTCAAGCTCTCTGTTACACCATCAAACGCATTTCTTTCAATTGAGCAATTGAATGATGAATTTTATTTTTTTTTGAGGTACGAATCCCATCTCTTTAAGCTACATCTCACAAAATCTCGTCCATGAAAAAATTTGAAAGGCTCTCGATTGCGGATTAAACTTGGAAGCTACGCGTACAAGACTGAGCTAACGGGGAGATTATTCATAGTTTCAGAATACATACTGAAAGTTGATAGACACCCATCACCGCTAGTATTGCTGCCGAAATAAGGATAAGCGATCGTCTTCCGGCCTGGGTGAGAAAACGCGTGGTTCCAAAGAGGAAAATAATGCAAGCTAAAACAAGAACCATCGTCGAATAAAAAGCGAGGATCAACGTAAGTGCAACTATATGATTACTATGCCAGGATGCTAAAAAAGCAGGCCCAAGCACTAAACTCCATCCGAGGTATGGGTTGGGGTTAAGAATGTTGATGAACGCTGCCTGAATGAGTGTGCGTGGCATGACGTTGATGCTATCTTGTTCAGGTACTGTATAACGTTTCCACTGCCGATAACCTGCCCATGCAAAATAAAGAAGAAGAAAGCCGCCAGCTGCCTGAAGAATTCCATGCACTGTAGTCGATATGTGATTGAGCAGAATCAACACGAGGAGTGCAATTGGACCATCGCTCAATAAAGGCGAAAACGAGGCAGGCAGTGTTCGTTTCCAACCATTCTGTAATACACTGGATAAAAGAAACGCCTGCAGGGGACCAGGTTGAACGGCAGCAGCAAAAGCGAATCCGCTGCCCAGGAAGATTGATTCAAGCATTCAAATGTTCCACTTTTTCTTTTCTATACACAGTTCCCTGGAAGAGAGCAATAATTTTTGAGGTGTCATCGTAAATTCGCACAACATATGTTGCCAGTTTTTTGTGAAGATTTATTTCTTCTGCAATCCCTGTGATTTTTCCTTCTGTGATCGTTTTAAAAAAAGAGATACTGACATTAATTGCCAATGCCAATCCTTCGCGGCTATTCGAAGCCGCCCCGAAAACAGTATCTCCGAGAGAAAATATAGCACCGCCATGGGCCGTTCCCGCCCCGTTGAGATGATCTTTTGTAATGGTCATCTCCGCAGATGCTGTCCCTTCTCCGATCGACAGCATTTTGACGCCAATCATTTTTGCGAAAGTATCTTTTTCGACGATATTTTTGATTTCATTCATACCTCTATCCTTTCGAGGATGTTGTCCTGATGTTGCAAAGTGCTATGCCAATATAATCTTCATCAGCTGCATGATGTTTTTGGGAATCTATAGTTAAGCAGCACGCATCCGTTTTTCGAATTTTTTGTATAACGTTATTATCTCCTTAGAAATTTTGGAATCGCGGGTCGTCGTTCTAGTTTCAACAGATGGATTCTTGGCTTTAAGAAAAACATCATAGACTTTAATAGCGGCAATTGAAATTTGAACTGCGTCCATCGGGACCAAATTCTTTTGAACACACTCGGGATGTCTTCTCAAAAATGTAGCGGCAGCTTGAATCGCCGAGAACAAGTTGCGATCGCGCTTTGTGGGATAATTGAATTGCCAGCGCCGTGCTTGCTGAAAGATTGGATTGTTTTCATCGTCCACTCCTGTGAGTCCACTTGCGGCAAGAACCCGACAGTCAAAGATGCGACAAGTAGTTGGGCGATTCCTATAGATCGAGCAAGTATTCCCGATCAGCATCGGGCAGCGACCCTGCTCATCGTATCCCAGTACCATATGGCCTTCAGGGCGTAGAGGTGCCGGGAATAAAAGTTCGTTCGGTATCCGGCTGAGAGTTCTTGTTTCTTCCGGGTTGATGTGGATGAAATAGGAGGATCGACAGCAGGCATCACATTCTCCGCAAGAAACGTTCATAACACGATTCCTTGTTAATGCCTTCCTGATTTGACGAAGCCAGAGAGCAAATGAACCAGCAGGCAGAATATTTTCGTTAATGAATATTTTATTTTGACCTACCATCGATAACTATCTTCAATAAAAACATAGAATGCACATATCGAGAACGTATAACTGATATACATGTCGCTTCACGGGTGATAAACAATGAAGAAATATATCAGTTTAATCCATGAAACACTTCTTTAATATTTCCTAATACTTTGTCAGCCTGAGAGAAATTACCTGTTTTCGTTAATTCAGTTGGAATGACAAAGCATTTTATCCCGGCACTTTTCGCAGATTTGAGTCCGCGTTCTGAGTCTTCGATTGCTAGGCACTCTTCCTTCTGGAAACCGCTCCTTTTGATGGCCAAGAGATAGGGTTCAGGGTCCGGTTTAAAGTTTGTATAATCGTCGGCGGTGAGAACGAAATCAAAATATGGTAAGAAACCTGACGATTGATGAATGAGGTCAAAGTGTTCCTTTTTTGAGCTGGTGACAACACCCATCAGATATCGACCATGCAAAAATTCCAAAGTTTCTCTTGCCCCCTCGATGACAATACTCTGTTCGCATAAAAGTTTCATATACAGATCATCCCGTTCCCTTCGCAGATGTTCAATGTGCTCGGGCAAAAATCCTTTTTCCAAGGTCAGGTGCCAGGCGCCTTTTCCTTGAACAAGAATCAGCTCAACAAATTGTTGTGTTGTAAGATTAACACCGACCGTTGAAAGGATGTGCTTCGTCGCGGCATAAAATAAACGTTCTGTGTCTACCAGTACCCCATCGTTATCCCAAAAGATCGCTTTTATCATGAATTGTTTTGTCGAGATACGGCTACTTCATCCTGATTACATTGGTTTCTGTTGATGAAGCATTGACAGGTCTGAATATCTTGCGGAAAGCGGCACCGGCATAAGCGCTAAT
>Ga0182021_10006890_pt1 | contig 13484 bp, 10 predicted proteins | sample 612E3MmetaG_FD_120493 | JGI IMG/M metagenome (GOLD analysis project Ga0182021, IMG submission 120493) | Permafrost microbial communities from Stordalen Mire, Sweden - 612E3M metaG (Illumina Assembly) | ecosystem: Environmental > Terrestrial > Soil > Wetlands > Permafrost | place: Sweden...
GCAGCCGGCCCAGTGGGTGCACATTTTGTATGGCGTGGTGGCGCTGCTGTGGATTCCCATCGTCAATTTCATCAACCACCTCGCCAACAACAGCGAGCATAATCGGCGCGAGACGCTTATCGTGGCGCTGCTTTCTTTGTTTGAAGCCGGCATCGTGCTGCGTGCGATCACCACCGCCTAATCAAATTTCAGCAGGTTGAAAATCCTATGGCTACTGACGAACCCAACAAAATCTTGGTCGTCGACGATTCACCCCAGATCAGCAAGGCGTTAAGCGACTTGCTCGGCGCGTCCGGTTATTTAGTGCGCGCCGCGCCCAGTGGCGAGCGCGCGCTGCAAATCCTGGACTCGGCCAAGTTCGATCTGATCATTACCGATCTCAAAATGACGGGCATGACGGGCATCGAGCTGGCCAAGAAGGTGCAGGAAAAAGTGCCGGGCTTGCCGGTCATCATCTTGACCGGCTTCGGCGATATGGATAGCGTCATCAGCGCGCTGCGGCTAGGCGTGGCCGATTACTTGAAGAAACCCTTCTCGATCGATGAAGTCCTGTCGGTGGTCGAGCGCGAAATCGTGAAGAGCAAGGGGCGACCGGTGACGTCGGCGACCGCCGCCAAGACGGAAGAGAAGCCGCCGCGCCTGTACATTTTCGCTCAACGCGATCTCGAGCAGATCGAAGCGGTGCTCTCACGGTTGCGCGCGCAGGCGACGGCCGAATCGGCGATGCTGGTGGAACAAGCCGGCTACGTGATTGCGGCCAAAGGCCTGAGCAGCAGCGGCGATGTCGAGCCGCTCTCGAATCTCATTGCCAGTTCCCGATCGAGTTCGGCTTCCCTGGCGTCGCTGCTTGGCGAAGTGCAAGATTTCTCGACGAGCTATATGGAAGGCCAGCGCGTCAGTGTCTACACCACGTCGTTGGGCCGCAGTCTGTATCTGGCTGTCATCGTGCCTAAAGGCACCAAGCAAGGTCTGGTGTGGCTATACGCTAAAGAGGCCGCGGTCGAGATCGATCGGATTGTGCAGCGCGCCACCGCGTCCATGCAGCAGCAATTGGGCCATGCCGTCAGTCCGGCCGACACAGACAAGATGCGCAAAGAATTGGCCGATCAAAAAGTGGAGAACGTCTTCGAGCGCCGGCGCACGCCTCCTCCTCCTCCGCCGCCGCGTCTGGATCGCACACCGCCTCCGTCGAATGTTTCGACGATCTCATTTAAGAAAGATCGATCGCGGCCCGACGTAACCACGACGGCGGCTGAGTCGCCGGTGGAAGAAAAACCGGCCGCCAATGACATCAGCTTTGAAGAAGCCATGAAATTGGGTCTACTGGCCAACGTCGCGCCCGAGCCTGCACCTGAGCCGACGACGCCCACAGAAGCCGAGACCTCGGGTGGATTGACGCCGGACAAATTCGAGGAAGCCCTGTTGAAAGGGTTGTTCGGCGATTAGCGGCACACGAACGTATAGGCAGTTATCCCGTAGAGGCGAGGCCCACTCGCCTCTACGGCTGTCAGGAAAGGTTGTCCAATTTGAAGCGGCTGTCAGTTAACGGTTTAGCATTTTATCAATTTGATGGATTGAGCTCTTATTCCGATCTTTATCATGGCGCGTTCACACGCCTGGGCGGCGTGAGTCAAGCGCCCTATGCATCGCTGAACCTGGCGCGCTCCGTCGGCGATGAGGCGCAGATCGTGCAGGAAAATAATCGGCGCATGTTGTCCGTGTTTGACCTGACCCCCGATCGCGCCACGACGGCGTGGTTGGTGCATGGCCGCCTGGTCGCAGTGATGACATCGGCTGACGCGGGCAGTTACAAACAGGGTTACGATGCCATTATCACGCGCGAACGCGGCCTCGCTTTAACCATGCGCTTTGCCGATTGCGTGCCGATTGTCTTTTTCGATCCGGTGCAGCAAGCGATCGGTCTGGCGCATGCCGGCTGGCGTGGCGTGGCCGTAAACGTCATCGCCGCGACGGTGGACGCGTTGCGCGACAACTTCGGATCGCATCCGCGCGATCTGTGGGCGGGGATTGGGCCGTGCATCAGCGCCGATCGATATCGTGTGGGCCAGGAAGTGATCGATCAAGTCACCCCGGCGTGTCCACCTCACGCCCCGATCGCGCTGCGCCAACCCGATGATTCCCTGCACCTCGATTTGAATACCGCTGTCAGTGCGCAGCTGCAGGCCTGCGGCGTTGAGAACATCGAAGACTCAGCCCTCTGCACGGCCTCCAACACAACCGAGTGGTTCTCGCATCGGGCTGAGAACGGCAAAACGGGAAGATTCGGAGTGGTGATCGGGTTGCGAGAATGAAACGTGGTTCGTGATGCGTGGTGCGTGAGGGTATCCGGACTCGAGGCTGCGCGAAGCCCGCTTGAGCGTTAGCCGGTGACTAGCGCAGAGCCCGGCTACGCCCGGCGGCCCGCCGCATTGCAGAAATCGCTCTAGCTTGAAAACACATTTACACAACACGCAACACGCAATACGCAATACGCAACAATCAGCCATGATTAATTCTCTGCAAGATAACCTCATTCGTGTTCAAGATCGCATCGCGGCGGCGGCCGTGCGGGCCGGACGTGACGCCTCTGCGATCACGCTCGTCGCCGTCAGCAAGACGCATCCCGTCGAGGCGCTGATTGCCGCGTACGAATTGGGGGTGCGGCACTTTGGCGAAAATCGCGTCGAGGAAGCTACGTTGAAACAGCTGGTCTTCAGACAGCGCGTGTTTGACCAAAGCGTAACGTTTCACATGATCGGTCACGTGCAAAGCCGCAAAGCCGAGGAAGCGGCAATGTGGTTCGATCGCGTGCATTCGGTGGACAGCGTGAAGTTGGCGCAGCGCTTAGCGCGTTTCACTACGAAGCCGCTGCCGATCTTGCTAGAAGTAAATGTCTCCGGCGAGGAGAGCAAGTACGGTTTCGACGGCGCGCGACGCGCCGAGCTGTTCAACGCGGTCGAATCTATCGCACAACTGCCGAACCTTCAACTCGACGGTTTGATGACCATGGCCCCCATCGTGGCTGAACCGGAACAAGCCCGGCCGGTCTTTCGCGCGCTGCGTGACTTGCGCGACGAGATCGAAGCGCGTTATCCGGCGCTCCAGTTACCGCATTTGTCGATGGGCATGACCGACGATTTTGAAGTGGCGATTGAAGAAGGCGCGACGTTGGTGCGTGTGGGCCGCGCGATTTTCGGAGAGAGAAGCACATGACATGGTCGATCACCGAAGCGAATGGCGGCGTCACGTTCAGCGTGCGCGTCGTGCCGCGCTCCAGCCGCAATCAGATCGTCGGCGTGGAGGGTGGGGCGCTGAAGATCAAACTGACTGCGCCGCCGGTCGAAGGTGCGGCGAATGCGGCGTTGATCGAATTTGTGGCGGAGCGACTGGGCGTGCGACGCAGCGCCGTGTCGATCGTCAGCGGGGACAAAGCGCGGAATAAGATTGTGCGAGTGAATGGGGTGGCGCGGGAGCAGGTGTTGAAAAAAGTTTAGGATATGTTCAACGCGCACTGGCGCGCACCGTCTTCGTGGTGCGCGCGCGTGTCACTGCAGTGGGCGGCTTTGAGTTGGGCGCGGCTGGGCGAGTGACGCGACCGGCCAGTGCCACGTTGATAAACTGGTTTAGGCTGACGCCTTCTTGCTCGGCGGCTTCGACTAACTGTTGATGCAAGGTGCGTGGCACCCGCACGACGAATCGGCCGCTGTACGCTTCGCTGGCCTGCGGCTCAGGAATTGGCCGGCCATCTTCCAGCGCGATTTCGAGCCAACCCGACAACGCATCCTGAACCAGGTCGGCGGCTTCTTCGGGAGAGTCGCCCTCGGTCCGAAGGCTGCCCAACAGTTTTGCGGTATACCCTGTGGTTCTATCTTGGCAGCGGCGTCCCGGCGCGTTGGCCGATCGACTCCAGCGTCACATACGCGGCATCGCGCACGGATTGATCGGGGTCGATCAACAGGGCGCGCAGTTTGTCGTGCAGTTCCAGATCGCCCACAAAACGCAGGGTTTGCAGCGCGGCCTGCCGCACATTGGGCTGGCCCTGTTCCAGCGCGCGCATCAAGGCATTGACCGACTGCCGCCCCACGCCGATGCCCAACCCTTGTTGAGCCGCCCATTCCACCAGCCAGGCTTGTTGATCGATCACGATGGGCGAGAGATCGATCGGCGGGCGTTCGGCGGGCCGCAGGGCGTTCTTCTCCATGGCCTTCAACGCGTCAAGCGCCGCCGTGCGCACATACCACTGCGCTTCTTCGCGTTCCATTTTTTGCAGCAGCTCACGCGCCCAATCGGAACCGATGGCGGCCAGACCAAACGTGGCGGCGCGGCGCACTTTAATCTCATCCTCACCGGCGGCTTCGCGCAAAATCTGATAACCTTCTTCACCGCAATCGGCCAGCAGTTCTGCCACCAACTGCTGCCCGTCTTCGTCGAGTTCCAACAGCAAGCGAATCATCAACTCGGCGGCCGGAGCCGATCCATTGCGTGCGATAGCGCCGATGGCCCGCAGCGCCGTGTTGCGCACGGCGACGTTGGGATCTTTCAGGGCCGCGTTGAAGAGGGGCAGATCGTTCTCGCGTCCCAACTGGCCGAGGCCGCGTAAGCACAGCTGCCGCACGGTGGGATCGGTTTGAGTGAGCCCCTTCTTCAGCAAGAAGGCCAGACCCTTGTCGTGCGTCGCCACCAATCCATCCAGCGCTCGTTCGCGGAGGGGCGTCAGCTGATCGGGTTGGAGAAAGTTGCGCGCCAGTTCGCCCATCGTGCGGCTGCGCCACGGCGCATCGGGCGCGGCGTAGCCCGTCCAGCGTGCGGCGATCAGCAAATGCGTCCGACTCAGATCGTCCGATGAATTCAAGGCACGTCCGACATACGTGGCCGGATCGGTCAGCGTGGCGTAGAAGTCAAAGACCTCGCTCCATTCGCTTTGATCCCAGTGCTCGTCGAGAGCGGCACCACCATGTACGGCGTGATAGGCCGCCAAATAAGCCGACAAACGACGATGAGCAAACGTGTAGGCATCCGCACCGAAAGGCAGGAACAGCCCGGATTTGTCGGCGATGGTGCGCGCGATGTCGGAAGCCGGCGTGGTGCTGGTCTTGGCCGCTTGATCTTCGGACACCGGGGCGGGCAGCACCACCTCGATGGCTTGTTGAATCTCGTCGAAGCCAATATCCCAGCGCTGCTCTTGATACAACGACCAGGCCACCTTGCCCAGAGCCGCGCTCAGCTTATCGGCGCTGAGTAGATCTTCCGTTGCGTCGGCGGGTCGCACGGCGCGTTCCAGCCAGTGATCGTAGGTCTCGATGCGGCTGGTGGGGAAGCGCGTGCGGGTGCGCCAATCGATCAGCGCCAACGTGAGATCGATCGGGCTGGCCGTGAGGTCGGACATTTGCCGCACGGCTTCGGTGATGATCTTGCGATCCTGCCGTCCGCCGCCGAGCACGGCGATCCAGTTTTGGGTGAACTGATCGACTTCGCGGAACGTCCAATCCGCCAACTTCAGCGCGGCGAACCCCATATTTTGCAGCGCGCCATAGCCAAGCAAACCGGTCGTCACGACCACTTGATTGTTGGGGAATTGAGAGAGCAGCGCGGCCAACCAGGGCACACAGCGCGCGCGTTGTTGCGGCGTGATTTCGTCGAGGCCGTCGAGGAGCAGAATGGCCGTGCCACGCTGCACGCGGCCTTTCATGAGGTTGCCGACGTTAGGTGCGATGAGACTGGAGACGTGCCCAGTGGCCGCCGGGATGAGGACACCCAGTGGATCGTTATCGTTCGCTTTAGTCCAATCGACCTCGGCTAAGTGCAAGAGCAGCGGCAACCGATCGATCGTGCCGAGTTCGGCGGGCGCTTGTTTGGTGATGTGATTGCGCGCGATTTTGGTCAATAACGTGGTGCGCCCCGTTCCCGATTGACCCAGCACGACCAGACGCTGCGTGCTGCGTAATGCCACCGCGACGAGCACCGGCTTAAGGGCTGCCGAATCGATCGGGTTGAGCGTGGGCCGCGCCGGTGGTGGATCGAATTGCTGCGCAACGTAAGCGGCGTCGAAATCGGCTTGCTCGTAAGCCAACGAAAGTTGATCACAGTAAGTCAACAGCGCCTTGCTATAGCGCTGCTCCACGCCCGCCGTCAATTGATTCTTGAGCGCTTCAAACTTGGCGCGGATCTTTTTCCAAAGCACACTTAATTGTTCACGGCGGCGATAGGCCACAAACGAAATGGCAAAGGCCACTAGCGCGCCGATGATGAACGAACCAAAATCAAATCTCATCGTCTCATTCCTCACGAAGGGGACGCGGCAACCCCGCGCCCTTACGAATCACACGCGCACTAAAATCCGTTCACAGTTGGGGCAGCGGGTCGTGTGTTCGGCCTGGCTCAGTTGTTGCAAGACATGCGCCGGGACGCGCACTTTGCAGCTGCCGCACAGATTGTTTTCCATTTCGACGACGACGACGCCGCCTTTGCGCCGGCGCAATTGATCATACGTTACCAAATCCGGTGCGCCCAGTTGAGCGCGGGCCTCGGCTTGTTCGCCGGTCTTCTCGGCGAAATCGTGTTCCAACTGCGTCAACTCCACGGCCAGATCGCCCTGGCTGGCGCGCCATTCCGCAGCGATGCGCGCGTCGGCTGTGGTGCGCGTTTCCAGTTCGTTCTCGGCTTCTTCCAGCGCCACCATGGCGGCGAAGAGTTGATCGTCGAGCGTGTTCTTCTGCCGCCTCAAAGAAGCGATGTCGTTTTGCAGATCGAGCAATTCTTTGGGGTTTTTGACCAGGCCGCTGTACATGCGCTGCTCGGCTTGTGTAATCCTGGTTTCGAGCGAGGCGTCGGACAGTTCCAGGTCTTTGCGGGTCGCCCGTTTGTGTGTGGCGGATTCCTGGGCGGCGCGCAGAGCCGATCGCGCGGCGATCAATTCTTCGGTTTCGTGCAGCGACGCTTTGATTTCGGTCAGGCGTCGGGTGAGCCGATCGATCACGGAGTCGATGTCTTGCAGGTCGAGGAGGGCTTCGGCTTTTGTCATAGTGCAATTATAGCGTTGAATAGGCTTGTGTGGCAACTTGTGCTAGAATCGGCGCATGACCTTAGCTCCCCGGATTTCTTCTGCAGAACGACGGTGGTTGATGGGCGTCTCGCTGATGGTGTTAGGCCTGGCGTCGCTGCCCTACCTGGTCGGGGCGTTGGCCGCCGGGCCCGATCGAATCTTCACCGGCCTCCAGGTCAGCCCGTTGGATGGCTTGACCTACCTCGCCAAGATGCGCCTGGGCTACAACGGCGAGTGGCTCTTCCGTTTGCTCTTCACGCCCGAACAGGGGCAGGGCGTTTTCCTCTTCACGTACTTCATGGCACTGGGACAGTTGGCGCGGTTGACGGGCCTATCGTTGATCGTGGTATTCCATCTGGCACGTTTGATCGGTGGCTTTGCGCTGTTGTGGATGATCTATCAACTCATCGCGCGGGTGACCGACACGATCGATCTGCGCCGCCGAGCGTGGTGGATCGTCGCGCTGTCGTCGGGGGTGGGTTGGCTGGCTGCGCTGCTGGGGCACGGCGACACTTCCGATCTGACGATCCCCGAATCGAACACGTTCTATAGTTTGATCGCTAACGCGCACTTTGCACTGGCCGCGGCGATCATGATCGCGCTGATCCTGCTTGTGCTGGAAATGCGCTCCTTCTCGATCGGGCGTATGGCGCTGCTGACGGGTCTATCGTTGGTGCTGGCGATCATTCAACCGTTTGCGCCCATCGCGGTCTACACGATTCTGGGTGTGACGCTGTTGGTGATGTGGTGGCGCGACTTACGAACGCATTCCGAGCGGAGCGAAGCGCAGTCGAAGAACGCGTTCGCCTTTCCACGCACGCAATTCCTCGCAGCTTTCATCGCCGGATTGATCACGGCTCCGTTGTTGCTGTATCTCTACTCGGCCACGCAGGCCGATGCGGTACTGCGGGCCTGGGCGCAGCAGAATCAAACGCCGTCGCCGCCGCCGCTCGATTACATGCTGGGGTATGGGCTGCTGTGGATCTTCGCGTTCTTTGGCGCGCGGCAAGCGTGGCGGCGCAGATCTGATTGGGATGTGTTGTTGCTGGCCTGGGTGTTGGTGACGCTGCCGTTGCTGTATGCGCCGTTTCCGCTGCAGCGCCGTTTATCGTTGGGGCTGCACGTGCCGATCGCGATTCTGGCGGCGATCGGATTGACTGCGATCGTGCGCGCGAAATGGCCGCGCCGCGCCTTGATCGGCGTGATGCTGTTGACCTCGGTCTTCATCGAACTGGCGTTGTTCGGTGGGGCGCTGGCGCACGATCCACGCATTTATCTCTCGACAAACGAAGCACAGGCGTTAAGCTGGTTGCAACAAAACGCGCCGACGAGTGTGGTGGTGCTGGCCTCGCCGGAGATGGGCGGCTTCATTCCGGCGTTTTCCGGTCAACGCGTCGTGTATGGGCATCCGTTTGAAACGGTCGATGCGAAACGCCGTGAACAGTTGGTGAGAGACTTCTTTGCCGGCACGATCGATCGGGCGCAGGTGCTGCGCGACAATGCGGTCGCGTATATCCTCGTCGGGCCGCGCGAACGACAGTTAGGCGTGTTGGATGCGAAAGATTTACCGCTGGAAGAAGTTTTTTCGGCGGGTGATGTGGTGGTCTATCGCGTAAAACGTAAAACGTGAAACGTGAAACGTAAAACGTGAAACGCCATTCACTCGTCACTCATTACTCATCATGTCTCAACGCTCTTATCTGATTCTTCCCATCTTGCTCCTTATCGCCCTCGCCATCCTCGCGCCGATTCTGCCGCAGTTTGGAACGGGTCTCATTTATCCTGCGCATTCTTCATACAGCGATTTGACCATCACCCACTGGCCGGCGTTTGCTTACACGCGCTATCAACTGCAAGCGACCGGACAGATTCCGTTGTGGCGCACGTCGATCCTGTCGGGCACGCCGTTTGCGGCCGATCCACTCTCGGGCCTGTTTTATCCGCTGCACTGGATCGCGTTCATCTCATTTGTGCCGCTGAGTGTGGCGTTCAATCTGTTGATGCTGATCCACTTCACGCTGGCAGCCGCGACCATGTATGGGTTGATGCGGCGTTGGTCGATCGGACGGGCCGCGGCATTGATCGTGGCGTTTGCGTATGCGGCCTCGCCCAAGATCATCGCGCACATGGGCGTGGGGCACGTCACGCTGGTTGAGGCCTGGGCGTGGATGCCGTTAGTCATCGTCGGGGCGGCGCCCTCACCACGTACCGGCAAGCCGAATGCACTGTTATCCGGCGTGGCCTTAGCGTTGTGCCTCCTGGCCGATGCGCGCATGGCGGTATATGCGGTGGTGGTGTTGGGTTTGTATGTGTTGATCACGCGCGAGGTGTTGATCGCGCGCGCACAACGCGACAGGCGAACGTGGCTGACGATCGTGGGGTTGTTGGTGGTGATCGGCGTCGTGGCGTTGGCGTTGTCGGCGGCGGCGTGGCTGCCCGCGCTCACATTGACGGATGGCACGGCGCGCACGAAACTCTCGCCGCAAGAAGCAGGCACGTTGTCGTTGGATGCGGTATATCTCATCGGTTTACTCATCGCCGATCGCAGCGGCGCGGCGGAACGCATGACGTACGTCGGTCTGGTCGTGTTGGTGTTGGCCGTGGTCGGCGTGAAATTGATGTGGCACACGCGGCGACGCTTGATGCTGTGGTTCATCGTCGTGATCGCCGTCGGCGTCGTTGCAGCGTTGGGAACGAATACGCCGTTATACACCTTGCTCTATCAGCTTCCCGGCTCCACCTTGTTTCGCGTCCCGGCGCGCGCGTGGTTCCTGGTGTCATTCGCGCTGGCCGCGCTGGCGGGCTTCGGCGTGCAAGGGTTGATCGAGTGGACCGGGCGCGCGCAGCGCCGATCGAGCTTGCTGGCGACGACGATCATTCTCTTCGCGTTGTTGTTCGGGCTCTTGGGCGCGGCAACTTCACGCTCGATTAGTTTTCTGGCGATAGCGATCTTGATACCCCTCACGGTGATTGTGATCGTGCTGCGTTTACGCGGGCGTCTCACCCCCGATCGATTTGTGCTGGCAATGGCGGCCTTGGTGGTGATCGATCTACTGGCGATCGATTGGGCCTTGTATCGGCCGATCGGGGTGGCTGAGGCGTTCGCCGATGGAAGCGAACCGGCGGCGTGGTTGAGTCAACAGCCCGGTTCATTTCGGGCCTATTCGCCGTCCTATTCCATTCCGCAGCAGGTAGGCCAACTCTTTCAACTGCAACTGGCCGATGGGATCGATCCGCTGCAATTACGACGGTACGTGATGTTCATGTATCAAGCCTCGGGAGTGGGGGCGTGGCCGTATGCGGTGACGCTGCCGGCCTTTGTCGGCGCGCAGACAGATGCAGACATCCGCACGGCGTTGAAAGACATTCAACCGAATGCGGCCTTGCTGGGCCTGTTGAATGTGAAGTACATCGCTGCGGCCTTCCCGATCGCGCAACCCGATCTGATCGAACGCGCGGTGTTCAGCACAACGCACGTGTATGAGAACGCGCGTGTCTTGCCGCGGGCTTTTCTGGTGAACAAGATCGATGTGGCGGCTTCACCTGAAGCGGCGAGCGCGTGGTTGACGACGCACGATGTGTCAGTCGCGGCGGTGGTGGAAGGGCTACCGTTGCCGATCGAGTTGCCCGCCGCCCCCGGCATAGCACAGGTGATCGATCAGTCCGCCGATCACAGCGAGATCAAAGCGACCGGCCCGGGCTGGTTGGTGCTGAGTGAAGTGATCGCGCCGGATTGGGACGCGCGCCTTGACGGTGAGACGGTCGATGTGCTTCCGACCGATCTGACGCTGCGCGGCGTGTATGTGCCGTGGGGCGATCACACCATCACGCTCGACTATCAACCGCGACGGGTGTATGCGGGTGTGTTGATCAGCATGTTGAGTGTGATGGCCGTTGGAATTACCTTGTTCATTAAGCGCTGGGTGAGAGGATAGTCTTATGGAAAAGCCGAGTGTCGTCACACGCGCTGAATGGCGCTGGGTGATCATTTGGATCATCATCGCGTTGATCATCACCAGCATCCCGTATGCGGTCGGGGCGTTATCCTCGACTCCGGATCAGGTCTTCAGCGGATTTGTGATCGCCGTCGAAGATGGCAACCTTTATCTCGCCAAGATGAATGAAGGGGCGCATGGCGCCTGGCTGTTTCACCTGCCGTACACGTCAGAGCCGCATATGGGCACGTTGTTTCACATCTTCTATTTGTTGCTCGGCAAACTGGCGGTGCTGACGACCTGGACGCCGATCGTCATTTTTCATCTGGCGCGTGTGATCGGCGCGGCGCTGTTTCTCGTGGTACTGTATCGATTTATTGCGATGTTTGTCGCGTCGCGTGCGGTGCGGCGAATTGCTTTTCTACTGATCGTCTTCAGCGGCGGACTGGGCTGGCTGTTGATTTTGATCGGTCAGCCGAATTGGCTGAACAACCTGCCGATCGATCTCATTTCGCCCGAAGCGTTTGCGTTCTTAACCATCTACGCTTTTCCCCACATCGCTTTGGCGCGCATGCTCTTGCTGCTCGGTTTGATGTTCATGTGGTCTGATCAACCACGGCCTAGTCGGCGCGTGCTGGCGGCAGGGGTCTGTTGGTCGTTCATGGGCCTGCTCGTGCCGATGGATGTCGGCGTGGCCGATGCTGTCCTGGGCGCGGGCCTGGTCGCCGGCGCGCTGCTGCACCGCCGGATCGATTGGCCGCAAGTGCGTCGCGCGATTAGCGTGATACTGATTACTGCGCCTGTACCGATTTACAGTTTTCTGGTATTCAAGCTGGATCCCATTCTGGCCGTTTGGCTTGAGCAAAGCGTTTTACTTTCTCCCCCGCCGCCGCATTACGTCGCAGCTTTTCTCCTGATGGGCATCTTAGCCATTATCGGCTTGCTGCGATTTCCGCACTCCGAAGTCCGTAGTCCCAACTTGATTGGCTGGCTGATCATCATTCCGATCCTGATCTATGTGCCCGTGAGTTTTCAACGCCGTCTGTTCGAAGGCTGGCAAATTCCGTTGTGTATTTTCGCCTCGCTTGGCTTAGTGTATCGCGTGCTGCCGGCCTGGCGTCGATCGCGCCTGGTGCGTTGGTTAACCAGGCGCCGCCGTTACTCGGCGCGCGGGCTGCGTCACTGGGCCCTGGCCGGGCTGATCGTTTTTTCAGCATTGACTTACATCCTGCTCTGGAGCAATCACATTGTCTTCATGTTGCTCCAGCAGCCGCCCGGCTTTCGCGCGGGCGGTGAGATCGCCGCGCTCGATTGGCTGAATCAATACGCGACAGAGGCGGATGTCGTATTGTCTTCGGAATATACCGGCAACTTTTTACCGGCGCGCGTGGAAGCGCGTGTCTTTTTGGGGCATGGACCGGAAACGGCCTACAGCGCTGACAAACGCCTACTCGTCGCGAAGTTTTACGATGCGGCCACATCCGATGAATGGCGACAAGACTTCTTGCGCCAATGGCCCATCACCTACGTGTTCTGCGGGCCGCAGGAAAAAAAGATCGGACAATTCGATCCAGCGGCTGCGGATTATTTGAAGTTGGAATATGACCAGATGGGGTATCAGATTTATCGGGTCGTGAGACCAAACGAATGATGAAGGCACGGTCTTTTCTTCAACGTTACTGGCCGATCCTCGTCTTGATCGCCGCGCCGCTGGTGCTCTTCGCGCCGATCCTCATCGGCCGCGTGTGGTACTGGGGCGTGCCGTTGTTGCAGTTCTATCCGTGGCAGCGCCTGGCGGCGGAGTCCTATCAGGCCGGACAACTGCCTTTATGGAATTCGCTCGTCGGCAATGGTGCGCCGCTGGCAGCCAACTTACAAACGGGTGCATTCTATCCGCTGAACTTCCTCTACTTGTTATTACCCACCGAATATGCGATGGGCTACGCGGCGATCTTGCATGTGATCCTCGCCGGGCTGTTCATGTATGCCTATCTGCGGACAATGAAGTTGTCAATGTTGGCGGCGTTGATCGGCGCGTTGGCGTTTGAAATGAACGGATTCTTGATCGCGCGGGCAGGCTTCTTCAGCGTGACGGCGGCAGTGCCGTGGTTAGCGGCGTGGTTATGGCGCGCGGAGAAGTTGCATGAAGCAGGAGGCAGGAGGCAAGAGGCAGGAGGCAAGAAGCAAGAGGCAGGAGGCAGGAGGCAAGAGGCAAGAGGCAGGTTGCAAGATGCGTTGTGGTTGGCGCTGGTGATTGGACTCGGTGTGTTGGCCGGTCACGCGCAGACGGCGGTATATGGCCTGATCTTTGTCTCGCTCTATTTTGCGTGGCGCACTTCCTCCAATCGCGTCTCGCTCCGTCCCTCCATCCCGCGTTCCCTCATTCTCTTTGCAATCGCGGTTCTCCTCGGCCTCGGCCTCGCCGCAATTCAACTGCTGCCTGCGGCTGAACTCACGCGTGAATCGCAGCGCGCAGGTGGGCTGGACTACACCAAGATCATGACGCA
>Ga0182021_10006891_pt1 | contig 13483 bp, 11 predicted proteins | sample 612E3MmetaG_FD_120493 | JGI IMG/M metagenome (GOLD analysis project Ga0182021, IMG submission 120493) | Permafrost microbial communities from Stordalen Mire, Sweden - 612E3M metaG (Illumina Assembly) | ecosystem: Environmental > Terrestrial > Soil > Wetlands > Permafrost | place: Sweden...
CGACTCGATCGTCCCGGCGTCGGACCACTGTCCCTGGTACTCGCGCCAGAAGAGGCGTCCGTCGGGGACGTAGAAGTTCAGAACGTCCGTGATCTCGAGCTCGCCGCGACCTGAGGGCTTGAGGCGGGCGATGACATCGAAGGCATCTGGCCGCAGGAAGTAGACGCCGATCGGGATCAGGTCGCCTTTGGGAACGGTCGGTTTCTCCTCGAAGCCGACCAGCCGATCGCCGTCAAACTCGGCAACGCCGAATCGCTGAGGATCCGGCACGCGATGCAGGATCGTGCCCGCGCCCCACACACCCTCGTCGAACTGGCGCGCGGTCTCCTTGAGGTTCTCACCGCGCAGGATGTTGTCGCCGAGCACGACGCAGAAGCTGTCGCTGGCCACGAAGTCTCGTGCAAGGCCGATCGCGTGGGCGATGCCCTTGGCGCCGCGCTGGTAGCGGTACGTGAGGTCGAGCCCTACATCCGACCCGTCGGCGAGAAGCTCGACTATGTCACCGACGCTCCTGCCGCCCACGACGACCATGACCTCGCGGATGCCCATCTCGCGCAGCGTCTCGATCGGGTAGAAGATCATCGGCCGGTCGTAGATGGGCAGCAGGTGCTTGTTCGTGACGCGCGTCAGCGGATCCAGCCGGCTGCCGTTGCCCCCGGCCAGGATGACTCCCTTCACGCCCTGGCCCTCCTTTCGCTGATGCGGGCAGATGCCAGCTCAAGGGCTTCGCGAATATTGATCGCGCCATACGTCAACCACGAGACGATGCGCGGGTAGCGGGCCTCGTACCAGCGGCCGTAAAAGAGCCGCATTGCATTGTGAAATGCGCGGATAGTCGTTGTCCGAGATTTCCTGCTGCTGACACGCTTCAGATGAGTGACCGTCGTCACCGGCGCGTACATCACTTTCCAACCCGCATGCTTGATGCGATACGACCAGTCGAGATCCTCACCGTACATGAAATAGCGTTCATCAAGAAGTCCGACCTGTTCCCGAATTTGCGAGCGCACGATCATGAACGCACCGCATGGTGCGTCGATTTCCGTTTCCGCCATCTCATCCAGATAGGTGAGGTTGTACTGCGCAAAACGCCGGCTCTTCGGAAACAGTCGCGAGAGCAATGTGAGTCTGTAAAACGACCGGATGGGCGTTGGAAAGGATCGTCGGCAGGCGAGATCGAGACGGCCGTCGGCCAAGATCAGCCTGGCCGTCGCGAGCCCAACATCGGGATGGGCATCCATGTATTCGACCATGCGCTCGAGGCTGTCAGGGGCGAGCACGGTGTCCGGATTGAGGAGCAGCAAATAGCGTCCCGATGCCTGGCGAAGGCCTTGATTGGCGCCGCGCGAGAAGCCGACATTGCTCGAGTTGCGCACAACGGTCGCGTCGGGCAATGCCCGACTCACGGCGTCGGCATCGAACGATTTCGAGGCGTTGTCGACGACGAAAACCTCGACCTGCAGAGATGCGGACGCGACCGCTATCGAACGGAGGCAATCATCAAGTTCCGTGGGCGTCTCATAGTGAACGACGACGATCGAGACAGCGGGCGGCACATGCGCTCTTGCTCCCCCGGCGCGCGCGCGCAAATTCCTGCTCGCCGGCACCTGCACCCTCTCAGTGACGCGCGGGATCGGCAAGGCCGCTCTGTTCATCCATCCTGGACCCCCTCAGGCTCGGGTCGCGATGTGCGCCTGTCCGATCGCCGCGTCGGCTTCGATTATTGACTCGGTTGCACGGGAAGTCCATACCCGCCACCCGTCCGTCACCGTCAAGCGACCGAGCTGCATGCGATCATGAAAGAGTCGCATGGCAAGACTTTCCGCATCCATCGGACTGCTCGTCGCGCTCTTCGTGTTGCCGCTCTATCCAAAGATCGCGCTGGTCAGCGTCAGCGGAACGTACATTCCGCTGCGCCTCGACGACCTGATCATCGCGGGTGCCGCGGTTGTCTGGATCGTGGCCTTGGCGGTCAGTCGGAGGCTGCCGGCAGCGCCACGGGAGCTGACCGCGGCAGTGACGCTATGGCTCGGCGTGACCCTCATCGCCCTGCTAGTGGGTGCGTTCGTCCTCGACTCGATCGGCGTCGTCCAGGGCGCTGCGTTCTGGGCCAAGCCGATCGAATACGTCCTGCTCGGGTTGATGACGTACGACCTCGTGCGCAACGGCTGGTTGCCTGTCCGCTACGTCATCGCCACGGTCCTGGCATCGGCGGCGATCGTCATCGGCTACGGCGTGGCCGAGCACTACGGCCTCGTGCCGCACCTTCCGGGCGAGGTGGTGCCGCCCGGCGGGACGACGTCAACGCTGGGTGACTTCCACGAGCTCGCCTCATACCTCGGGCTGATCGTCGTGCTGGTGGTGTGCATCTTTCACGACGCTGCCTCGCGACCTGTCCGCCTGGCGCTCGTGATCCTGGGCAGCGGGGCGATCTTCGTCCTGTTCACGACCGGCACGCGCTCCGAGTACATCGCCCTGTTCGTGGTCCTGCTCGGCCTCGCCGTGTGGCGGCCGACGCGTGCTGCGGCCGCCCTCGCGGCCGCGGTGATGCCGTTGTTGTTCCTGTCCCCGATCGTCACGTACCTGCTGCTGACGCCGTTCGCCCACTCCGGTCCGTCGTCCGGCCCAGCTCCTGTCCCGCCACCGGGCGACCCGTTCTACAACACCACGGTCCGATTCGCCGATCAGTCGCTGGTCTACAGCCTGGGCGAGCGTTTCCTGCACAAGTGGCCGGCCATGGTCCAGCAGACAATGCGCAGCCCGATCATCGGCCTGGGACCGTCGGCCGCGACCGAGGCGGCGGACGGCTACTACCTGCGCGCCTTCGTCGAATCGGGGATCCTGGGCGTGCTCGTTTTTGTCGGGCTCGTGTTCACCATTGCGCGCTCTTCGTTGCGTGCCGCGCGCCGCGCAACCGGCCTCGCCAAGTCGTTGGCCGTGGCGTCACTCGCGGCGACCGTGTTCGTGGCTCTCGTCGGCGTGCTCATCGACACCTGGGTCGCCTCGCGCGTCATGGAGCTCTTCTGGCCTTTGATCGGCCTGTCGCTGGCTGCGGTCGCGCTTCAGACGGAGCCGAGCCGGGCTTCGAGCGCGATCGTCAGTCGCCCGGCGGTCAGCGTTTCAGGCAGCGTGTAGTCGCGCGCCACAGGGACGTCTCCTTTGGCAAATCTGTTGGCCTGGCGCGCTCATCGATCGCGCCCAAGGCGCCGCGCCAGCCAGGCGTGGTGACGGCGGACCACGAGCCGTGCGTAGGTACCCACGAAGAACCGCGTGCCGGGCTTGCGACGAACAATCGCCCGGCCGAGGGTTGCGCCTAGCCGCATGGTGAACAGGGCAATGTCCCGATAGCTGCGCGGTCCGGCCGACAGTCCACCTCGCAACTGCCCCGACTGGTAGAGGGGACGGTTCACGAAGACGAAGCGCCCCGCGAGCCAAAGCCGGGCAAACAGCGTCAGGTCCTCGCCATAGCGCATGTCCTCCGGGAAGCCCCCGACCGCTTCGAACAACGACCGCCTGATGAACGCGCAAGAGGGATAGACGGGCGGGAACCTGCGCGCGATGCGCCAGAAGTCCGCCGTGTGGTCGGCACCTTCTGCGGGTCCGTCGATCAGGCGCACGATCGATTGACCATTAATCCGATGGCGGATTCCACCGGTCCCCGCGAAGTCGGCGTTGGCAGATGCAACGGCCCCCGACACCACCTCGAGAATCGCCGGCTCCCACTCGTCGTCCGCATCGAGGAACGCCAGCCAGCCGGTCGTCGCCTGACTCGCGCCTGCGTTGCGTGCGCCCCCCGGGCCGCGGTTGGCTTCGAGCTTGACGACCTCGAGGCGGGCTATGTCGCATTGCCTGGCCACATCGACCGAATCGTCGCTCGATGCGTCGTCGACGACGATGACGCGTGCTGGCGGGCGTGTCTGGACCGCGATCGATGCGAGTGCCTTACCGACTGTCTCGCGGGAGTTGTGCATCGGGACGATGACCGTGACGTCCAGGGTATGAACGGAACGCATCGGCCCTGGTATGCCTGCCTCCACCTGACTCGCATTCTTCGTCCGATCAGGTGGCCCGACGTGAGCAGACGATACGCATCACCCGTCCAGCCGCGCCCGCGCGCCGCGATACGTACGTTCCTGTGGCTCACATTAAGCCCCGATTAATGACGGCAGGAATCGGCCTGGGCAGCGCGCGGGGATGCAGTTCGGAGACGCGGCGAGGCCCTGCGCTATCCTTCGGCGCGCATGCCGCGACCGGATTTCTTCGTCGTCGGCGCATTCAAGAGCGGCAGCACTGCCCTCTACGACCAGTTGCGCCGGCATCCGCAGATCTTCATGCCCTTTCACAAGGAGCCGCTCTACTTCGGCGACGACCTGACGCGGCGCTATGGGCGGATGAGCCTCGACGACTACATGCGCCTGTTCAAGGACGCCAAGCCGGGCCAGCGTGTGGGCGAGGCGAGCACCTGGTACCTCTACTCGACGTCCGCGGCGAGCGAGATCAAGGCGTTCTCGCCCGACGCCCAGATCCTGGTCGTGCTGCGCAACCCGGTCGACGTCATGTACGCCCAGCACAACCAGCTCATCTTCAACGTGATCGAGGACATCCCCGACTTCGCCGAGGCGCTTGCCGCTGAGCCGGATCGCCGCGCGGGCAGGCGCCTACCGCCGGGGCCGATCAACGTCGAGAACCTGTTCTATCGCCACAGCGTCCACTTCGCCGAGCAGCTCGAGCGCTACTTCGAGGTCTTTGGCCGCGACAAGGTGCACGTGATGCTGACCGACGACATGAAGCGCGACGGCGCCGGCGTCGTCCGTGGCGCGCTCGAGTTCCTTGGCGTTGACCCGACGCTCGCGGCCGCGCCGCCCAACTCGAACGAGAACCGCCGCGTGCGCTCGCCGGTTGTGCAGCGGCTGATCTTTGCGCCCAAGTTGCTCCTGCCGCTGGCGCCGTTCCTGCGCCGCTTCCCGCTCGTGCGCTCCATGCGCACGAGGATGCTCGAGATCAACAGCGAGGCCAAGCCTCGGCCGCCGATGGATCCCGCGCTGCGCCGCCAGCTGATCGAGGAATACACGCCGGAGATCGAGCGCTTGGGCAAGCTCATCGACCGCGACCTCTCGTCGTGGCTCGAGCCGACGGCAGTCACGCCGGCGTGAACCGGCCCGGCTTCTTCATCGTCGGGGCGTTCAAGGCGGGGACGACGGCGCTGTACGAGTACCTGCGCGCGCATCCGCAGATCTTCATGAGCGTGCCCAAGGAGCCGATGTACTTCGGCCAGGACCTGACGCCGCGCTATCGGCGCATGACGGAGGACGAGTACCTCGCCCTGTTCAAGGGCGCCGGCGCGGACCAGCGCGCCGGCGAGGCCTCGCCCTGGTACCTGTACTCGACGACTGCGGCACGGGAGATCCACGACTTCGATGCCGGTGCGCGGGCGATCGTCATGCTGCGCAACCCGGTCGACGTCATGTACAGCCAGCACAGCCAGCTCGTTTTCAACCAGCGCGAGGACCTGACCGACTTCGCCCAGGCGCTCGGCGCCGAGGACGACCGACGAGCCGGCCACCGACTGCCCGCGGATGCCATCCGACCTGAGGCGCTCTACTACCGCCGCAGCGTCCAGTTCCCCGAGCAGATCGAGCGCTACCTCGACGTCTTCGGCCGTGAGCGCGTGCACTACATCGTCTTCGACGACCTCGTGGCCGACCCGCGCTCTGTCTACCGCTCGACGCTCGAGTTCCTGGGCGTCGATCCGACGTTCGAGGTCGACCTGTCCGTCTACAACCCGAACAAGAAGCCGCGCTCCGGCGCCGCGCAGAAGCTGATCTTCGCGCCGCGCGGACCGATGAAGCGTGTCTTCGGCCGGCTGCGCAGCGTGCCGGTCATGCATCGCGTGCGTGATGTGCTGGTATCCGCCAACAGCACCCAGGCGCAGCGGCAGAAGATGGATCCCGAGCTGCGTCGCCAGCTGACGGCCGAGTTCGCGCCAATGGTCGCCGAGCTTGGCTTGTTGATCGGGCGCGACCTGTCGTCCTGGAGCGCCTAGCTGTTTCCGAGGGCTGCCTCGTAGACCGCTATGGCCTGGCGCGCAGCGTTGCGGCGATTGAAATCGGCAGCACGCGCCAGGCCCGCCGCGCGCAGGCGCTCGCGCTCCGCGCCATCTGATAGCGCGCGGCGCAGCGCGTCGGTAAGTGACTCGTCACTCGCCGGATCAGCGAGCAGCGCCGCGCCGCCGGCGACCTCGGCCATCGCGCCGCGATCTGACGTGACAACAGGCGTGCCGCAAGCGAAAGCCTCGACTATGGGCAGGCCGAAGCCCTCGTACAGCGACGGGTAGACGAAGGCCGTGGCGCCGTTGAGCAGCGCGACCAGATCGTCGTCGGGCGCGAAACGCGTGAACACGACCGCGTCGGCGACGCCCAGGCGATCGATGGCGAGCAGCAGCTCGCGCGATTTCCAGCCCCAGCGGCCGCAGATGACGAGCCGTGCGGCCGCGCCCTCGCGGCGCAACGTGGCAAAGGCACGCGCGAGGCGGAGCAGGTTCTTGCGCGGCTCGATCGTGCCCACGACGAGCAGGTACCCGGGTTTGAGGCCGTACGTCGCGAGTACCGCGTCGATCACCGAGCGGTCCGGCAAGGGGCGGAAGAGGGGAGAGACGGAGCCCGAGATGACATGCACGCGTCCCGGCTCGAGGTCGAGAACGTCGATCGCATCGCGCCGCGCGCTCTCCGTGGGACAGGCCAACGCTCGCGCGCGGCGTGCCACCAGGCGCATGACCGAGCGCAGGATCACGACACGCCTGCGCGGGTGCTGCTCGGGGTTGGTGATGAGCGACATGTCGTGCAGCGTCACGACCGACGGCACGCGGCTCAGCACCGGCGCGGCGTAGTTCGTGTAGTGGCAGATATCGAGGTCACTGCGGGCGAGCGCGGCCGGCAGGGCGGTCTGCATCCACGCCGCGCGACTCGGCGCCCAAGGCGTGCGCAGGCGCGGCACCGCTTCAAGCTCGGTCGCTACGGCGGGGTCACGCGGTCGTCGGTCGGCCATCAGCTCGAGCTCGAGCTGCGGCTCGTTGTCGCGCAGGGCGCGCAGCAGCTCGAGCGTGTAGCGGGCAACGCCCGCGCCCGGCGCGGTCAGCGGCGTGACGTCGAAGCCGACCTTCATTCCGTCCGTGCGGCGAGGACGAGTCCCAGAGTCGCCCACCACAGGCCGTTGGTCGGGTTGAAGGAGAAGAAGTAGTCGACCGTGCCGTGGCCCAGGAATGCCGCCACTGCCGCAACCAGTGCGGCGCCGACGATCCAGGTTCGCGTCGACGCCGGTGCGCTCAATGTCCCTGCGGGACGTTCGAGCAGTCGGCGCACCAGCGGCGCCACGGCGAGCACGACGACCGCGAGGAATGCCAGCAGGCCCAGGATCCCGGTCTCCGCCGCGAGCTGCAGATACAGGTTGTTCGAATGCGTCTCGACCGCGCCGGGACCCAGGCCGATGTAGCCCGCGTAGCGCAGCCGGTACGTGCCCGGCCCAACTCCGAGCACCGGTCGGTCGAGAATCATCTTCGCCGCCGCGGTCCATAGCTCGCTCCGTGACGGCCCTATCTGGCTGGTATCGAGCTGCACCACGCCGCCCGTGCCTGTCGGCGGCGGGGCCGAAGCAACCTGTGCTCCGACCCGCGTCGTCGCGGCGGCGACGCCGCGGTCGGAGAACCACGAGTAGCCGTTGCGAACAACGTCCCAGGCAATGTCGTACGTGAGAGTGGGGTTTGGCGCGGTGATCGTCGCCGTCGTTGTTGCGGCCTGGCCCGGGGCGACGCTACCGAGCGGAAATTTCGCTGTGCCATCGGCGAGGATGCTGGTCGTGCCCGGATCAAGCAGGTGATAGCCGAGCTCGAACCTGTCACCGCCGGGAACGTTCCAGGTCAGCGAGCCGGTGTTGGTGACCCGGACCGTGATGCTGGCCGTGCCTTCGGTCGTGGTGGCGGCAGCAGGGGCTTCATACGTCGCTCCGTAGAGGCCCTGCTCGGCGTCCGTGAGCAGGCGCTGGATCGGTGCCACGGCGAGCTGTACGAGGATGGTCGCCACGACCACGAAAACGGCGGAGGCCGCCAGCGCCCCGGCCAGCCGGCGGCGCTGCGCGACGAACGCGAGCACGGCCACGGTGAGCAGGCCGACCGCGCCACCAACGGCAGCGCCGCGACTCAAGGTGAGCATCATTGCGACCGTGATCAGCGCCACGCCCGCGATCTCGAGCCACACGAGCCTACGTCGTCGGCGCCAGTCGAGCGCGATCAACCCGAGGCCGAGGAGCGCCGACGCCTCGTATGCCATCGCGGCGATGTTCGGGTAGTCGAACGTGCCGGTCAGGCGCACCGCTCCGGCCGCGTAGAACGTCCTGAGGCCGAGATGGGGGCTGAGGTTTGAGACGATCAGCAGAAGCAGCCCGAGCACGGCAGAGACAGCAGCCGCGAAAACGATCGTGCGGATCGCCGCGCGCAGCCCGCCGAGATCGCGGACGCTGTCCGCCACGGCGAGGAAGAGCAGCCAGCCGGCAGTGCTGCGGCCGACGAAGACTAACGCGTCGGATTTGTCGCCGTCGGCGAGGGCGGCCGAGGCGAGGTTGACGAGGAGCAATGCCGTGAGCGCGCCGAGGACCGCCAGCGGCACGCGCGGCATGCGCCGCTCGAGCACCAGGCTCGCGAACCAGAACAGGATTGCCAGGCCCCAGACGGCCTCGAGCGTCGTGACCGTGAGGTGGCCCGCAGGAATCTGGGGCAGCCATGACTCGAACGGCAGCAACGCCAGCGTGGCAAGCATGAGCCACCACGCGACGCGGCGAACGGCTGGGTGGGAGCGGGGCGTGGCGGCGACGCTCAGCACGAAGAGGCCGTCATTGCCCTTAGTCTAGGGAGACAAGTGACCACCCAATCGACCGCGGGCAACGCCGAGGGTGGCGACGCCCGCCTGCGCGAGATTCCTATCCGCCAGTCGGGCGTGACCATCCACGACGTAAGCTTCGACGAGGTCGTGGATCTCGTCGTCCGCTGGGCGCGCGAGGGCAGCGGCGGCTACGTCTCCACGCCGAATGTCGACCACCTCGTGCGCGCCCGGCGCGACCCCGCCTTTCGCGCGCTGATCATGGGCGCGCGGCTGCGCATCCCCGACGGCATGGGCCTGATCTACGGCGCGCGCCTGGCGGGCACGCCCTTCCGCGGCTCGGTCACAGGGCGGCTGCTGCCTGAGGCGATCGTGCGCAAGACGGCGCCAGACTGCCCGCCGATCGCCATGATCGGTGGCCGCGACGATGCGCCCGAAAAAGCAACCGAGCGCCTGCGCGCTCTGGGCGGCAACGTCGTCGCCGCGGTCAGCCCGCCGATGGGCTTCGAGGTAGGCGGCCCGGTCGACGAGGAGGCCACGGCCAAGCTCAAGGCCGCGGACCCGCGCATCGTGCTCGTCGGCTTCGGGGCGCCGAAACAGGAGACATGGATGGCCCGCCACCAGGCCGACATGCCCCAGGCGGTCATGCTCGGCATAGGCCAGACGATCGACATACTGGGCGGCCTCGTCCCGGCCGCACCGCACTGGATGACCCGTGTCGGGCTGGAATGGGCGTTTCGCATGATGCGCGACCCGAGGCGCATCGGCCGGCGCGTGTTCGTCGACGACCCGCCGTTTTTCGCCTGGATGTTGCGCGAGAGACTATCTTCGCGTTAACAATCCTCGTCGGAGGCAGGGATGATCCAGCGCCGGCCGCGTCCCCGGTGGGTCGTGGCCATGTTGCTCGCACTGATCACGGCCGGCCCGGGCGGCCTGGCCGGTCCGGTCAGCACCGCCGCGTTCAACTTCAGCCCATGGCCGTGGCTCGAGCTCGCGAGCAACTTGATCCAGCCGCTGGCGCAGACGCTGCACCTGGTCGCGCCGGGGCAGATCGACAAGGGCAGTGATGGCCGGCTGACGGTCCTCCTGGTCGGCTCCGACTGGCGTCCGCGGCTGATCGGCACCGGCGAGCGGACCGACGCGATGATGCTCGTGACCATCGACGACCAGAAGCAGATCTCCGCGGTCAGCCTGCCGCGCGACGTGGGCAACGTCCCGATCTCGCCGACCGAGACCTTCCAGCCCAAGATCAACGGCCTCTTCAAGCACTTCAAGGAGATCTACGGCACGCGCGAGGCGGCGCTCGACCACATGCGCACTTCGTTCGAGTACACGTTCGGCATCGAGATCGACTACGTCGCCTACATCCGCTTCACGGGCGTCGACAGCCTCGTCGATGAGGTCGGTGGCGTGCCCGTGGCCGTGCCCTACAACATCTACGACCCGAAGATCGTCGACGATCGCCAGCACGGCGCGGAGTTTGTCCAGAGCGACTCGACGCTGATGCTCGGCAGCTCCGCGCCGCCGTGCTACACCGTGGGCGACCCGATCAACTGGGGCAAGACGCCCACCTGCAGGCGGGCACTTCTGTATGTCCGCAGCCGGCACGGCCCGGGCAACAACGACTGGCGGCGCGAAAGACGCCAACAGGGCTTCCTGTTCGCCGCCATCCAGCGCGTCATCTCGCGCGGCAGTACCGGCAACCTCGAGGCGCTGCGCGGCGCGGCACTGAGCAACCCCGATGACTTCTACACGACGCTGCCGACCGATGCAGCGAGCGTCCTCGCCCTGTTCGACATGCTCGACGGCGCGCAGCTCGTCCACCAGGCCGTGCTGATGCCGTCGACCTACGCGTTCAACGTTCTCGGGACAAGCAAGCAGGAGCTGCACCTGGATGTCGTTCGGGCGCTGATGAAGGATTGGTTCGCACCCGTCCAGTAAGCGCGCTATCGTCGCGCCGAGGGGGAGTCGGGAGAGTAGGGAGGCATCGGTCCGATGCGTAACCGTCGTCCGCGCACGCTCGCTCTGGTCTTGATGATGGCCCTGATCAGCGCCGGAGCGGGAGCCATGGCGGGGCCTGTCTCCGCGGCGCCGTTCCGATTTTCGCCACTGCCCTGGCTCAAGGCGGCGATGGACGCCGCCGATCTGTTCGGAGCCCAATCGGTCGTCGACACGGTCCTTGGCCCGACCAGCATCAGTGGCGGCAGCGACGGCCGGATCACGATCCTGCTCCTTGGCTCGGACTACCGGCCGCGTCTCGCGGGCACCGGCGAGCGGACGGATTCGATCATCTTCATGACCATCGACAACAGCAATCGCATCTCGGCCATCAGCCTGCCGCGTGACGTGGGCAACGTGCCCATCGGCCCCGGACAGGTGTACGCGCCCAAGATCAACGGCCTGTTCAAGTCGTTCAAGAAGCAGTCCGGCGGCAGCCGCAACGTTGCCCTCGAGAAGGAACGCAAGGCATTCGAATACGCGTTCGGGATCCAGATCGACTACGTCGCGTTCGTTCAGTTCACGGGCCTCGAGCGGCTCGTCAGCCAGGTCGGCGGGGTGCGCGTCAACGTGCCCTACAACATCTACGACCCGAGCATCGTCGATGGGCGGGCGACGCTCCAGCCGGGAGCCAAGTTCCTCCAGGGCAGCACGCTCGAGCTGGGTGCCAACGCGCCGTACTGCTACACCGTCGGCCACCCGATCAACTGGACCACCACGCCCAACTGCACGCGTGCCCTCGAGTACGTGCGCAGCCGGCACGGCAAGGGCAACAACGACTGGAAGCGCGACCGGCGCCAGCAGGGCTTCATCTTTGCCGCGATGCAGCAGATCGGCCAGTCGCAGGTCGAGGGCGTGCGCCAGGCGACCTTCAGCAACCCGAACGACTTCTACACGACCCTGCCGCTGACCTCGGCCGACGTGTTGTACATGTACGACCGCGTGCACAACGCGACGATGCCCAACCAGGCCGTTCTCCAGCCACCGACATACGCCTCGAACGTCAAGGGCACGAGCAAGCAGCAGCTCAAGATCGACGTGGTGCGCGCTCTGTTCCAGAGCTGGTTCGGCCCGCTGAACTAGCCGTCGCCTCTGCTACCGTCGCGCGCTGATGGAGGCGCGCGCATAGACCGGCCAGAGGTGATCGTCGTGCCCAGCCTGCGCGCGCACCTCGTGCGCGGCGTCTTCGGCACGCTCGGCCTGACGGTCCTGACGGCCGGTCTGACGTTCGTCAACGGCGTCCTGCTGGCACGCCTGCTGGGCGCACAGGGCTACGGCATCTATGCCTCGGCGACGGGCATCGTGCTGCTCGTGACGCTGCCGCTGACCCTCGGCTTCGACCGGCTCATCGTGCGCAACGTCGCCGCCTCCGCGACGGCCGAGTCGTGGAGCCTCGCGCGCGGTCTGGTCGTCCGCGCCGTGCAGCTGGTCGTGCCCGTCACGCTCGCCGCGGTCGCGATCATCGGCGTCGCCGCCGTCGCGTTGCAGGGCTCGTTCGCGCCCGGGACAGTGCCCGTGCTGCTCATCGCGCTGCTGACGATCCCGCCGACGGTGCTGATCATCGTGCGCCGCGCACTGACGCTCGGCCTCAAGCGCATTGTCAGCAGCCAGCTGCCGGAGAACCTGGTCCGGCCGGGCCTGTTCACGGCGTTCCTGGCTATTGCCTACCTGATGGCCGGCAAGCTCGCCGCCACGACGGCCATGGCGCTCAACCTGGCCGCCATAACGGCCGCGATGTTCGCCGGCCTCTACCTGCTCTGGCGCCAAGCGCCGAGCGAGCTGCGCTCCGCGCCGCCGCGCTTCGAGACGCGCCGATGGCTGCGCGAAGCTGCGCCGTTCGCGCTGGCCGCGGCAGCCCAGACGCTGATGACCCAGGTCGACGTCGTGCTCGTAGGCGGCCTCGCCGGCGCCACGCCTGCCGGCCTGTATTCAGTTGCCGCGCGTGGCGCCGCTCTGACCCTGTTCGGCGCCGCAGCAGTGGGCACGACGCTTGCCCCAACGGCCGCGGAGCTGTGGGCGAACAACGAGCACGCTCGGCTCCAGCGCGTGGTCACGCGCGCCGCGCGCGGTGCGTTCCTGTTCGCCCTCGGCGTCGCCATCGTGATGTGGCTCTTCGGGCCCCAGTTCCTGCTCCTGTTCGGTGACGAGTTCGTCGCCGCCAACCCGATCCTCGCGGTGCTGTCCTTCTCGTCGGTCATCGACTGCGGCTTCGGGATCGCAGGGTTGATGCTCTTCATGACCGGCTACCAGGCGCTCAGCTTCGCCTCGCTCGCGGTGGCCGTGGTCGTGCGCATCACGGTCGACATCGCGCTCATCCCGCAAGTCGGAGCCATCGGCGCGGCGTTCGGCGCGGTGGCGTCGATCCTGGTCGTGAACGTCCTGACGACTTACTTCGCCGCGCGCAGGCTGGGCATCGACTCGACGCCGTTGGGCATGTTGCGCGTCCGGTCGGTGACCAGCTGACGGCGGTCAGCGTCCCTGCAGGTAGACGACGGGCGGGACTGTGCGCGCCATGATCTTCAGATCGAGCCACAGCGACCAGCGGTCGATGTGCTCGAGGTCGCGCCGACGAGCGCCGTCCAGCCCAGGCCGTAGAGGACGGCCGCGAGCAGCGGGTC
>Ga0182021_10006892_pt1 | contig 13483 bp, 9 predicted proteins | sample 612E3MmetaG_FD_120493 | JGI IMG/M metagenome (GOLD analysis project Ga0182021, IMG submission 120493) | Permafrost microbial communities from Stordalen Mire, Sweden - 612E3M metaG (Illumina Assembly) | ecosystem: Environmental > Terrestrial > Soil > Wetlands > Permafrost | place: Sweden...
ATGCAGGGGATGGCCACACTGGCGGTCTTCGGCACCTTCGCCTTCATCGCTTTTCAGACCGTGGGGGGGGCCATCACCCTCGGCGGGCTGGTCATGTATTTCCAGGGCTTTCAGCGGGGGCTTTCCGCCCTCCAGTCGATCCTGCAGAGCCTGGTCGGCCTTTACCGGGACAACCTGTTCCTGACCAATTTCTACCGGTTCCTCGACCTTGCCCCGAAAATAAAGGTGCCCGATGCCCCTCTTCCCCTGCCGCCCAAGGAGCGGCGGGTCATAACCTGCGACGGGGTTTGCTTCACCTACCCGGGAGCTTCCCGGGAAATCCTGAAGGATATAAGCCTCCGGCTTGCCCCGGGAGAGATAATCGCCCTGGTGGGGGAGAACGGCTCCGGCAAGACCAGCCTCATCAAGCTCCTCTGCCGCCTCTACGACCCGACATCGGGGAGTATCACCCTGGACGGCATCGACCTGTGCCGATATGATCCTCTCCAATGGCGCAGGGAATTCAGCGTCATCTTCCAGGATTACATCCACTACGACCTGACCGCCCGGGAAAATATCTGGCTGGGAGACGTGGAACGGGAGCAGGACCTGGACCGGATCGTCGCGGCGGCCCGGAAAACCGGCGCCGAGCCGGTGATCAGGCAACTGCCGTACGGCTTCGACACCCTGCTCTGCCGCCATTTGCAGAATGGAGAGGAGTTGAGCATTGGCGAATGGCAGAAGGTGGCCCTGGCCCGTGCCCTGCTCCGGGACGCCCCGATCCTGGTGCTGGACGAACCGACCAGCTCTCTCGACCCTCTGGCAGAAGCGGAGATCTTCCGGCAGTTTCGCAGCATGGTCGAAGGGCGGAGCGCCATCATCATCAGCCATCGCCTTTCCACCGTGCAGATGGCTGACCGGATCTACGTGCTCAAAGAGGGAAGGATCGTGGAGGAAGGGACGCACCGGGAACTGATCCGCCGGAACGGGCATTATGCCCTCCTCTACAACTCCCAGGCGGAGAATTACCTGGAGAGCGCTGCGGATGAAAAGGTGGCCCGGGGCATCTCGCCATGAGAAGAGAACAGACATTCACCCCGGAGCAGGAAGCGCTCTTCTGGGCCATCCAGGTGGATGGGGATATGCATCCCCACTTGCATGATTTTCTGCACAACGGGGTGGACTGGGGGATTCTACGCCGGATGGCGGTGAAACACGGCATCCTGCCCCTCGTCTATCGCAGGTTGAAGGCGCTGGAGCAGAACCCGGCACCGGCCGCGGAAATGGCAGAGTTCAGAAATCTCTATCTTGCCAATGCCGGCGCCAATCTTGCTAAGGAACTGAAGCTTCTCAAACTGCTCGATCTGCTGTCCGACAACGGCATCGAGGCAGCCGTTTTCAAGGGCCCCGTTCTGGCGCTCCAGGCCTATGGCGACCCCTCTCACCGCCAGTACAATGACCTTGATATCCTGATACGTCGCCGGGACTTCCGAGCGGCCTACTCACGCCTGACTGCAGCAGGTTATGCGCCCCAATTCCCGATCGATGACAAGCGGGAAAACTGGCTGATCCGGTCGAATATAGAATTGAAGTTCGTGGGACAGGACAATGTGCCTGTGGAACTGCACTGGGAGATCTGCGAACGGAGCGGTTATTTCGGCATCGGGACCGATGCCGTATGGGAGAACCTTGATACTGTCAATCTGCACGGCAGCAGAATCCGGGTGCCCGCACCGGAAGATACGCTTATCATGCTCTGGCTGCATGGCTTCAGACACCACTGGGACAACCTGAAACTGGTCGCCGACCTCATCCGGATGTCCGGTGTCTGCCGGCAGAGGGGCCGACGGGAAATCGACACTGCCTGCGGCAAGCTGCCAGCCGCCTATCAGTACCGGTTCATGAGGGACATCCTCAATCCCCGGCTTCTTGCCCACTCCGTGTTCTTCCCCCGTTCCTACCAGAAAACCAGGGACCGTTTCAGCGACATGGCGGCAGAGGTTTTCACGCCAAAACCGACCGACTGGCTCGCCGTCGATCTCCCCGATATCCTCTATCCCCTCTACTACCTTATCCGGCCGCTCCGCCTTGTCCTGAAATATTGCGGCATGGCGCTCCTTACGGCCGGCAAAAGGAGAATCCTGCCGTAACCCCGGCAATCAGTAGCGGTATGTCAGATCGATCTTCGCCACCTGGTTGGTCTGCCTGATCCCCCCCACCAGATTCAGGTTGTTGACCCGTTCCCAGCCATACATGATCCCTGCGTCGACCCGGCCGACAAGGGGGAAATTCCAGACGCCCCGCCACGAATTTTTCTCCTCGACAAACTGGCCGGCAAGCCGGCCGGTCTTCCCCCGGTCGGTGTGAAAAAACTCGAGAGCCGCGTTCTGCCTGGCCGAGAACCAGTGCCGCAGCCGGAAGAAGAAGTCCTGGCTCGCCCCTCCCTGGGAGTTGCCGATCGGCATTCCCCGATAGATGTAACCCCCCGGAAAGGTATTATTCGTATAGAGGATGTTGTTGCCGAAAAAATATTCGAAGCGGAAGTCGTTTGTGCCATCTTCCGTCAGGCGGGGTATATAGACCCCGCCAATGTAGCTATACACGATGGGCCAGAACGCCGCGGCATCCTCACCGGAGAATTCCCCGTAGACCTCGGCATTCCGGAGGAACGGGATCCTCACGCGCAGCTCCAGCCCGGCCAGGCTGTTGGAGTTGTCGTTATCCAGCCCCCCCAGGAATCCCCTCACGGTGGCGCCGAGACTGTTGTCCACTCCCGGCCCTCCCACCTGCCGCCCCAGGTTCAGGCCGATTTCCACTTCGGGGAGAGGTTTGACGGAAACTTTCACCGCCATGAAATATGGCCGCCGTTTAATTCCTTTAGTCACGACATCGTTGAAGCGGGAAAATATCAGGGCGTACTTGAGATCGCCCAGGAACCCCACGCCGATCGGTTCGGGACTGGAGAGCTTCACCTGGTCGAAGTTGACGGCGTTGTTGGTCAGCGTAATGCCCTCCCGGTCCCCCAGTCCCAGCCAGTTGGCGTCCCGTCCCACTTCCAGCTCGAGCCCGCCGCCCCCCAGTTTGGCATACCCCTTGTTCAGCCGCCCTTGGACAACTTCTCCCGTCTGGGAGTAAAGAACCATCGGCTCTACCAGGGCACTGAAATATTTGCCGACAAAAGCCTCGCTGGTGAAGCGGGCTTCCAGATTATTCTTGCGGCCATAGGAGACCCCCTCGTTATTCTCCAGGAGGGGGGTCCCCTCGGAGCCGTGTTGATAGGCAATGGTGCGGATGTCCGGACGCAACCCCGATCCGATCCCGAAAACCCCGTCCCCTCCCGGGTCGACGACCGGCCTTTCATAACTGCGAGGGGTACCGTTCAGGTAGACGTAGCGCAGCCTGAATTCGGAAACGGGCCTGGCATCGAACAGTGGAGCATCTTCCGGTTTCTCATGCAGGAAGATCTCCCGCCCCAGCAGGTGCCGCAGTTCTGCAAGCATCTCATCGGCAAAAACGCCTCCCACCGGTTCGTAGGGAACGGGGGGATAGTGCTTGATGGTCATGATATAATCGTTGCCGGTATAGGGCTGGGCGCTCTCTTTCCCATCGGAACGGTTCATCTCGGCTTCCACCAGGAGCCGGGCGGCCTCGGCTTTTGAAATCGGCCTGATCCCTTTGAAATCGCTCGTGATGAGACCGAACGATGCCAGTTTCTCCAGGTAAGTGTAAACGGGACTGTCCAGCGGGATGTTGTTGGAAGCTGCCGCCCGGGCGGCTTCCGGAGTGAGGACCGATGCCAGTGCCACCAGAATGGCCAACGCTAGAGAACAGGCTGTTGTACTGCGCATAATTCCTCCCTGATACAAATCACACCGCAAATTTTCACACATCATACATCAGGTGCTATCCGGGATATAGACCCCGGCAGGCTCAGAAAAATCCTTTTACGCCAATGAAGAGCAATGCGGCAAGGGTCGCCACGATGATCTTCCGGTTCCGCCGTGCCTGGCGCATCAGGATCAGTTTGTAGGCCAAAAACAGGATGACCGATTTGCCGGCAACAGTCAGGAGATGGTAGCGGCTGGTAAATGCCATCGGCAACAGGGGAACGGAGAGGACAATAAAGAGGATCAGGTAATCGATAGGCGAACCGATCATCTCCCCGGTCCGGTTGCGCATGAATACCTTTACTCCGGTCAGGACGAAGAGCAGCAGGAAAGCGCCATGGGAAAGAACCAGTACCGGTATGGAAAGTACGGTAAAGGCCCGGCCCAGATTTTCCATCTGGTAGATGATGAATGCTCCGTCAAAGTAGAGGATAAAGAGCAGGAAACGGTTTTCTCTCCTGCCGGTCATGAACAGGAGCGCGCCGGTAAGGGACAGGAGGATGAGACAGATGACCCTGGTCTCAGTGGCGGGGGGTGACGGCAAAAACAGGGTCAGGGAGAGCGCCGCGATGATGAGGTACTTGAGCCAGACCTTGAGATGATGGCTGAAGTATACCATCCGCCGGAAAAAGCGGGTATCCCGAAGCGACTGGTTGCTCTGGATCAACTGCCCCCGTTTCCTGCCGACCAGTCGGGAAAACTCCCTGATAATCAGGTAAACGATCATGTAGGCGAAAAGGAGCAGGAGGAGGAGCCGGTAGTTGGGAAGGCGGTGAAATATCCCTGCCAATGCGGCCATGACGTAGGAAAATGTGTAGACGACGATCACCGTGAAGGTGTGCCCGACCCCCAGATCGAGGAACCGGTGATGGATATGGTTGTTGTCCGGCTGAAACGGGTTTCTCCCCTGTTTCAGCCGTTTCATCATCACGTAAAGGGTATCGATAACCGGCACGGCAAGTATGAGCAGCGGGACCGCCGCCCCGATGGCGCCCCAGCTGTCCGCCACCAGCATGACGGAGAAAAGCCCCATGCAGTAGCCGAGGAAGAGGCTTCCCGCATCTCCCATGAAAATGGTGGCCGGATAGGAATTGTACCTGAGGAAGCCGAGCACGGCTCCCAGGAGGGCAATGGTCATGGCCAGCAGGTGGAAGTTTTGGGTGGTATAGGCAAGTATGCCGATCGTCGCCGCCGCAATGGCGGAGACCCCGCCGGCCAGGCCATCCAGACCGTCCAGGAGGTTGATGGCATTGGTGACTCCGACGATGGCCAGCAGGGTGAAGGGCAGGGCAAAGATACCGAGAACGATCTCGCCGGTCCCGAACAGGTTACCCAGTGAATCGATCCGGAAACCACCGATCAGCATTGCCGCTAACGAGGCTATGATCTGCCCCGTGAATTTCTGCCGGGGGTTAAGCCCGATGAGATCATCGGCCAGGCCGACGAGGAATATGATCACCCCGCCGGTCATGAAACCCCGTTCCCGTATGCCGATCTCGCTGAAGGTGAAGACCGCCAGCATGAACGCCAGGACGATGGCAATCCCGCCAAGACGGGGCGTCCCATCCAGGTGCACTTTTCTCTGGTCAGGCCTGTCCAGTATTCCCATCCCTACTGCCAACCGGGAGATGGGCGGTATGATGAGCAGAGACATGATCAGAGCCAGGAGAAAGATATAGAAAAAGGTGAGTATCGGCATGGCTTTAGACTACTTATATAAAGCCAAATCACCGGGATGTAAACATTTTTTATTGTTTTATGATCGCTGAAGCAGCGATGGGGATGATTCAGGGTGTGCGAACATACTGGATCAGTTTGGAAAGGGGCTTCAAGGCGAGAGTCCAGGGGAACGGTTTGAGCCCGTTCACCTGCCAGGCCATCCGGTCCATCCGGTGGGCCCGGAGACGGTTGCCGAGGGAAGCGTTGCTCATCCCGCCGGACCGCATCCTGACCAGCACCTCGGGGATATGGACCGACGTGATGCCATGCTTTACGAGGAAGCGGAGCATCAGTTCATAATCGGCAGCCGAACCGAGGGCCGGGTTGAACAGGCCGTATGCGTCGTATGCCCTTTTCCTGACAAAAAACGTCGGATGGGGAGGCATCCACCCCCGGTAGAATCTCTGCGGGTCATAGGAACCGGAACGCCAGTAGCGGACCACCCTGAAGGGGAGGGCAAACGGCGTGATGCCGTGCGCCGTGGCTCCTGCGCCGGCATCTTTCACATAGACGAGGTCGCCGTAGCAGGATTCGACAGTTTCGTCGGCGAAAATACCTGCGACCCTGGACAACACCTCCGGCCCCGCAAAGTGATCGTCGGCATTCAGGATGCCGATCACGTCACCCGTGACCAGGGCTATCCCCTTGTTCATGGCATCATAGATGCCCCGGTCAGGCTCGGAGACGATCCGGGCAAGGTACTGCCGGCAACTCTCCAGAATCTCCAGGGTGCCGTCGGTGGAACAGCCGTCGATGACGATATGTTCGGCCGGATGGTGCTGCAGCCTGACGCTCTCGATGCAGTCGCGGATTGTTTCGGCGCCGTTGCGGACGACGGTGATGATGGAAATCGTTTTCATGGAGACACGGGCTTCGGGGTAAGTCTATCGATTAATCCGTAGTTTTACGCTCGACAAAAAAGTCATTAAGAACGATAACGTCCATCTTCGTCCGGAGGAAGCAGTCGAGGGCCTCCCGGGGCGTGCAGACCACCGGCTCGTTTTCATTGAAGGAGGTATTGAGCACCGCGGGCACCCCGGTAAGGGCTTCGAACGCCTTGATCAGCCTGTAGTAGCGCGGATTCTGCTTTTCCGTGACAGACTGCAGCCGTCCGGAGCCGTTGACATGGGTCACCGCCGGGATCAGGCTCCGCTTTTCCTCACGGATCTGGTAGACCTGGAGCATGAACGGCACGTCGTAGTCGGTTTCAAACCACTCTCCTACCGCCTCGCGGATGATCGAAGGGGCAAAGGGACGGAACGATTCCCGCCGCTTGATTTTCATGTTGAGGATGTCCTTCATGTCGGCACGGCGGGGGTCGCAGACGATGGAGCGGTTACCGAGTGCGCGGGGACCCCATTCCATCCTCCCCTGGAACCAGCCGATCACCTTCCCCTCGGCAACAAGGGCGGCAGTCCTGCGGCAGAGTTCGGCTTCATCAGGGATATTCTCCATGGCGCAGTTCTCCGCCCTCAACTCCTCGCTCCTGGCCTCCAGCAACGCGCCGATTTCCTCATTGCTGAACCCCGGTCCGAGGAATGCATGGTCCATGACGAATCTCCTCGGATTTCTCAGGAGGTCGTTCCAGACGTAATATGCCGCGCCGATAGCCCCGCCGCCGTCTCCGGCCGCGGACTGGATATAGAGCTCCCGGAACGGGCTCCTGTCGAAGACCTTGCCGTTTGCCACCGAGTTCATGGCACAGCCTCCTGCCAGACAGAGGTTGGGATTGTGAGTTTCATCATAGACGTGGCCCAGGATATGGAAAAACGCCTCTTCGTACATTTCCTGCAGAGACGCCGCAATGTTCTTGTGGTGATCCGTCAGCGGCTCGTCCTTCAGGCGTGGCGGGCCGAACAGATCTTCAAGCTTGTCCGAGTAAACGGCCCCGATAACCGGTTCCCCCTTTTCCCAGACCATGGAAACCCCTTCCGAATGGTGGACAAAGCAGTCCAGGTCCAGTTCGAATCTCCCTTTCGGCCTGAGTCGTACGATCCGCCGCATCGCTGCCATTTCGGTCGGCGTACCGTAGGGGGCCAGGCCCATCACCTTGTATTCGTCCCCGTAGTTCATGAAGCCGAGGAACTGGGTGATTGCCAGGTAGAACAGGCCGAGGGAGTGGGGAAAATTCACCTGGTCATGGACCGTAATGCTGTTCCCCTTCCCTTCCCCCCACATGGCGCTGACAAAGTCGCCGAACCCGTCCACCGATACGACGGCGGCGGAATCAAAGGGAGAGACCAGAAAAGAACTCGCCAGATGGGCCCGATGGTGCTCCACATTATGGATTTCCGCTCGTATCCCCTGACTCCCGACGCCCAGTTCCCGAGCCAGCACGGATTTGATGTCCTGGACCCTGCCCGCATTCGCCAGCCGGTCCTTGATGGCCGCCAGGCTCGGCCTTTTGGAAAAGGCAAACAGGGCCTTTTTCAGCAGATTGGCGCTGGGGTTCCGGTTGACGGCAATATGGTCAACCTGGTCGATGGTTATCCCGCCCGCTTTCAGACAGTAGCAGACAGCCTCGGTCGGGAACCCGGCCCAGTGTTTTATCCGCCGAAACCGCTCTTCTTCCGCCGCGGCAACCAATTGCCCATCCACCACCAGACAGGCGGAAGAGTCGCCATGATAGGCATTCATGCCGAGAATAACCATGTTAACCTCCGAAACTTAAAAACAAACACCATTGACGGTGAATTGGGGCGCTGTGGCCGGCCGTTGTTGTATAGGGCAGAGACTTTTTACAAACCTTGGGTTGCCGGACACGTTCTTATACTCAGCAGGAGTCCGGTTTCGTCTGACAAGTATACTTATCAAGCACTACAACTGCAACATTGATCTGCGCCACGGCTTCCGCAGCGCCCCCATGACCGGACATGCTAGCAGAAGAGACAGAGGCTAAACCATTAACCGACCGGGATTGACCACCTCCCGCCGGTCACGTTCGCTTGCCGGCTCAGACGATACCGTCACGTTCGGGAATTGTTGCAAAAGCCCGGGCCAGGGCAGCGGCAATGAACAGATTGACCGGGAATATCTCCACCACTTTGCCGGTCAGGCCGGTTAAGACCACTGCAACGAAAAATGGCCTGCCCCGGGGATCTTTTATCGCTGCCCAGAGCAGAAGCAGGTAAAAGGCAAGGAGCCCGGGAAGACCGGTCCCCAGGAGCAGCAGAGTCGGGAGCGATTCGGCTGAAGCGGTGTATATCCTTCCGCAGTCAGCCGTCGCGCAGGGTCCGTCCACCCGGAACAACTGGAATGCGGCATTCGTCCCGGCCCCAAATGCCTTGCCGGTGATGATCTCCCATCCCTCCAGCCCGGTATATGCCCAGGAAAGTTCACCAGTTCGTCCAATCAGGGAATAAAAAAGGTCTGGACGGCCGAGCAGGTGGGGGAGGCTCATAAACAGGGCGGCAATGACCACCAGGCAGACCGGCACGGTAATACGCCACCACGTCTTCATCCGCCGCAGCGCTGCACCTGCCCCCAGGAAGGCCAGCACCATGCAGCCGGTTGCCGAACCGCTGCCGAACACGAGGAGTACAGCCAGGAGACAGAGGAGCCAGACGAGGCGCTTCTCCGGCGAATAGGAAAAGTAGAAGGCAACGGCCAGTACGGCAAAAATACCCAGGCTGTTCGGCAGGTCGAATGTCCCGAACAGCCGGGCCGGAATATTGGCCGCCAGCATGCTGTTACCATACATGGGCAGCCCTCGCAGCGCTTCAAAACCTACGGCTGCCGCTTCCAGGACAAGGAGTGCCCCGGCGGCAGCAGCAAGCGCCGCGGTGAATGTTCTTTTCGCCAGCCAGCCCGCAAGCAGAGCAAGATAGAGAAAGGAGAAAGCGTGCAGCCCGGTCAGCGGCAGCAGGATGCCGTGATGCTGTAAGGTCAGCAGGAACGAAGCTGCTGTCAGCCCCGCCAGGAGGTATCCAGGCCAGGCGCACCGAAAGGTCGGGAGCGCCGTAACCCGTCTGGCAAGACAGATCGCCGACAACGTGACCAATACCACGATCACCCCGTACTTCAGCAGTTTCAGGACAATGGCACTCCCCTCGGGGCCGGTCTGGTAGACCTGCTCCCGCAGATATCTGGGGGTTGTCAGGCGCCAGTCCGGAGTGGAAATCCCTTTCCGGTGCAGCTCGAAGTACTGTTCATAAGCCGGCCGATCCATCAGACCGGTCCGTTTCAGAAAGACCCCGGCTCCGTTCAGCAGGGTGACGGCAACGATGACCACTGCCAGCAGTGCAGCCAGTTTCCGTTCGCGTGGTGTGCCGGATATGTCAGCCATCCAGCCTCCCGGTGCCGTTCAGCGAAATTGTTGATAACGGAGGACCAACCGGAATGTCGGCAAGCAGCGCTGAAAGGTTATGTACCATATCGATAGTCCGGTTAACAGGATTGAACAGGATGATCAACCCGGTTTCAAGATGCCGCTCTAGCGCTTCTCCTGTCGCGGCTCTTCATCATCCGCCCTCCACCCAAGATCATACTGGATGAGATAGAGAGAAAGGAGCATTTCTGCGAACATCCGCTGCATCCCGTAGTAGAGCCCGGCACGGCCATCGAGGATCGCTCCCTTGGCTATCAGGCAGTAGGCAAGCATGACCGGCGGCGCAAAGAAACGCATCTTCCTGAGCCTGTCGGCCCACCCCAGTTTCCGGAAAGCACTCTCCCTCAGCTTGCGGGCTTCGAGCCGCATGTACCGGTCCTGCGCACGGACCCACTGGCTCAACGGCTTGCGATCATCGTGCAGGATCGGAGACTGCAGCAGGTGCAGCGGACCATCCACCGAAACACGCTGGGTATGGCCGTCCTGATGATATGATGCCCCTTCGCGACGGTAGAGGACCGTAACGGGCGGATAGACGGTCCCGCGCAGCTGGCGGCCGAATATGCAGTATCTGAATCCCGCCCGGAAACCCGCGATGTCTGATCCCGACCGGAGCGCTTTCATTTCGGCTATCAACTCGTCGGAAAGCAGGTAATCCGCATCCATGGCCAGCACCCATGGAGTCGTTATTCCTGTCTCTTTCAGGGCGTAATTCCACTGGTCGGCATGGGTGTCGAAGCTCCTCTGGAATGCCCGCACAGCAGGGAAACGGGCCAGGATCTCCATTGTCCGATCCTGGCTGAAGCTGTCCACCACCACGATATCACGCGCCCAAGCCAGTTTCCCGAGCGTACGTTCGATATTGTGTTCCTCATTATAGGTAAGAAGCAGGGGGGTTATCTGATCAAGCATCGGAATCTCCCTTTCCCGCCAGGGTCTGGTGATAGAGATCCTCCATTTCCTGCGCCACGACCGGCCAGCTGAATCGATCCGCTACTGCCTGTTTTCCCCGTATCCCCATCTGTCTGGCTGCTTCGGGATCGGCCAAAACACCCTGCAGAGCAGGACCAAGAAACGTCGGGACACCCTCCACTACAATGCCTGCACCGGTATCCCGGACCGTATCCGCCAGACCGACTTCAGGCGTCACGACCACCGGGCAGCCGGCCGCCATCGCCTCCAGCACCACATTGCCGAAATTCTCCGAGTAGGAGGGGAGCACAAAGGCTGTCGCATTCATCAGGAGCAGGGCCTTCTCCCTGCCGGCAACCTCCCCGACAAAAAATATCCTTTCCCTCACGCCATGGCGGCAGGCCAGTGCTTCCAGGTCCGGAAGATACTGCTCTTCGTCATTCCCTGCGATGATCAGGTTGACATCGGGTATATGGACAAGGGCAGGGATCAGCCGGTCAAGCCCCTTCTTCCAGTTGATCCGGCCGAGAAACAGCAGGTACCTGCCATTATTCACCAGCTCGGAGAGCGGCCCGGACAGCTCCCGGCCCGTAATGTCGATTTCCTCCATATCCAGGCCATTGGGCACGATCCGCAGCGACGGCAGATTGTAGCCGAACCGTCTGGCCTCTTCCGCCTCGACCCTGCTGGTCACATGCAGCCAAGCCGCCTGTTCCAGCGTGTGCCGCTCGATCAGTGACAGCCACAGGGTCTTGACCAACGTGCTCTTCTTTTGTATCAAGTCCCGCACCAGCATCCCGCGGGGGGAGACGACATAGGGAACACCGGCCCTGCGGGCAGCACAGGCAGCCGCCCAGGTCGGCCAGAGGAACAGGGAATGGAGATGGACCAGGTCGAATCCCGCCACCTGTGCGGCAAGAGCCCGGGCCATGGGGGGGGACCAGTAGAGTCGGCGCAGCCGCTTCGACGGAAAATACCAGACCTTGACCCCATCGATCTCCACCGGAACCCCCAACGGCACATCGGAATCACCCGGTCCGTCCACATTGGTGGTGAAGACGTGGACATCATCTCCCCGCGCCGCCAGCCCCCGGCAGAGGCCATGCACCGAGCGGACCGGGCCGCCGTACCGCCAGGCCGGCAGATATGACGGGACGACATGCAGAATGCGCACCTAGCTCTTTCCCCTTACTGCCGCGGCCACTGCTTCCAGAGTTCCTGCCACGGCATTTTCCACGGAATATGACCGCACCTTTTTCCGGGCACGATCTCCCATGAGCAAGATTTTCTCCCGGTCGGCCGCCAGCTCCACCAGGATATTCGCCAGTTTTTCACTGTCACCGCAGGGGAATACCGCTCCGGTCACGCCATGCTCGACCAGGTCCGGCCCGCACCCCACCCGGTCGCTGACGATGGCCGGCAGGCCGCAGACCATCGCCTCGTTCACCACCAATCCCCAGGTCTCGCCGAAGTCGGATGGCAACACCAGGCAGTCGGCAGCGACATAGGCACGGGTGATCTCGGTCTGGTTCAGAAAACCTGAGAACGTGACCGGCAGGCCTCGCTTGTCGGCAAATCCGCGCGCCTCATCCATCAATTCGCCGGCTCCGACGACCAGCAGGAAGATATCGTCCCGGCACTGTCGCGCCCGGTCCAATGCCTGCAGAAGGTCCATGATCCGTTTTTTCGGCTCCAGCTTTCCCACGTAAAGGAAACAGGCTGCTCCCCAGGGAATGCGCCAGCCGGCCCGGAGCTGTTCCCGCTCTTCCCGCAGCCCACGTGACTGCTCCAGGAACCGCTGATTGTCGACAAAATAGCGGCAGGGGAATATCCGTTCCGGAGCGATGCCGTAACCGAGATAGAAGTCACGGTTGGCCCTGCCGATGGCCAGATACGCGTCGAACCGCTTCAGCAGCAGGCGGTGCAGGACTCTGACCCACCAGGGTCTGGTGCGCAGGGCATTGGATTCCCCCCTGATGATCGTCGGGATGCCCAGTCTCAGACAGGCCCACAAAGCCTGGAGAAGCGGCAGCGACTGCCAGCCGGTAATGATCATGACATCAGGCCGGGCAGCCGCCAGAACCCGGTAGATACCGGGCGTGCTGCTGGAGGAAAATCCCCTGAGTCCGGGCGAGCCTGACCTGTTGTCCAGCAGTTCCCACCGGTAGCCTTCCAGCGTGGGGATATCCCACGCGAATGACACGCCGAACCCCACACCCTGCTGCCGTTCATCGGGAAGAAGGGCATAATAGACCGTGAGGTCGATCCCTTCCGTTGCCGCCAGCAGCCGGTACCAGGGGATATGATACTGGATCGGATGGGTGGCAATGAGTCCGACTTTCACCATACGCTATCCACCGCTGACTGACTGATGCCCGGTTTCAGGCTGCTTGGCCGATTCTTTCTCCAGCTTCGGCGCGGCAATGACGAAACCGAGCAGCCAGCCGAGCATCAGCAGGACAAAGGGATCTCCGAAGACCTGATGGGCCGTCACGAAAACCAGTGCATTGGCGGCCAGAAATGCGGTTATCCCGTAGACCAGCAAGGCCAGTTGAGGATCTCCCCCCTGGGAAGACTTCAGGATGCGCCAAAGATAACGCACCAGACGATAGAGCATTACGAGGAAGAGCGCCAGGCCGGGGACCCCCAGTTCTGCCAG
>Ga0182021_10006893_pt1 | contig 13481 bp, 10 predicted proteins | sample 612E3MmetaG_FD_120493 | JGI IMG/M metagenome (GOLD analysis project Ga0182021, IMG submission 120493) | Permafrost microbial communities from Stordalen Mire, Sweden - 612E3M metaG (Illumina Assembly) | ecosystem: Environmental > Terrestrial > Soil > Wetlands > Permafrost | place: Sweden...
AGTAGGTCCCAAGGGTTGGGCTGTTCGCCCATTAAAGCGGTACGTGAGCTGGGTTCAGAACGTCGTGAGACAGTTCGGTCCCTATCTGCTGTGGGCGCTGGAGATTTGAGGGGACTTGTCCCTAGTACGAGAGGACCGGGATGAACAGACCGCTGGTGTATCTGTTGTCGTGCCAACGGCATTGCAGGTTAGCTACGTCTGGAAGCGATAACCGCTGAAAGCATCTAAGCGGGAAGCGTGCCCCGAGATGAGATCTCCCACCACCTTGAGTGGGTAAGGCCCCAGGTAGACTACCTGGTTGATAGGCTGGATGTGTAAGCACAGCAATGTGTTCAGCAGACCAGTACTAATTGGCCGAGGGCTTGACTTGAACACCAATGCCGCTATGCAGTTTTCAGGTCCGTGCCGGCCCGGCACCGGAAGTGTGGCGCTGCCTTGCGGAGTGGCGGACAGCGCTCAGGGTTTTCGGTGGCTTTGGCGGAGGGGTCACACCTCTTCCCATTCCGAACAGAGAAGTTAAGCCCTCCAGCGCCGATGGTACTTCGGGGGCGACCCCGCGGGAGAGTAGGACGCCGCCGGAATTGTGGTACGAAGGGGCGGGATGCCGACAGGCATCCCGCCCCTTCGTCGTTCAGGCGTGATGGCGACAGGCTCGGTGGTTGTTTGCGCCGGTTGGCGCCGCATGTCGGCATGGCGGCGCCGAACGCTGCAAACGCGGTGTCACGGGGTGACAGTTGTGAGCCCCGCACGATCGGCACTGTGTCATGACTTCTCCTTCACCTGAGCCACGTGGCCTGCGTCAGCGAGTCTCGAGCCGCCGGCGGATGCTGGACACGTTCTCGTTGATCCGGAAGATCACCACGAGCAGCTCCAGGTAGATGCGTATGGCCAAGGCCGAGATCAGCATGAGGACGATGCCGACAAGCACCACAGTGCCGTTGAGACTGCTCTCACCGAAGTAGCTTACTGTGTGCCCGGTGCGGTCGATGAAGTTGATCCAAAAGATCACGTTGAGGATCTCGGCGAGCCAGAAGATGATCTGGATGATCACCGGCGTCAGCATCCGGCGGAAGGCGAGAAAGTCGACAAACGAGTTGGGAGGGCTTGGAGGAGCTTGTGCGCCACCTCCCTGCACGGCTGTCTGGCCCCAGGTCGGGGGTGGTGGCGGCGGTGTGCTGCTCTGCACCTGGCTGCTCGGCCACGCGGGTGCTCCGCACTGCGGACAGAACGTGGCCTGTTCGGGCAGGTCACGTCCGCATGATGCGCATGAAGCCATGTCTTCCTCCTTGAGCGAATCGCTGTTTGGACCGCAGACTCGGGTGACTCTCCCGGTGAGTGCTGCGGTGGAGCACTGACTCCAGGAACGGCCAGAGACAGGGAACCCAGCCTTGTTGACGCTCCATCCCGTCGCCCTCAGGCTCAGACCCGGACGGCGACCCCCACGCGGTCCCTCGTATGGCTCTTCGGCACGTACTCTATCAGTGCGCTGCGGATAGGCGCAGTGTGGCGCTCTCCCGCAAAAGGTGAGCTGCTCCAGTTCACAGCGTTGTTGACAGGTGAGGGGACCACCTTGTCGGTTTGTTGGTGTCCAAGCCAGGAACCGAAAGGGAGGCCCGCATGTCGCATCCTAACGCCAGACTGACCTCGTCGACACCAAGAAGCTGGGCCGCATCGGGCCCTGCGGCGGCAAGCGCATCCACGGCTGGAGCCACCGCTACGAGCATGGCGGCATCGGCTGGGACTACGCCTACGTGGCCGTCGATGACGCCACACGCCTGGCCTATGCCGAGGAGCTCAGCGACGAACGCAGCGCCACGGCGACCGCCTTCTTGGAGCGCGCTCTGACCTTCTGCGAAAGCCACGGCATCACGGTCGAGCGCTTGCTGACCGACAACGGAAGCTGCTACGTCTCTCAGGCCTTCGGCGAGCGCGTCTGTGCACACGGCCTGCGGCATCTGCGCACGCGCCCGCGGCGGCCGCAGACCAACGGCAAGCCGGAGGCGTTCGTCACAAGACGTTGCAGAACGGCTGCGCCTACGGCGACCCCACGACTCGACTGCCGAACGAATCGCCGCCCCCCCAGGGCTTCCTCAGCTACTAGAATGGCTACCGATCGCATGGCGGATTGGACGGCGACACATCGCTCGGCAGGCTGAGAGTGTCACAACGTCGTGAAGCAGAGTAACGCCGCGGCCCCTGCTGCTTCCCCTGCACACGGCTGTTGCTCCGCCGCCACGAGTCACCGACGTTGCCCATTGCGCTGGGAGGAAGATTGCGTGAGCATTGACCTTGCAGGGTCAAGCGTGGGACAAGGAGTGGAGATGGACGCGAGCAGGGTGTCACGCAACGACTGGATCATCGGCGGGGGCTTCGTGCTCATGTTCATCGGCACCGTGACTCCCTGGTACGGGTACGGGGCTGGCGGTTTCGATTTCACGTTGAACGGTTGGCACGGCGCTTACCTGGGCTGGCTCACCTTCCTGCTGTGTCTGGTGGCTGCGGCTGCAGTGCTGCGCCATCTTGTGCCTGAGCTCGGCGCTGCGCTGCCAGTCCAGGACGCTGTGATTGCCTTGGCGTGTGGTGCTGTCTCGGCGCTTATCGTCTTCATCCGCCTGTTCATGGCACCCCAGGAATTTGGTGTCCACTTTGGCTTGCGCTGGGGCATCTTCGTGGCGCTAATCGGTGCCGCGGTCGTCGGCGTCGCCGGCTTCCTCAAGTACGCTGAGGTCGGGACGCCAGCCGCCGCCACTATCGCGCCTCCAGCTCCGCTGGCTCAACCTGTGCCGCCGGCGCCCATGTCTCAGCCTGCGCCCCCGGCGCAGGTCGCGGCCCCGGCCCCGGCCGTTCAGCCGACGCTGCCCGTGCCGACCATGTCGTCGCCTCCGGCGGCACCCGCGCAAGCCGCTCCGGCGGCGCTTGCCCCGGCGGCCGCAGAGGGCGCGCCGGCGACGGCGCAGAGCGCGGCCGCCGCATCGGCGCGGTTCTGCATCAAGTGCGGCAGCGCCTTCCCGTCGGCCGAGGCGCGTTTCTGCGCCAAGTGCGGCACGCCGCGTCAGCAGGCGTAGAGAGGCGTGACGCCCGGCGGCAGACGTAAGAAGCGTAGGGCCCAACGGCAGATGTGTGCAGGCGGCCGGGCGCATCAGAGGCCTGGGGCGCCACAAGTCGGGCACGCCACAAGGGATTCGTGTCCTAAGTCCGTGAATGGCCGGACGGCACGAATCCCTTGTTGTTGGCCAGCCTGAGCTACGGATTCTGCGGCAAACCTGGCCATAGGACGCTCGTCGCGTGCGAGTCTGGCGGGCGATGTGCTAGCGTGTGCGACACGTGAGTGTGCTGCCGACGGCAGCAGACTGTGCGTCGAGTGCAAGTGAGGAGGAACGGCGGTGGCGCAGGCAAGGATCACGTATCTCTCCGAGGGCGAGAAGCAGTTCGTGCACGAACAGACGCTGCGCGTGCTGGCAGAGGTGGGCGTCGCCTACAACACGCCGCAGGCGATCGAGTTGCTCGCGGCGGCTGGTGCACAGGTCGACAGAGAGAACCTCACGGCTCGGCTAGGCTGGGAGCTGATCGAAGCCTGCCTGAAGACTGTCCCCAAGCGGATCCTTCTGGCGGGGCGCCGGCCAGTGAACGACCGTGTGCTCGGCGAGTGGCCCCTGGTGGCCACGAGCGACGGGATGACGACCTACATGTACGACGACCTGACAGGTGAGCGCCGGCCGGGCACTGCCGATGACCTCGCCACGCTGGCGCGCCTGTCCGATGCGCTCGACGAGATCGACGTGGTGTGGCCGTCGCCCATGACTGGCGACGTGGACCCGTGGACGATGCCGCTCGTGGCACAGGCCACCATGGTGCGCAACTCGAGCAAGCACGTGCAGGACGAGGTGCGCACGCCGGAGATGGTCGAGCCGATCCTGGAGATCTACGAGGCGGCTGTCGGCGCGCCGCTCACGGAGCGCCCGTACTTCTCGGTCACGAACTGCACCATCGCGCCGCTGCAGCACGACAAAGAGATGACCGAGGCCGGGCTTAAGCTGTGCCGGCGCGGCGTGCCCATCTTCATCCTGCCGATGCCCCAGGCCGGGACCACCGGGCCGATGACCTTGCTCGGCACGTGCATCGTCAACATGGCCGAGCTGCTCTCGGCGGTGGTGCTGTTCCAGCTGGCCCAACCGGGTTGCGCACTCATCTCGGGCGTAGGCTCGGCGGTGGCCGAGATGCGCACCGGTGGCTACATCAGCGCCGGTCCCGAAATAGGCCTGATCAACCTGATGTGCCTGGAGATGAGCAAGCGCTACGGGCTCCTCACGCAGGCGACCGGTATCTCCAGCGACGCCAAAGCCTGCAACTTCCAGGCCGGCTCCGAGGGTGGCATGACCGGCCTCGTGGCCGCCCTGGCCGGCGCCGATTCGCTCATCGCCTGCGGCGGCTTGGATGGCGTCCAGAACTCGAGCCTGGCAAAGGTGATCCTCGACTGTGATTCGGTAGCCGCCATCCGCCGCTACCTGCGCGAGGACCCGATCGACGAAGCCAAGGCGCTGATGGACGACATCATCGGCGTGGGCATCGGGGGTCACTATCTGGGGCGCCGCAGCACGCGCACCTTTTCGCGCACGGAGGTCTGGCGGCCGGCAAGCTTCCAGCGCGGCACGTTCGAAGAGTTCAAGGAGAAGCCGCTCGTGCAGCAGGCCGTGGAGCGTGCGCACGAGCTGTTGGCGACGCACGAGGTCGAGCGGCTGCCCGACGGCGTGGATCGGCACATCGACGACGTCATCGCACGATGGCTCGCCATCCCACACTGACGGGAGTACCCATGACTCGACCCAGGATGACCTACCTCAGCGAGACCGACCGGCAGTTCATCCACGAACAGACGGCGCGGGTGCTCGCGGAAGTGGGCATCGGCTACCACACGCCGTCTGCCATCGACCTGCTCGCCGAGGCCGGCGCCACGGTCGATCGTGAGCGTCTCACGGCCAAGCTGCCCTGGGAGCTGGTGGAGCGCTGCCTGGCCACGTGCCCCCGGCCGGTGCGCCTGGCAGCCCGCAACCCTGCCCACGACGTGATGCTCGGCGACGAGACGCTCAAGTTCTGCACCGACGGTACCGGCACCTACATGTACGACGACGTGACCGGCGAGCGCAGCGAGGGCACGGCCGCCGACATGCGCGACGTCATGAGACTGTTCGACGCCTTGCCCGAGGTGGACTACACGTGGCCCTCGATCTCTGCTCGCGACCTCGACGCCTCGACGTCCGGTCTGGAGATCGAGGCGATCGCCTTGGCCAACTGCACCAAGCACCTTCAGGACGAAGTGCGGCAGCCGGCCCACGTGCGGCCGCTGCTCGAGATCTTCCAGGCGGTCGCCGGCGGCTCGCTCTGGGACCGGCCCATCTTCAGCACCATCAACTGCACCATCGCCCCGCTCATGCACGAGCGGGAGATGACCGAGGCGACGATGGAGCTGGTCAAGGCCGGCGTGCCGGTGCTCATCCTGCCGATGCCGCTCACCGGTACGACCGGCCCCATGAGCATCCTGGGCTCGTGCATCGTCAACATGGCGGAGCTGCTCAGCGCTGTCGTGCTCTTCCAGCTCGCGCAGCCGGGCTGCGGTCTGATCAGTGGTATCGGCGCCGCGTCGGCGGAGATGCGTCGCGGCGCCTATTTGTGCGGCACGCCGGAAGTGGCGCTCATGAACCTCATCTGCATCGAGATGAGTCGCTTCTACGGCTTACCGGTGACCGCCAGCGCCGTGACGAGCGACGCCAAGGCGACTAACCAGCAGGCCGGCGCCGAGGGGATGCTCACGGCGCTCTCGGGCGCGCTTGCCGGCGCCGACTCCCTGCTCGCCTTCAGTCTCATGGACGGCGCCGAGACCGTCAGTCTCGCCAAGGTCATGCTCGACTGCGACATCGTCGGCGCCCTCAAGCGCTACTTGCGCGACGATCCCATCGACGAGGCCCGAGCGTTGGTCGACGACATCGTCGCCGTGGGCATCGGTGGCCACTTCCTGGCGCGCAAGAGCACGCGCACGCTGGCACGCGCCGGTGAGCTCTGGCAGCCGCGCGTGTGGCAGCGCGAAGCGTTCGAGCACTATGCTGGGCGGCCGCTCGTGAGCGAGGCCGCCGAGCGTGCCCACGAGATCATCGCCTCTCACGAGGTGTCGCCGTTGCCTGACGACGTGGTCCGGCACATCGACGAGGTGATCGATGCCTACGCGCGCAGCGTCGGCGCACCTGCAGACCGGGTACCCTGGAAGGACCAAGCAGCGCAGTAGGATGAGAGCAGAGGACCGGGGGGAAGCGTGACTCGACCGCGACTGCAGTACCTGACCGAGGCCGACCGGCAGTTCGTGCACGAGCAGACTGTGCGCGTGCTCGAACACGTCGGCGTCGCCTACAACTCACCGACACTCACGACCCTGTTGCGCGAGGCCGGCGCGGTGGTGGACGCAGAGAAGCTCACTGCCAAGTTGCCGTGGGACCTGATCGAGCGCTGCCTGAAGACCGTGCCGCGCGACATCCTTCTGGCCGGTCGCGACCCGGCATACGACTGCTGGGTGAGCGACGACGGCCCGGTGTACACGAGTGACGGTGCCGCCACATACATGCTCGACGACCTGACCGGCGAGCGCCACGAGGGCACGCAGGAGGATCTGCGCCAGATGGCGCGGCTGTTCGACGCTCTTCCCGAGATCGACTTCACCTGGGCGACCATCACGCCGCACGACGTGGACTCGCGCGCCGGCAACCTCGAGATGGCGCGCATCGCCTTCGAGAACTCGCGCAAGCACCTTCAGGACGAGGTCCGTGTGCCGGACCAGGCGCCGGTGTTTCTGGAGATGCTCACGGCCATCGCCGGGGCGCCTCTAAAGGAACGCCCCATCTACTCGGTGACCAACTGTACCATCGCGCCTCTGCAACACGACGCCGAGATGACCGAGGCGCACATCCAGCTGGCCAAAGCCGGCGTGCCCGTGTTCATTCTGCCGATGCCGCAGATGGGCACGACGGGGCCGATGAGCGTGCTCGGCACGAGTATCTTGAACATGGCCGAGCTGCTCTCGGCCGTGGTGATCTTCCAGCTCGCGGCACCAGGCTGCGCGCTGGTCTCGGCCATCGGTTCGGCGGCGGCCGAGATGCGTACCGGCCTGTACCTGGCCGGTACGCCGGAGCAGGCGCTGATCAACGTCATCTGCATCGAGATGGGCCGCCACTACGGCCTGCGCAGCCAGGGCAGCGCCGTGAGCTCCGACGCCAAGGCATGCAACTTGCAGGCCGGCGCCGAGGGCATGCTCACCGGCATGGCCAGCGCGCTGGCAGGTGCCGAGGCGATACTCGCCTTCGGGATCATCGACAGCGCTCAAACGGCCAGTCTGGCCAAGACGATCCTCGACGCCGACACGGTGTCCGCCATCGATCGGTTCGTGCGCGATGACCCTATCGACGAGGCCAGAGCTCTCGTCGACGACATTATCGCGGTCGGCATCGGCGGCCACTATCTCGGCTGCAAGAGCACGCGGCAGTTCTACCGCGCCGGGGAGCTGTGGCAGCCTCGGCTGTGGCAGCGGGAGCCCTTCGACCACTACGTGGGCACCACATTGGTGAAGGATGCCGTCGACAAGGCTCACTCGATCCTGGCCACGCACGAGGTGCCGCCGCTGCCGGACGACGTGCGCCGGCACGTTGACAAGCTCATTGCCGACTACCTGAGAACGAGAGACTGAAGGCGGCGTGGCCGGTCTGGACGGCGCCGGCGACGTAGTCACGCAGTCCGTTGTGCTGGAACGAGCCGCCGGCGTGGCTGGCGAGCTGGTGCTACGGCGTACAGGCGGAGACCTCGAAGTGATCAGCAACGGCACGTTTCTGATCTCGGCCGCCAACGAGGTGTCCAGCCGGGCGCTGGTCATCGCGGCCCTGGCGTTCCTTCGTGCGCCGACCCTGACGGTGCTGATCGGCGGCCTCGGCTTGGGCTACGCTCTCGAGGCCGCTCTGGATGAGCCGCGCGTCGCCTCCGTGATGGTGGCCGAGATCGAGCCTGTACTCCTTGCCTGGTTCGAGGGCTATGCGCCGGAGCGGGCGGTTCGGGTGGCCGGTGACGCGCGGGCGCGCATCGTGGTCGCAGACGTGGCCGACCTTCTGCAAGCCGGCGCTGCCGGCTACGATCTGGTCGCTCTGGACACCGACAACGGACCCGAGTGGCTGGTGCGCGAGGCGAACGCCGGCCTGTACTCGGAGGCCGGCGTTCGCCTCGCGCACGACGCCCTGCGCGCCGGCGGGGCGGCCGTGTTCTGGTCGCCGGCACGCTACGAGCGCTTCGAGGAGCTGCTCGGCGCGGTCTTCGCGGGCGTGCACCCGGTGCCGGTCAGCGACGTCTTCTGCGACCGGCCCCAGGAGTACACGATGTATGTGTGCCTGCGCAGTGCGGACGACGACAGGTGACGAACGCGCCAGGGACCGTCACCGCGGGCTAACCGGCGTGACGCCGTCTGAGGTGGCCGGACATCAGGTCGCTGCCCGTTGCGTGGGGTACACTGGGCGTGTCCGCCGTTCCGGTCTTGGAGAGTACACATGGGACTCACTTGGGACACTCCCGTGGAGATCGCCTACGCGCTCGCGGAAGCGCATCCGGAGGCCGATCCGCTCGACCTGAACTTCGTCGAGCTGCACCGCTGGATCGTGGAGCTGCCCGAGTTCGATGACGATCCCGAGGCGGCTAGCGAGGCCAAGCTGGAAGCCATCGTCCTCGCCTGGCATGCCGAGCTCTGAGCGCACTCTCGTCCCCCTGTTCCCGCTGCCGCTGGTGCTGGTGCCGGGGGAGGTCGTCCCCCTGCACATCTTCGAGGAGCGCTACAAGCGTCTGATCGCCGAATGCCGCGCCGGCGGCGGCGAGTTCGGCGTGCTCCTACAGCAGAAGGACGTGGTGGCGGGGGCGGGCTGCACGGCCCGCATGGTGGAGGTCATCGAGGAGTTCGAGGACGGTCGCCTGAACCTGCTCGTCGAAGGCCGCCGCCGCTTCCGGCTGCTGGAGGTCGTGGAGCCTGCCGATCCGGAAGGCGAGTGCCTGCACGGACAGATCGAGTACTTCGGCGACCTCTCGGCGGAGGCCGCTCTCGACATCCAGGAGAAGGCCGTAGCGCTCTTTCTGCGCATGCTCGCCTTGATGGACGTGGAGTCACCGCGGCGGCCGGTCGGCGAGGAGCCGCTCTCGTTTCTTCTGGCTGCCGCTGTTGACTTCGGCGTCGCTCTCAAGCAGCAACTGCTGGAGTCGATCTCCGAGACCGAGCGGCTCGAGACACTGGTCACCGTGATCGAGACGCTGATCCCTCGCTTGGAGCTGCGCCGCGATCGCGAGGAAGCGATCCGCGGCAACGGCAAAGGGGTGTGAGCTAGGGCACGAGCACGATCTTGCCGACGTGATGGCCGGCAAGCAGTTCGTGGGCGTGACGCGCCTCAGAAAGCGGCAGTGTCGCGCCAACCACAGCTTTCACGCGGCCCTCGACGCTCAGCTTGGCGATCTCGCGCATGATGCCGGCGACGCCCGCCCGCCCGGCGTTGTTGAGGCTCAGGAACAGCAGTGAGGCGTCGACGCCCTGGGCTGCTCCGATGGGCAGTGCCACGTCCGCTTGAGCTCCCGCGGCGACGCAGACTATGCGGCCGCCCTTGCGGATGACGGCGATGTCGGTGGCCAGGTTCTCGCTGAGGAAGACCTCCAGGACGAGGTCGACGCCGTGCCCAGCCGTGAGACCCTTGGTCTCGGCGACGACGTCCTGTGCTTTGCGGTCGATCACTTCGTCGGCGCCCAGCTCGCGCACTAGCTTGGCGGCGCCCTGGTCGCCGACAACGGCGATGACACGAGCGCCGAGCGCCTTGGCGATCTGCAGCGCGGCGCTGCCCACGCCGCCGCCGGCGCCCTGCACGAGGACGGTCTCGCCTTGGCGCAGCTGACCGCGATTGACGAGGCCATAGTAGGCCGTGGGAAAGACGAGGCTCATGGCCGCGGCCTCGACGAACGTGAGGTTGGCCGGCTTGGGAACGGCCTGCACGGCGGCCAGGAGGGCATACTCAGCGTACGAGCCCTCGCTGCCGACGCCGAGGCCGTTGAAGAAGACCTCGTCGCCGACGGCTACGTCACCCACGTCGTCGGCGACTGCGGTGACCACGCCGGCTCCGTCCGTGCCGATCGTCTTGGGCGGCTCTTTGGGCGTGGGGAAGCGGTTCTCGCGCACCGCCACGTCGAACGGGTTGACGCTGGCCGCCGCGACGCGAACCAAGACTTGGCCGGAGCCGGGCGTAGGCGTGTCGACCTCCTCGTAGACCAGAACCTCCGGGCCACCGTAGCTGTGGATCCGCACTGCCTTCACAGTCTCCTCCTCGTCTGCGACATCGAGTCAGGTTCTTCCCCGACTCGTACAGTCGCACGCCTGGGCCGACCCAAGCGTGCGACCGGCGCGGTCGCGGCGGCCTTGCCGACTGCGGGTGCAGGCGGCGTTCTCAGGACTCGAGCGGCGCCGCAGACTGCGGCTGGCGCCGGGGGCCGCCGAAGCGCCGCCACACGAGGCGGATGACCACGATGGCGATGAGGACCAGGACGGCGAACGGCAGGAAGGCCCCGAGGGCGACGACGGTGACTTTGGCGCCGTCCACGACCAGGCGCAACGAGTGGGTCAGCGCGCCGGTGAAGCTGCCCGACTTGCCGATGTGACCGGCGGCCGGCGGCTCGTTCTCGCTCAGCGAGACGGTCAGGGTGCTGTAGTCGGTCGTCTCCTTGAGCTGCTTGATCTGAGCGCTCAGTTCCTCGACCGTGAGCTGTGTGTGGTCGATGCGGTCCTGCACCGCCAGCGCCTGGCCGACGTTGGTGGCCGCGGACAGGAAGCTGAGCAGGCGGTGCTCCACGGCGCGATAGTGGTCAAGACGGGCCTGGAGATCGACATACTGGCTGGTGACGTCGTCGCTCGAGCTGTCGACTTGCTTCACGTCGCCCAATGCGCCGAAGCGGCGGACGGCCTGGTCGTACCTGCCGGCCGGCACGCGCACGGTGATGGTCGCATAGGGTTCACCAGTGATCTGCACGCGTGCGGCTGCGGCCTTGCCAGTGTCGCTCTGCTGAGCGTCGAGCGGTAGCGGCGTGGGCTCGGCGGCGTTCGGTATGGTACCCACGGCGCTGGAGACTATGTAGCCGCCCATGCCGGTGGTGAGCGCGGTGATGCGGTCCACGGTGGCGAACAGCGAGCCGCGCTTGACCACCAGAGTCATGTCGCCGGTGCGCACCAGGTAGTGCTTGCTGGCCACCGGCGGCAGCTGGTCGAAGCTCAGGTTGCTGCTCGCGCTACTGGCCGACGTGTCCGACGCGCTCGTGGCGCCCCCAGGGACGGGGGCTGCTTGGCCGAAGGCGACGCCGGCATCTGCAGCATGCAGCGCCGAGTTCTGGGTGGCCCCGGTCGCCTTGGTGGCCACCGCATGGCTGGACGGGGACTGGACCGCGGTACCGGAGATGCGGCTTGCCGAACGCGTGGCGCCCAGCACCGTGAACACGACGATTAGAGCGATCGCGGCCAAAGGGATGGCGAACCGTGGGCGCAAGACTGTCCTGACTCTCATGACGACTCCTTCCGGGCGGGGCGAGCGTTGCGGTCTCCTCTGGAGACGGGCGCCGGCGGCAGAAGGTTCGCGCTACGGCGAATCGGACGTATGGGTTCGGAGGGACGTGCGCGAGACGGAGACGTGGCGTGCAGGGCGGGCGACAGATCGGCAGGGCGGCCGCCGGCTCCTCGCCTGGCCTTGCGTCAGTGCGCTGGCGTCAGGAGGCTGGCGAGCAGCACGTACGTTGCGAGGATGAGAATCAGCCCGATGAACGGGCTCAGGTGATGCAGCGAGCGACGGACCACTTAAAGCCTCCCGATACGTGACGCTACCTTTACCTGGTGTATCGGAAGCTCTGCGGTGTTTCTGAAGTGCGGCTGCGGCCGGAAGGGGGAGGTGAGTTCAGTCAGGTGGGGCGAAGCCGCGGCGCATGGTGTTCTCGGTGATGGTGCGCGGCTCCATGAACTGCAGGAGGTAGTCGGGACCGCCGGCCTTGGAGCCGATGCCGCTCATCTTGAAGCCTCCGAAGGGCTGGCGCTCCACGAGCGCGCCGGTGATGCCGCGGTTGATGTAGAGGTTGCCGACGCGGAACTCGCGGCGCACGCGGGCGATGGTGGCCGGGCTGCGCGAGATGAGGCCGCCGGTAAGGGCGAAGCGGGTGCCGTTGGCGATAGCCAGCGCCTCGTCCATGTCCCTGGCGCGCAAGACCGCCACCACAGGGCCGAAGATCTCTTCCTGGGCGATGACGGCCTGCGGCGGGACGTCGACGAAGATGTGCGGAGCCACGTAGAAGCCGTGGTCGGGCCAGCCACCTGCGGGAGGCCCGCCGGCGAAGGCCAGGCGGGCCTCGCTCTTGCCCTGCTCGATGAACTCTTCGATGCGCTCCTTGGCCGCGGCGGTGATGACAGGCCCGACGCGGGTGGCGGGGTCTTCCGGCGGCCCGACTCGGAGGCTGCGGGTCGCCTCCACGAGCCGGTTCACGAACGTCTCATAGGCCTGCTCGAGCACCACTACGCGTGACGCGGCGGAGCACTTCTGCCCCGAGTAGTGGAAGGCGGAGACGATCGTCTCCAGCACGGCCACGTCCAGGTCGGCGTCGCTGTCGACGATGATGGCGTTCTTGCCGCCCATCTCGGCGATCACGTGCTTGACGCCCTCGCGGGCCGGGTGTTGGGCGGCTTGCGAGATGATGCGCAGACCGACCTCCTGGGAGCCGGTGAAGGCGATGAGGCTGACATCGGGATGGGTGACTAGGAGATCGCCCACCTCGCCGCCGGAGCAGGGCAGGTAGTTGACCACTCCTGGCGGCGCGCCCGCGGCATGCAGGATGCGCGCCAGCTGGGCGCCGATGATGGGAGTGGGGCCGGCGGGCTTGACGATGACCGTGTTGCCGGCCACCAGAGCGGCGCTGGTCATGCCGGTGAGGATGGCCAGGGGGAAGTTCCAGGGTGCCACGACAAGAGCCGGGCCGCGCGGCTGATAGAAGTAGTGATTGAGCTCGCCGGGGGCGCCTCCCATCTTGCGCTGTCCGCCGAGGCGCAGCATCTCGCGGCCGTAGTACTCGAGGAAGTCGATGGCTTCGCCGACGTCGGCGTCTGCCTCGCGGCGCGTCTTTGCGGCCTCCAGAGTCTCGAGAGCGGCGAGCTCGCAGAGCTCGCCGCGCATGAGCTCGGCGGCCCTGAAGAGGAGCGCTGCCCGCTGCGCTGGCGGCGTGTCACCCCACGCCGGCTGAGCTCGGCGGGCGGCTTCGACCGCGGCCAGCGCCTCGGCGGGGCCGCCGTAGCTGGTCACGCCGACGGTCTCAGCCGGTCGGGCCGGGTTGAACGAGGCCTCGCGGTGCTTCGTGGTGATCTGGCGGCCGCCGATCCACAGCGGTGACGGCTTGCCAAGACGGTTGCG
>Ga0182021_10006894_pt1 | contig 13481 bp, 12 predicted proteins | sample 612E3MmetaG_FD_120493 | JGI IMG/M metagenome (GOLD analysis project Ga0182021, IMG submission 120493) | Permafrost microbial communities from Stordalen Mire, Sweden - 612E3M metaG (Illumina Assembly) | ecosystem: Environmental > Terrestrial > Soil > Wetlands > Permafrost | place: Sweden...
CCTGCATGTAGTTGACGGGCTCTTGGACGGGCTCAAGCTTGTCAAAACCATTCTGGCCCCCATCGAGACGATTTATGTCGGCGACGCCATGACCGGCCAAGACGCGGTCAAGAGCGCTCAGGCCTTCGCCGAGCGGATCGGCGTCACCTCGATCGTCCTGACCAAGCTCGACGGCGATGCGCGCGGCGGCGCGGCGCTGTCCATCGTCTCGGTCACCGGCAAGCCCATCAAATTCGTCGGCGTCGGCGAGAAAGTCGACAAGCTCGAGGTTTTCCACCCCGACCGCATGGCCTCCCGAATCCTGGGCATGGGCGACATGCTCGGCCTGATCGAGAAGGCCGAGAGCGCCTCCGATCTCAAAGAGGCCGGGGAGATGGCCCGCAAGCTGCGCCAGGCCGAATTCACCCTGGACGATTTTAAAAAGCAGCTCGTCCAGCTGAAAAAAATGGGTTCACTGTCCGGCCTCCTCGGCCACCTCCCCGGCACCGGCGTGTTCAAGAAGCTGGCCGCCGCCGATATCGACGACCGCCGGCTCGTCTATTATGAGGCCATCATCAATTCCATGACGCCCGCGGAGCGCGAGGATCCGCGAATAATCAACGGCAGCCGCCGCCAGCGCATCGCCCGCGGCAGCGGACGGCCGATCCACGAAGTCAATCAGCTGCTCAAGCAGTTCCAGGAAATGCAGAGAATGATGAAGGGCGGGACCTTCAAGAAAATGCTCGGCGGCCTCAAATAGCCGGCGTCTTATTTTTTCGGGGCCGGTTGAGCGCCATAGATCACGATATCGCCCACGCGGATCGATCCGCCGGGCGTGGGATTCATCCACTTGAGCTGGACCCGGTGGCGGCCGCCGGGCAGGGCGTATTTCCAGGCGATCGTATCGCGGCGGTCGTGCTCGGCCGTCGGCAAATCGATCGTTTCCGAGAGAGCGCCGTCGATGCGCATCTCGACGCGATAGTGGAGCGGCGCCGACCCCGCGGCCCGGGCCTCGCCGGTCAGGGCGAAACCGATGCCCTCGAATTCGATCGTCGTTTCCCCGGTCAAGTCCTTGTTCAGCCGCCGTCGTTCGAGCGGAAAATGCCCGTCGAAGCCGACTTCCAATTTTTGCGGCCGCGGCGCCTGAAACGGGATGGCCGCCTCATCGCCGCCCGCCCTGCCCCCGCTTCTTTCGATCACGGCCAAAGCCTGGCGGTAGGAGGCCTCGGCGGCCTGCCGCAGGGACAGGTTGACGTAGGGAAAGGGCATGTCCTCGACCTTGGCCAGGGCCTTCCGCCAAACCTCGGGGATGCGGTTGTAGCCGAGAGCCGCACCCAGTATCCCGGCGGCTGTGGACGGATTGCAGTCCGAGTCGTCGCCGCAGCGGGCGGCGATGTCGATCGTCCGGCCGAAGTCCCCGTCCCCGTAGAGAAGGCCGAGGACGACCCAGGCGCAGTTGATTTTGGCATCGATATTGAAAGGCGAGAAAACGCCGTCGGGGCAGCCGATATCCTCGGCCCAGCGGCGGGTCACGGCGAACCACGTCTTTTTCCAATCCGCGGGGTCGGCCCGCCGGCCGTCGATCACATCCCGCATGGTCCGGGCGAAAGTGCTTCCGGCCGGAACCGCTTTCAGGGCTTCCTCGACGATCCATGGGATATCGTCCGAAACGAAGGCCAGTGAGAGCATGGTGGCGACATAGAGGCCGCCGTACCAGCCGTCGCCGTAATTCATGATATGGCCGATGCGGTCGCAGAATTCGGCCGCCGCGGAGGGCAGGCCGGGCGCCATGAGGCCGGCGAAATCGGCCTCGATCTGGAAGTCGATGTCGTCGGCGTGGGGATTGTTGAGCCAGTGGCCCGATGCGGGAGGCAGAAGTCCGCGAAGAATGTTGGAGCGGGCCATCTGGTTGGCGTGCCAGAGCGGATAGGGCGCCGCGGCGAAGGCCCTGGCGAATTCGGCGGCCGGGGCGTCCAGACCGCGCTTCTGGAAAATGTCGACGAAAGTCAGGTTCATATAGACGTCATCGTAGAGTCCGGGACCGTTTTTATAATAGTCCAGGATGGCATCATCGCTCCAGGGGATAGGCGTGTAGTCCCAGGCGATCGTCCCCTGGAAGCGGAATTCGGTCGGGCCGCCGTATGTGCAGCCGATCGTCTTGCCCGCCCATCCGCCCCGGATTTTATCCTGCAGGGCCGCCTTGGAAAGGCGAATCGTCGTTCCGCTGGCCGGTCCCCCGGCCGCGTCGGGATATTTCCTGCGGAATTCGTCCCGCATCTGAGCGATATCGGAGGCAACCGTTTTTTTCGTTTCGGCGTAACGGCCCGGGAATTCTTTCTCCAATCGGGAGGCGGCGCCGGTGACGCGACCGATGAACGCCGGCCCTTTCTCCTTCCCCTGCGGTTCGTTTATCAAAGCTTTGAACCGCTCCGTGACGCAGTTGTAGCCCGTGGACGAGCTCCCGCTCAGCAGATTACCGGGGTAGAGCTCGATCAGGTCCTTGAGGGCCAAACGCCCGGCCGGCGCAGCGGCCTGGAGGAGAACCGCCTGGCCGATCGATCGGCCAGGATCATAGGCCCGCGGATTGTATGCGTAATCGGCGCAGGTCAGGAGGGGCAGGCGGTTGATTTCGTTTTGGGGGCAGTGGGGATTGGACATATACCCATAGGCCACCGCGTCCAGGTCGGCATCGCGGCCGGTGACCGGCCCGAGATGAAGAGCGTCCGAGCGGTCGTTGACCGGGTAATTGTCCCAGATCACGAGGCGATGGCGGGCTGTTTTTTTGAAGGTTTCGGCGCAGGCCCGCGTGATGCGGGGCGTGATGACGGCGTCGCCCGTCCAGAAGAGAAAGATGTCCTTATCCAAGGCCGGGGCCAGGGCCTCCAGGTAGGACTTGGCTTCCCCCGTATCTCCGCATCCCCAGTAATAGACCGGGCAGAAGATGAGCTCGGCGCCCGGATCCTTTTCCCGCAGGCGCCGCAGGAGTCTGTCGGCCAAGCCGGCGTGGGCGGCGCCCAAAACGGCCGGGTCCATTCCTTTCGTTTCGATATCGTCATAGGACAGGCTGAACCAACGGACGCCCAGACTCTGGACCCAGGCGTAATGATTCCACATCTCCTCAAAGTCCTTGGCGCTGTCGGCGCGCAGGGGCCGCGTCGTATAAAGGGCCGGATGGGAGGAGAAGCAGAAATTGATGCCGTTCTTGCGGCAGGCCCGGACGACACGCTCGATTCCTTTTTTGGTTTCATCGGAAAAAGGCTCCCACCAGCGGTTGTCGAATTTCTCCATATTCGTGAAGACCGATGTGTAGCAGCTCATCAGGAAATTCATCCGGCCCTGGACGAGCGTGGGGATCTCGGCCAGGTACTGGTCCCAAGTCCAGGCCCAGCCTTTTGTTCCCCGCAGCCGGAAGCCGGGTTCCGTCCGGCCGTCCGTATAAGGGGTCGGAAAAGCGAGAGTTTGATCGGGTAAGTCGAATTTATATCCGACCGGGCCTTGAGCCGCGGCGGGGCCGAGGGCGGCGGCGATCAGAAAGGCCGCAAGGGAGAACCGCAGGAAGGGAAGCCATGACTTCATAACAACCTCTTTTTAAAATAGTTGCGCTGGTCCGGCCGGCCTCAAACGAGAAAAAAGGCCGCGGCCGCCGCTCCCATGGATCAAAATTATCAATTCCCGCCGCCGAAGTCAAAACGGCCTTCGAAGGGCCAGGATTATATTGACTTGGGGGATGTTTTTCGCTATCATCCTTAAACTCATTTCAATAGAATGGATTAAACTACCATGATGTCTATGCGTTTGATGCGAATCGGTTCCAAGAACCGGCCCTCCTACCGGATCGTCGTCATGGACTCCAAAAAAGCCCGCGAAAGCCGGGCCAAGGAGTTCATCGGGACATACAATCCCACGACCGAGCCCCCGGAGTTCAAGATCGACATGGCCAAGGCCAAGATCTGGCTCGACCGCGGCGCCAAGCCTTCCGAGACCGTGCATTCCCTTCTGCAAAAAGTATCCAAGGCGGCCAAAAAGGTCTAATCCGCATTCTTTATTAAGTCAGAAGGAGGTTCCCCGTGAAGGAGCTTGTTGAACTGATCGCCAAAGCTCTCGTCGACGAACCTGAGAAGGTGCAGGTATCCGTGCTCGACGGCGAACAAACCACCATATTGGAACTGAAGGTCGCCCCCGAAGACCTCGGCAAGGTCATCGGCAAGCAGGGCCGCACCGCCCGCGCCATTCGGATCATCCTGGGCGCGGCGGGAATGAAGCTCAAACGGAGATACAACCTCGAGATCATCGAGAAAGGCTGATTTGAGGACTATCGGAAGGATTTTGCGCAGCCAGGGCCGGATGGGGGAGCTCAAGGTCCGGCTGGAAACGGCCGGCCTTCCCCCTGATTTTTTTTTAAAATTTTTCTGAAGCTTCGCGGGGAGGCCCGGGAATACCCGGTCGAATCCCTGACATCCCGGAGAAACGGTTTCGTTCTCAAGCTCGGGGGAGTCGATACGATCGGCGCGGCGGAAGCTCTGGCCGGGTCCGAGATCATGGTTCCCGAGGACGGCCTGAAGCCGCTGGAAAGCGGACGGGTTTACGTCACCGACCTGGTCGGTTGCTCCGCCGTCACTCTCGACGGGCGGCCGTTGGGCCCGGTGGTTGACGTATGGGAGGCGGGCGGCTCGGCCGTCCTGGTCGTGGAGCGGCCGGAAGATGGGGCCGAGCTCCTCATCCCCCTCAGCGAAGCTGTTTGTCCGGTGATCGATACGGCGGCCGGGCGGATCGTTGTCGACCCGCCGGACGGCCTTTTGGACTTAAATGAGATTTGATATAATCACGATCTTCCCCGAGATGTTCGTCAACATCTTCAACGGGGGAGTCGTCCAGAAAGCGCTCCAGAAAGGGCTCCTTGAGGTTCACGTGCATAATCTGCGGGATTATACGACCGACAAGCACCTGCAGGTCGACGACCGCCCCTTCGGCGGCGAGGAAGGCATGGTCTTCAAGCCCGAGCCCATCTATGCCGCCGTCGAGGCCATACGGACGTCGCCGAAAGCGCCCGTTTATCTTCTCTCCCCCCAGGGCCGGCTCTTCGATGGACGATGGGCCGCCGAAATGGCCGGTCGGGAACAGGTCATCCTCGTCTGCGGGCGTTACGAGGGCGTGGACGAGCGTATCGCCGAAGGCCTGGCCGACGATGAGCTCTCGATCGGCGATTATGTTCTGACCGGGGGCGAACTCCCGGCCATGGTCGTCGTCGACGCCGCGGCCCGCTTTGTCCCCGGCGTCGTGGGCAAAGCGGCCTCCGTCCGCCACGATTCATTTGTCGACGGGCGCCTCGATTACCCCCACTATACCCGGCCCCGGGAATTTCGGGGCCTGAAGGTGCCCGCGGTTCTGTTCTCCGGGGACCACAAGAAAATCGAAGCCTGGCGGCGGAAGAAAGCGCTGGATAAAACCGCAAGCCGCCGTCCGGATCTGCTGGCGCAGCGTGCGCTGTCGCCCGAGGAACGCCGGATCCTCGCCCAAATCACCAAGGAAAGGAACGAATCATGAATACCCTGCAGGCCGTCGAACAGAAGTATATGAAGAAGGACGTCGAAACATTCGCCGTCGGCGACACGGTCAAGGTCCACGTGCTGATCAGGGAAGGCGACAAGGAACGCGTCCAGATCTTCCAGGGCGACATCATCGCCCGGCACGGCGCCGGCGTGCGCGCGACGTTCACCGTCCGCAAGATCTCCTTCGGCATCGGCGTCGAGCGCGTCTTTCCCCTCCATTCCAAGACGGTCAAGAAGATCGAAATCGTCCGCCATACCAAGGTCCGCCGGGCCAAGCTCTATTACATGCGCTCGCTTAAGGGTAAGGCCGCCCGCCTGCGCGGCGACCAGCACTGAGCCCCGGCCGGCGACCGGCCCCGCCGTGGCGGATTTTTCCATTGAACGATCGCACCTGGAGCGGGGGTACCCGTCCGTCGCCGGCGTGGATGAGGTCGGTCGCGGGGCCCTTTGCGGCCCCGTCGTCGCCGTCGTTTTTCCGCCGTCCCTGATCTCCGCCGAGCCGCCCTCCTGGATGCGGAGGGTCAACGACTCCAAGCTCCTCACTCCCCGCCGCCGCGAGGAGCTCGTCCTTCCCATCCTTGAAAAAGCCGTTTCGGTCGGAGTCGGATGGAGCATCAGCGGCGAGATCGACCGCCTCAACATCTTTCAGGCTTCCCATGCGGCCATGCGCCGGGCCGTGCTTCTTCTTTCCCCCGGGCCGGGGATGGTTCTCGTCGACGGCCTGCCTCTGCGCGCCTGTCCCTTCCCCCAACAGGCCCTTCTCCAGGGCGACCGCCGCAGCTCCTCGATCGCCGCCGCCTCGATTCTGGCCAAGGTCCTGCGCGACGCCTTCCTCCGCTTCTGCGATCCCCTTTTCGCCGGCTATGGGCTGGCCGGCCACAAGGGCTATGGGACGGCCGTCCACTACCGGGCCCTCGACATCCTCGGGCCTTGCCCTTTTCACCGCCGGAGCTTTCAATTACAATGGCCGCGGACGTTGTTCGAATGAGCAGTAAAATCGACCGGACGAAAGTCACTGAGAATGCCGAGAGGCTGGTCAAGGCCGGCCGATTGGGCGAGGCCTCCTCGGAGTATGAGAAGCTCCTCGATGGGACGGCCCAGGACATCCCCACCCGCAACATCATCGCAGACCTCCAGCTTCACCTGGGCCGGGAGGAGCGGGCGGTCAAGATCTTCCGCGGCAACGTGGCCGCTTTGGAAAAACAGGGCTCCTATTCCCAGGCTTTGGCCCTCTGCAAGCGCATCATCAAATTGGTTCCCCATGACATCGAGACCCTGATCAAGCTGGGCGATTTGTACAGCGCCCTGGGATTCATGGTCGAGGCCAAGGAGCAATACGGATTGGCCGCCGAATCGGGCGGCACGGTCGGTGACGCCAAGTCCATGGGCGCGCTGTACGAAAAAATGATCGGGCTGGATCGAAACGACCTGGAGACGCGCCTCAAGCTGGCCGAACTTCTGGTCAAGACCGGCGGCATCGACCGGGCCTCGGTCGAGCTTAACGAGACGGCCGAACTGCTCCTGGCCAAGGGCGATACGGCTGAGGCCGGGCGGATCCTCCTGGAAGCCCGCAAGCTCAAGGATGGCGATGCCCGGACGCTGGGCAATCTGGCCCGCGTGATGGAGACGGAGCGCCGCGGCGACGAGGCCATCGCCATGGTCGAGGAGAGCGTTTCCCGCCACGGCCCGCGTCCCGATCTAATGGCTTTGCTCGGGGATCTCCTGCTCAACGCCCGCCTGGATGCCCGGGCGGCCGAGGTCTTCGACCGTCTCCTGGCCGAGGACGCCGACAACGCCGACGCCCGGGCCAAACGGGGCGTTCTCGATCTGCGGGCCGGCCGGCCCGACGATGCCTTTGCCCGATACGAGCCGCTCCTCGTGACCCTTCTCAACCGTTCCAAGGAGACGGAGACCATCGGCCTTCTTGGATTGATCCTCTTCGCTTATCCGACGCACAAACCCAGCCTGGAGAAGCTGGCCTCGGTTTTCCGCCGCACCGGGCGCCCCGAGGCCCTGACCGTCGTTCTGCGGACGCTGTTCAAGGAAGCCGAGCGCCAAAAGGATGCCGCCGCCGTGCGATCCCTGACCGGGGAGCTGGCCGAGATCTGTCCGGATGACCCGGAGATACAGAAACGCTGGAAGGCCATCCGGAAGTCCGAGCCGGATGGCGTCGCCGAGCCGGCTTCGAAGCCGCCCGACCGGGCTCCCGTTTTGCCGGAGAAAGACCAGGATATCATCCGCACCAACCTGTCCAAGGTCGATCTTTATGTTGAGCAGGGGCTCGTCCGCAACGCCCGCCGGATCCTGGAAAACCTGATGCTTCTCTATCCGGACGATCCCCGGATCCATACGCAATATGAGCGCCTGCCCAAGGACGTTCCGGCCATGGCGCCCGGGGACGTGTCTCTTCTCATCGACCGGGTCATCGGCCAGGAGGCTTCGGAAGCGGAATCCCGGCCGGCCGTTCCTCCCGAACGGCCGTTGCCCGATCGGGTCGTTTCAGACACGGTGTCTCTGGACGAGATCTTCGGCGGGACCGACCTCGCCGCCGCCCGCCAGGCTCCCGCCGCCGATTTCCGCTACCCGGATCTGACGGCCAAGATCCGCGAGGAACTGGACGCCATCGAGACGGCCTTCTATCGCCAGATCAAGGGAAGAACCTCGGTCATCGAAAAGGACCTGGGCGAGATCGTGGCCGAATTCAAGCGTCATGTCGACGAAAAGATCGAGCGGACGGATTTCGAAGCCCGCTACAACCTGGGCCTGGCCTTCCTTGAGCAGGGCCTCTATGACGAGGCCGTGGCCGAGTTCCAGCTGGCCGCCAAGGATGCCGGCCGGGCCGCCGACTGCTTCGGCTTGATCAGCCAGAGCTGGAAGCGGCGCCGCAATTTCCGCGAGGCCTTGCGCTGGATCGACGAAGCCCTGCGGCTGATCACGGCGGGGTCGGACGCCGACTTCTCCCTGACCTATGAACGGGCCGAACTCCTCGAGGACCTCAATGAAAACGTCCAGGCGCTCGAACTTTTCCGCCGGGTTAAAGCCTGGAACGGCAAGTATCGGGACGTCGGCAAAAGGGTCAAGATTCTGGAAAAAATCGCCTAGGGCGGGCCGCTCGTCCGCCGTTATTTCATTACTTTGCCCGAGATGATCAGGATCAGGCCCTTGTCCGCGTCACTCTTAGAGACGCCGACCACGGTCTTCTCGCCCGGCTTGAGCATCAGCGTCGTGCGGACGAGATCGTAGTTGATCATCTGGGGGTTGGTCTGATTGGGGGCGATGGGGGCCCAGTCCGGCCGATAGAATTCGATCTCGGCTCTGATTGTTTCAACCGCACCGTCGCGGATCAGCTTGGGCGTCAGTCGGAGAGAGTACTCGCCTTTTGTTCCGACTTTAGCCTCCGCCATTTGGCCTTCAATCACCCGGAGAACGGTACCGTCCAGGGTGGAAAAATTCTTGTACTTGATGACTCCGCGGAGTTCGCGAATGACGGGATCATTCTTGAGCGTTTCGTCGCTTTTGTACTCGCCCGCCTCGCTGCCCATGAGGATCTGGACCATGAATTGCATCTCGGCAGGCTTGACGTCGATCTCCTTGATCAGGGACAGCATCTTGTCCACGATTTCGGGCGTATCACTGAGAACGAGAATGTTCGTCCGGTTGGCGTCCTGGGACATGGAAATCCGCCCGCCGCGGCTGGTGTAGGCATTGAGGAGCTCACAAGCATCCTGACCGCGGACATACTTCAGCTTGACCATTTCCTTGCGCATCTGCGGTTCGGCCTTGGCCTGGCCGTCCTCGCGGTCCTCGGCGAAGGCCGCCGCGGCCAGGGCCAGGCAGAAAACGGCGATTAATCCGACGAACAGCTTCTTCTTCATGGCAAATCCTCCAGTTTTAAATTGTTATTCGTGAACCAAACGATCTTGAGACCGGTCTCGGGAGAAATCCAGGTGAAGGCGGGCTTATTCTCGTCCTTCATCGGCAGCGAGGCGGCCGAAGCGAGAAGGCGGCGGGTGTCGGAAGGCGCGGCCGGACGCGACGAGGCGGATTGGTCCCGTCCGGCGGGTTCGAGAGAAACGATTTGGGGCAGGGGCCGGAAAGCCTCGATTGCGGAAGCGGCGATTTCCGCCCGTCCGGCCGTATTCCGGGTGGAAAGTTCCATCGAACGGGTCTTTAAAAGAGAGATCGCCGCCCAGACGAGAACAACCAGAGCGGCCGCTACGGAAACAATCGGTCGGAGGAGGGGAAAACGTCCGGTTTTGATCGGCTCGGTCCTTTGAGCCGCCGCGCGTTCCATGAGCCTCCGCCATTCCTCGTCAGTCCAACCCGATCCGTCATCCTCTCCGGCCCATTGCCGCAAGGACGCCCGCGCATTTTTAAAAGCGGCTTGATCGCGGCGGTTCATTGGTTCTCTCCCGTAAGGTCCGGATATTTCGACCGGAAACGCTCCAAGACCTTTCGCCGGGCCCTGTTGAGATGGACGCGGACGGAGATCGAGGACGATTTCAGAATCCGGGCGGTGTCCTCGACGTTCAGCTCCTCGATCTCGCGAAGCCAGAAGACTTCGCGTTCGCGGTCGGACAAGACATCCAGGCATTGGCGAAGGCGGTCCTTGGCCTGGGATTTTTCATGACCTGCGGCGGGATCATCCGTAAGAGTCCTGGGATTCCATTCGGAAACCGCTTCGGCCAGGCCGCGAAGCTCGGCCCCGGCCCGCTTGCGGTATCCTCGGGCCGTGTTGACGACGATCTGATAGAGCCAGCTGCGGAAGCCCAGTGCGGGATCGCAGCTTTTGAGATAACAGAAGGCCTTGAGGAGGGCTTCCTGGACGGCTTCCCGGGCGTCTTCGGGGTTCGTGACGATGCGCGAAGCCAGACCGATGAGGGCGCCCCGATAAGGGGTTACCAGCGGCTCGAATGCCGCGGCATCTCCGGCCAGAACGCGCTCGATCAATTCCAGCTCCTTTTGATCCATGTCACATAGGAGTATACCCCCCGTCTTCCCGAAATGTTAACGGCGGCGGCAGGGGCCCCAGCTCTTGCTGGGGATCCGATTCCGCCGCACTCGTCCGCGCCTAAATCGCGGAGGAGTGACAGGGGTCATGCCGCGGGTTTTACCGGCATGCCCCAGGCTGGGCGGGTAAGTCCCGGCTTTTAGCGGGGCACGTCCCGGTTTCTGCTGGGGCAGGTCTCAACATTCAACAAAGTCTGGTAATGTTCACAAAACGGCTAAGATAGATGATGGAGCGACCTGTTTTTTGTCGTCGGCATATGCGAAATTAGTGATTAATCAGCGGGATAGGCAACTTTATTGAATGTTGAGACCTGACCCCTACTTGGGATATAAAAAGAAAGAAAGGAATGATCATGAGCGATGCCGCCCCTCTTCTCATCGCCAAAAGCGATAAAAATCTCTTTCTGCTCCCCAAAATGGCCAACCGGCACGGCCTGATCGCCGGGGCCACGGGCACGGGCAAAACCGTTTCCCTCCAAGTCATGGCCGAGGGTTTCAGCGCCGCCGGTGTGCCCGTCTTCATGGCCGACGTCAAGGGAGACCTGGCCGGAATCAGCCAGGCTGGGACGGCCGTGCCCAAGATCCAGGAACGGATCAAGCTGCTGAAGCTCGGTTCATTCGGTTTTTCGGCCAGTCCGGTGACCTTCTGGGACATCTTCGGTGAACAGGGCCATCCCACCCGGACGACGATCTCCGAGCTGGGGCCGCTCCTCCTCAGCCGCCTCTTCAATCTGAACGAAATCCAGAGCGGCGTCTTGTCTCTCGTCTTCAAGATCGCCGACGACAACGGCCTCCTCCTGCTGGATACCAAGGACCTGCGGGCCATGCTTCAATACGCCGGCGACAACGCCGAGCAGTTCACGACCGAGTATGGTCGGGTCTCGGCCGCCTCGATCGGGGCCATCCAGCGTTCCCTTCTCGACCTTGAAACGCAGGGCGGCGACCGGCTTTTTGGCGAGCCGGCCCTCAATCTGGATGATTTCCTCCAGGCGGACGGCCAGGGGCGCGGGATGATCAACATCCTGGCGGCCGACAAGCTTATGCTTTCGCCCAAGCTCTACGCGACGTTCCTGCTCTGGATGCTGAGCGAGATCTACGAACAGATGCCCGAGGTGGGCGACTTGGACAAACCCAAACTGGTTTTCTTCTTTGACGAGGCCCATCTTCTCTTCAGCGATGCGCCTGAGCCGCTCCTTCAAAAGATCGAGCAGATCATCCGGCTCATCCGCTCGAAGGGCGTGGGGGTCTTTTTCGTCACCCAGAATCCGCTCGACGTGCCCGACATCGTGCTGGGCCAGCTGGGCAACCGCGTCCAGCATGCCCTGCGGGCCTTTACGCCGCGCGACCAGAAAGCGGTCAAAGCGGCGGCCGAGACCCTGCGGGCCAACCCCAAATTCGACGTGGCCGAGACCATCACCGAGCTGGCCGTGGGCGAAGCGCTCGTTTCTTTTCTGGACGAAAAAGGCCAGCCGGGGGTCGTCGAACGGGCTTTCATCTACCCCCCGAAAAGCCAGATCGGGCCGATTCCCGCTTCAACCCGCGACGGGATCGTCCGGGGCTCGGTGCTCTACGGCCACTATGAAAAAGCCGTCGACCGCGAATCGGCCTACGAAATCCTCAAGGGCCGAAGCGGCCAGGCAGCCCCGGGCGAGGCCCCCCAGCCTGCCGGAGTCCCACGCCGTCCGCAAATCCCCTTGCCCGCGCCCGAGGCGCCGCGGCAGCCCGCCGGACGCCACCGCGATTCCATGCTCGAAGCGATGGGCAAGAGCGCGGTAAGGTCCATGGGCAGCCAGATCGGCCGTTCCATCATCCGCGGCGTTCTGGGCGGGATTTTGGGCGGCCGGAGCTGAGCGGCGTTTTCTCGTTCCGAAAGCTTGATACGCTCTCAGCGGTCAGGCGGCACGTCAACGGGGTGAGAAAAACGCTTGGCCGACGCGTCCCTCCTTGTGTCGCGGCGGAATGATCCGGCCGCGGCGAAGGACGGACCCCACCGATGCCCTCGGACGGCGGCCTTTTGATCGGAACGAGCGAAGCCTTCGCCCGCATCCTGGACTTGATCGAAAAAATCAAAAACCTGGACGCGCCCGTTTTGATCGTTGGTGAAAGCGGGACGGGCAAGGAGCTGATCGCCCGGGAGATCCACACCCGCGGATACCGTGCCATCGCCCCTTTCGTCGCGGTCAACTGTTCGGCCATCCCCGATCATCTCCTGGAAAGCGAGCTGTTCGGCCATGTCCGCGGCGCTTTCACCGGGGCGCTCCGCGATAAGGCCGGCCTGATCGAGGAAGCCGCGCGGGGCACGTTTTTCCTGGACGAAATCGGCGACCTGCCCCTGCCCCTCCAGGCCAAACTCCTCCGCGTCCTTCAGGAACGCGAGATGCGCCGCGTCGGCGAGACCCGCACCCGGCGGGTCGAGGCCCGTTTCATCAGCGCGACCAACAAGGACCTGGAGCGGGAGGTCGAAGCGTCGCGCTTCCGGGAGGACCTTTATTACCGGCTCAAGATCATCGTGGTTGACGTGCCGCCGTTGCGGGAGCGTCGCGACGATTTTCCGGCCCTCCTGGAACGTTTTGGGGAAAGCTACGGCACAGCCATGGGCCGGCGGCGGGTGGAGTTTTCCGTGCGGGCCATGGACTTGATGTGCGCCTATGGCTGGCCGGGCAACGTCCGGGAGCTGCAGAACGAAATCCAGCGGGCCTTGATCCTCTGCGGCGAGGATGGTGTCGTCCGGCCCGAACACCTCTCACCCAAATTGAACCCCCAGCTGGAATCGGGGGATGTCTCGGCCGGGGGCTCGTTCGCCGAGGCCAAGGCGGAATTCGTGCGCCGTTTTCTCCATCAGGCCCTCCGCCGCTGCAATTACAACAAAGCCCGCACGGCCGAGCAGCTGGGCCTGTCCCGTCAGGGCCTCTTCAAGCTCCTCAAAAAACACCGCCTCGACCG
>Ga0182021_10006896_pt1 | contig 13480 bp, 9 predicted proteins | sample 612E3MmetaG_FD_120493 | JGI IMG/M metagenome (GOLD analysis project Ga0182021, IMG submission 120493) | Permafrost microbial communities from Stordalen Mire, Sweden - 612E3M metaG (Illumina Assembly) | ecosystem: Environmental > Terrestrial > Soil > Wetlands > Permafrost | place: Sweden...
AAAATTTGACAGGTCGAAACCGCACGTAAATATTGGTACAATTGGTCACGTTGACCATGGTAAGACCACCTTGACGGCAGCGATCACTATGGTCCTTGCCAAAAAGGGTCTCTCTGAAATCAGAGATTTTGACTCAATTGATAATGCCCCCGAAGAAAAGGAAAGGGGTATTACTATTAATACTGCTCACGTTGAATATCAGACTGCTAAACGCCACTATGCTCACGTTGACTGCCCCGGCCACGCTGACTATATCAAGAATATGGTTACTGGTGCCGCTCAGATGGACGGCGCTATTCTGGTTGTTGCTGCTGATGACGGCCCAATGCCTCAGACACGTGAACATATTCTTCTTGCTCACCAGGTTAACGTTCCAACCGTGCTGGTGTTCATGAATAAAGTTGATATGGTTGACGATCTGGAACTTCTTGATCTCGTTGAAATGGAGGTCCGTGATCTTCTTAACTTCTATAAGTTTGACGGCGACAATGCACCGGTAATACGCGGTTCTGCACTTGGAGCCATGCATGGAGAACCTAAGTGGGAAGAAAAAGTAATGGAACTGATGGATGCAGTTGATTCATTTATTCCGATACCTCCCCGCGAAAACCAGAAACCATTTCTTATGCCGGTTGAAGACGTATTTTCAATAACCGGTCGTGGTACCGTTGCAACCGGTCGTATTGAAACAGGCGTTGTTCTTACAGGAGATGAACTGGAATTGATCGGACTTGGTGCCACCAAGAGAAAATCAGTATGTACAGGTGTTGAGATGTTCCGTAAGATTCTTGACAGGGGTGAAGCAGGTGACAATGTTGGTCTGCTTCTTCGTGGTGTTGATAAAAAAGAGATAAAAAGAGGTATGGTTCTTGCTAAGCCGGGTTCAATTACCCCTCACACAAAAATAAAAGCTGAGGTTTATGTGCTTAAAAAAGAAGAAGGTGGACGCCATACTCCATTCCATAATAAATACCGTCCTCAATTCTACGTCAGAACACTTGATATAACAGGTGAAATAACTCTTCCTGAAGGAACGGAAATGGTAATGCCGGGTGATAATGTGACAATTACAGTTGACCTTATTTATCCTGTTGCTATTAATGTTGGTTTACGTTTCGCTATCCGTGAAGGTGGCAGAACAGTAGGTGCCGGACAGGTTACCCAGATACTTGAATAGAGGTTTTGGATATAATGCAGGATCGCAATACATCGCGGTCCTGCCTATAACGGGTGTAGCTCAGTTGGTAGAGCACTGGTCTCCAAAACCAGGTGTCGGGAGTTCGAGTCTCTCCTCCCGTGCAAATTATTAATAATATGAATATAAAAGGATATTTACAGGAATCATTTACAGAATTAGTTCACAAGGTAACCTGGCCAACTTGGAGTGAACTTCAGAACAGCGCTGTTTTAGTAATGGTGACGACACTAATTTTTGCTGTTGTTGTAGCCGCGATGGATTTTCTGTTTAGCAGAGCAATGCAATTCATTTACAGTTTGTTATTTTAAACAGGAGAAGGTTCCGATGAGTGAGAATTTAAAGAAGTGGTATGTGCTTCGGGCTATCGGTGGAAAGGAGAAGAAGGTCAAAGAGTATATTGATAATGAAGTTGTGCGTCTTAAACTCGAGGAGTATATCTCACAGGTTCTTATTCCAACCGAAAAAGTCTATCAGATAAGGGCTGGAAAGAAAATCAGCAAAGAGAGAACATTCTTTCCCGGATACGTCCTTGTAGAAGCTGTCCTGACAGGAGAGATTCCGCATTTATTGAGGAATGTACCAAACGTGATCGGATTTCTAGGTTCCCAGGATGGCGAACCGGTACCGCTCAGAAAGCCTGAGATAAACCGCATTCTTGGAAAAGTTGATGAACTGAATGCCAGCGATGAGGAATTGAATGTGCCTTTCTTTATCGGCGAATCAGTTAAAGTTATAGATGGTCCTTTCAATAGTTTCACCGGAATTATTGAAGAGGTAAATGATGAAAAGAAAAAGCTTAAGGTGATGGTTAAAATATTTGGCAGAAAAACACCGCTTGAGCTTAGTTTTATGCAGGTGGAAAAAGAGAATTAACAGAAGATATTGATAGTTGTAATATTCATAATGCTTCCTGAACAACTATCAAGCTCTCGCAATAAATACGCAAATTTAAAATTATGGCAAAAGAAGTTGCTGGACTTATCAAGTTACAGATTCGTGGCGGAGGAGCCAATCCATCTCCACCGGTAGGACCTGCATTGGGTTCGAAAGGGGTGAATATTATGGATTTCTGTAAGCAATTTAATGCGAGGACTCAGGACAAGGCTGGAAAAGTAATACCGGTTGTTATAACTGTTTATAGTGATAAATCATTTGAATTTGTTACCAAAACACCACCGGTGGCTGTTCAGCTTCTTGAAGTTACTAAAGCAAAGAAAGGTTCCCAGGAACCTAACAGAGACAAAGTGGCATCACTTTCCTGGGACCAGGTCAAAACAATTGCTTCTGAAAAAATGGAGGACTTAAACTGCTTTACGGTAGAGTCCGCAATGAAAATGGTAGCTGGTACAGCCAGAAGTATGGGAATCACCGTTAAAGGAGAATTCCCGGTAAAATAATTAATTAGGAGAAAAAATGACTAAACTTACCAAAAACCAAAAGTTTGCTCTTGAAAAACTCGATAAGAACAAGCTTTATACATTGAAAGAAGCTTCCGCTTTGGTAAAGGATATAACCAAAACAAAGTTTGATGCTTCAATCGATTTAGATGTAAGGTTAGGTATAGATCCAAGGAAATCCAATCAGATGGTTCGCGGCGTTGTTTCCCTCCCTCACGGAACAGGAAAAGAGACACGTGTTCTCGTTCTCTGTACCCCAGACAAGGAGAGTGAAGCAAGAGAAGCCGGAGCCGATTTCGTTGGTCTTGACGATTTTGTCGACAAGATCAAAGGCGGTTGGACAGATATGGATGTTATTATAACCATGCCATCTGTAATGGGAAAGGTCGGTCAGCTTGGTCGAATACTCGGTCCACGCGGACTGATGCCGAACCCCAAAAGTGGAACTGTTACTATGGAAATTGGTAAGGCTGTTAAAGAAGTGAAGCAGGGTAAGATTGATTTCAAGGTTGATAAAACCGGTATCATTCATGCCTCAATAGGAAAAGTCTCATTCGAACCACAAAAGATCGTCGAGAATGCAAGAGAGTTTATCTCAATTGTAAACAAACTTAAACCGGCTGCTGCAAAAGGTACCTACATTCGTAGCGTATTCATCTCAAGCACAATGAGCCCGGGTGTTAAGATTGATCCAAAAGGTCTTGATGATTAATTAGTTAAGTAAAAACTTGAAAGAAAAATGAGACGGGAAGAAAAAAATGCTATCATAGACAGCCTTGCTGAGAAATTAAAAGAGTACAGCCACTTTTATCTGACTGATACTGCTCAGCTGAACGCAGCTGATACAAGTGACCTGAGAAGAAAGTGTTTCGAAAACGACATTAAATTATTGGTTGTTAAAAATACTCTTTTTAAAAGAGCACTCGAGCAGTCTAAAGGAAACTTTGAAGAACTCTATCCGGTTCTTAAAGGTACGACGTCCATCATGTTTACTCAAACGGGGAATGTTCCTGCAAAACTTATTAAGGAATTCCGCAAAAAACATGATAAACCTGTTATAAAAGGTGCATACGTTCAGGAATCAGTTTATGTTGGTGATAACCTGCTTGAAGCACTTATATCAGTAAAAACCAAACAGGAATTGATAGGTGATATTATTATGCTCTTGCAATCACCTGCCAGGAATGTTATAGGAGCCCTGCAATCAGGGGGAACTAAAATTCATGGTATCCTGGAAACACTATCAAAAAGAGAAGAATCATAAAAGTATAATTAAATTAAAAATCGATAAAAAATGGCAGATCTTAAGAAATTTGCAGAAGAACTGGTTAACTTATCTGTAAAAGAAGTAAACGAACTGGCTAAAATACTCAAAGATGAGTATGGCATTGAGCCTGCAGCAGCAGCTGTTGCTGTAGCCGGGCCGGCAGCCAGCGATGCACCCGTTGTTGAAGAGAAATCAACTTTCGACGTAATTCTTAAAGCGGCAGGTGGTCAGAAATTACAGATTGTTAAACTTGTTAAGGATATTACCGGACTGGGACTTAAAGAAGCTAAAGCAGTAGTAGATTCTGCTCCGGCTCCTGTTAAAGAAGGTATTTCCAAAGATGAAGCAGAAGCTATTAAAAACCAATTAGTTGAAGCGGGAGCTGAAGTTGAACTTAAATAAGTTATACCTAATTGCTGGGTTCTAGGTTTAGTCCCGATTAGTCGGGACTAAGCCTTTTTGTTCTTTAAATAATAAGTTCACTTAATCTTTTAATAAATGTCCTCAAAAAATACCGAAAGAATAAGTTTCGCATCCAGAAAAGATCAGCTCGAATACCCTGATTTTCTGGATATTCAGTTAAAATCCTTCGGTGAGTTCTTTCAACTTGGAACTACTCCCGAAAACAGGAAAAAAGAGGGACTTTTTAAAGTCTTTACCGAAAATTTTCCGATAACTGATACAAGGAACAATTTCGTTCTTGAGTTTCTGGATTATTATATTGATCCCCCACGTTATACAATAGAAGAATGTATCGAACGCGGTCTGACTTTCAGCATTCCTCTTAAAGCCAAATTAAAACTTTACTGTACCGACCCCGAACATGAGGATTTTGACACGGTCATCCAGGATGTATATCTTGGAACAGTTCCTTATATGACTGATCGTGCGACATTCGTTATTAATGGTGCTGAAAGGGTTGTTGTATCACAGTTGCACAGATCCCCCGGGGTCTTTTTCGGTCAGAGCATTCATGCTAACGGTACAAAACTCTATTCCGCCAGGATCATTCCTTTCAAAGGCTCCTGGATAGAATTTGCTACCGACATAAACAATGTGATGTACGCATACATCGACAGGAAGAAAAAACTGCCGGTGACAACTCTCCTCCGTGCAATCGGGTTTGAGAGCGATAAAGAGATACTCGAGATTTTTAACCTTGCCGAAGAGCATAAAGTATCAAAAACAAATATCAAGAAACTGGTAGGACGTAAACTAGCCGCCAGAGTTCTGAAGACCTGGGTCGAAGATTTTGTTGACGAGGATACCGGTGAGGTGGTTTCAATAGAAAGAAATGAAGTAATCCTTGACAGGGAAACGGTAATTGAACCGGAACATGTCGATATGATTGTTGATTCAGGTGCAAAAGCAATTCTCCTGCACAGAGACGATTCAACTCTCTCGGATTTCGCAATTATATATAACACACTTCAGAAAGACCCCTGCAACTCTGAAAAAGAGGCAGTTATCTATATTTACCGTCAGTTGCGTAATGCTGAACCGCCCGATGAGGCAACAGCACGCGATGTTATCGACAAACTCTTCTTCTCTGATAAAAGATATGACCTGGGTGAAGTAGGCCGTTACAGGATTAATAAGAAACTGGGTCTTAACACCGACATGAATGTCAAGATTCTTACCAGGGAAGATATCATAAAAATTATAGGCTATCTGATTGAGCTTATCAATGCCAAAACTGATGTCGATGATATCGACCATTTGAGCAACAGAAGAGTACGTACAGTAGGCGAGCAGCTCTATTCACAGTTCGGAGTCGGTCTTGCCCGTATGGCACGGACAATTCGTGAGAGAATGAATGTGAGGGACAATGAGGTGTTTACACCGGTTGACCTAATCAATTCAAAAACCCTCTCATCGGTAATCAATTCATTCTTCGGAACAAACCAGCTTTCGCAGTTCATGGATCAGACCAATCCGCTTGCTGAAATGACACACAAACGTCGTTTATCAGCTCTCGGACCCGGAGGTCTTTCGCGCGAAAGAGCAGGATTTGAGGTAAGGGACGTTCATTATACCCATTATGGCCGTCTTTGCCCGATTGAAACACCTGAAGGACCAAATATAGGTCTTATATCATCCCTCTGCGTTTACGCCAAAATAAATTCACTTGGATTTATCGAAACTGCTTACCGTAAGGTTAATAATTCACAGGTCGATTTCAGTGAAGATGGAATTGTATGGCTGAGCGCTGAAGAAGAGGAAGAAAAAATGATCGCTCAGGCAAATGCTCCGCTGCTGAAAGACGGACATTTTGAAAACCTGAGGGCAAAATGCAGATACGAAGCTGATTATCCGTTCGAGGAAGTTTCGAAGGTAAACCTTATGGACGTAGCTCCGAACCAGATTGCATCAATAGCTGCCTCACTCATCCCGTTTCTTGAGCATGATGACGCCAACAGGGCGCTCATGGGATCGAACATGATGCGTCAGGCTGTTCCTCTGATTAACCCCGATTCACCAATTGTTGGAACAGGTCTCGAAGCACAGGTTATCAGGGATAGCAGGATATTATATGCTGCTGAGGGTGACGGTGTAGTTGAATTCGTCGATTCAAATGAAATTGTTATCCGGTATACACGTACTGATGAGGAGAAGTTTGTAAGCTTCGATGATGATATAAAACGTTATACTCTTCCAAAATACAAGAAGACAAATCAGAATACATGTATCAACCTTATACCGGTCGTTAAGAAAGGTGAAAAAGTAACTAAAGGACAGGTACTTACAGAAGGATATGGTACAAAGAACGGAGAGCTGGCTCTTGGCAAGAACCTCAAAGTGGCTTTCATGCCATGGAAAGGGTATAACTTCGAAGATGCAATAGTTATCTCCGAGAAAGTTGTGCAGGAAGATTATTTTACTTCAGTGCATATAGATGAATACCAGCTTGAAGTACGCGATACCAAACGAGGTCTTGAGGAGCTTACTGCTGATATTCCGAACGTGAGCGAGGAAGCAACAAAAAATCTCGACGAGAACGGCCTTATAAGGATTGGGGCACATATCCGTCCCGGCGATATACTTATCGGAAAAATTACTCCGAAAGGTGAATCAGATCCTTCTCCGGAAGAAAAGCTTCTCCGTGCCATCTTTGGTGACAAGGCAGGCGACGTTAAAGATGCTTCTCTTAAAGCAGGTCCTTCACTCGAAGGCGTAGTTATTGACAAAAAGCTTTTCACCAGGGCAATAAAAGACAGAAAAGCCAAAGCAGTTGAAAAACCTATGCTCGACAAAATTGAAACTGAATTTAACAGGAGCGTAGATGAACTCAAAGTAAGGCTTGTCGATAAACTTTTCATTCTTGTGAACGGAAAAACTTCACAGGGTGTTAAAGATTATCTTAGTGTCGATATAATTCCAAAAGGAAGTAAATTCACTCTCAAACAACTTCAGGAGATTGATTTTCTGAATATCAATCCAAATAAATGGACTACTGATAAGAAGAAAAACGACAGCATCAAACTGCTTCTGCATAATTATATTATCAAGTATAAAGAGGTTGATGGTGTCTACAAGCGCAGAAAATATAATATTACTATCGGAGATGAACTGCCTGCAGGTATCGTTCGTCTGGCAAAAGTATACATTGCCAAGAAGAGAAAAGTAAAAGTTGGGGATAAAATGGCAGGTCGTCATGGTAACAAAGGAATTGTTGCAAGGATCGTACGTGCGGAAGACATGCCTTTCCTTGAAGATGGTACACCGGTTGATATAGTACTCAATCCGCTGGGAGTGCCTTCAAGGATGAACCTTGGACAAATCTATGAAACTGTTCTCGGGTGGGCCGGACAGAAGCTTGGTCTTCAGTTCTCAACACCAATTTTCGATGGTGCAACTATTAGTCAGATAAACGAATATACAACAGAAGCCAATCTTCCAAAGTATGGCAAGACTTACCTCTATGATGGAGGTACGGGTGAAAGATTTGACCAGCCGGCAACAGTAGGTGTTATATATATGCTTAAACTGGGTCATATGGTTGACGATAAGATGCATGCCCGTTCAATAGGACCTTACTCTCTTATTACGCAACAGCCTTTAGGCGGTAAAGCTCAGTTTGGTGGTCAGCGGTTTGGTGAAATGGAAGTATGGGCTCTTGAAGCATTTGGTGCTGCCCACATCCTGCAGGAGATACTCACCATTAAATCTGATGATGTCATTGGCCGCGCCAAAGCTTATGAAGCAATAGTGAAAGGTGAACCTATGCCATTGCCTGGAATTCCCGAATCACTAAATGTTCTCTTGCACGAATTGAGAGGACTCGGACTGAGCATAATACTTGATTAAGTATAATGCGAGGGTTTGAATTTTTAGTTTTAGAATAAAAAAATATTCAGCATATGTCATTCAGAAGAGATAACAAAACAAAGACAAGTTACTCGAAAATCTCAATAGGTCTTGCTTCACCTGAAGAAATACTTGATCGCTCAAGTGGTGAAGTACTGAAACCTGAAACAATAAATTACCGTACATATAAGCCTGAGCGGGATGGATTATTCTGCGAAAGGATATTTGGTCCGGTAAAAGATTACGAGTGTCATTGCGGAAAATATAAAAGAATCCGTTATAAGGGAATCGTTTGCGATCGTTGCGGTGTGGAAGTTACGGAAAAGAAGGTCAGGCGCGAAAGAATGGGACACATTTCTCTTGTTGTTCCGGTAGCTCATATCTGGTATTTCCGTTCATTGCCAAATAAGATCGGTTACCTGTTAGGACTTCCTACCAAAAAGCTCGATTCTATAATTTATTATGAGAGATATGTGGTTATCAATCCCGGAGTTAAAGCTGTGGATGGTGTTAAATATCTCGATTTTCTGACGGAGGAGGAATATCTCGAAATCACGGAATCCCTTCCAAAAGAAAACCAGTACCTTGAAGAGAATCACCCTGATAAATTTGTTGCGGATATGGGGGCAGAAGCACTTTATAAACTTCTGAGCCGTATCGATCTTGACGATATGTCGTATTCACTTCGTCACAGGGCGAATACCGAAACCTCACAGCAACGTAAAAATGAAGCTCTCAAACGCCTTCAGGTGGTTGAAGCTTTCAGGGATTCGAGCCATGTCAACAAACCCGAATGGATGATCATTAAGGTGGTGCCTGTAATTCCTCCCGAACTGAGGCCTCTTGTTCCTCTCGATGGCGGACGGTTTGCAACCAGCGACCTGAATGACCTTTACAGAAGAGTGATAATCAGGAACAATCGTCTTAAAAGACTTATTGAGATAAAAGCTCCGGAAGTAATTCTGCGTAATGAAAAACGTATGCTTCAGGAGGCAGTTGATTCGCTGTTCGATAACTCACGCAAAGCAAATGCAGTCAAGACAGATGCTAACCGGCCACTTAAATCGCTGAGCGATAGTCTGAAAGGTAAGCAGGGAAGGTTCCGTCAGAACCTGCTCGGTAAAAGGGTTGACTACTCAGCCCGTTCTGTAATTGTCGTAGGCCCTGAACTGGCTTTGCACGAATGCGGATTACCCAAAGATATGGCTGCAGAACTTTACAAACCATTTATCATACGTAAACTTATTGAACGTGGTATCGTTAAAACAGTCAAGTCTGCAAAGAAAATTGTTGACAGAAAAGATCCTGTAGTCTGGGATATCCTGGAGAATGTACTTAAGGGACACCCGGTTCTTCTTAACCGTGCCCCGACACTTCACAGACTTGGTATCCAGGCTTTTCAGCCAAAACTTATAGAAGGTAAAGCCATTCAGCTCCATCCTCTCGTATGTACAGCTTTTAATGCTGACTTCGACGGTGACCAGATGGCAGTGCATCTCCCTCTTGGCAACGGAGCCGTTCTTGAAGCTCAGATGCTGATGCTTGCCTCGCATAATATTCTTAACCCGGCTAATGGCGCTCCGATAACTGTTCCTTCACAGGACATGGTTCTTGGGCTTTATTATATTACCAAAGGAAGAAAAAGTACTGAAACCGAAAAGGTCAGGGGCGAAGGTCTTATTTTCTATTCTCCGCAGGAGGTCAATATTGCGTATAACGAAGGACAGATTGACCTTCACGCATATATCAAGGTTAAAGTCAACGACAGGAAAAACGGTGAGTTTGTTAACCACATTGTCGAAACTACTGTCGGAAGAGTCATTTTCAATCAGTTTGTACCGTTAGAAGTTGGCTATATCAATGAGATACTTACAAAGAAATCATTAAGGGATATTATCGGAAGGGTTCTTAAGCTTGCAGGGACTGCAAAAACTGCAGATTTCCTTGATGCTATTAAAAACCTTGGATTCTATTCGGCATTCAGAGGCGGTTTATCATTTAACCTCGATGATGTTATTATCCCTGAAGAAAAAACAAAATTCGTAAACGAAGGTTATGAGCAGGTCGAAGAGGTATTGAACAATTACAGTATGGGATTCATTACCAATAACGAACGCTATAATCAGATAATTGATATCTGGACACACGTTAATGCCAGACTTACTCAAACACTTATGAAGCAGTTATCAACTGATAAACAGGGATTCAATTCTGTTTATATGATGCTCGATTCAGGTGCAAGAGGTTCAAAAGAACAGATACGTCAGCTCTCGGGTATGAGGGGTCTTATGGCTAAACCTCAGAAATCAGGATCAACAGGTTCTGAGATCATTGAAAACCCGATTCTTTCGAACTTTAAAGAAGGATTGTCAGTTCTTGAGTATTTTATCTCTACCCACGGTGCCCGTAAAGGTCTTGCTGATACAGCTCTGAAGACAGCTGATGCCGGATATCTGACACGTCGCCTTGTGGATGTTTCACAGGATGTCATCATTAATGAGGAAGATTGCGGCACCCTCAGAGGACTGGTTGCTACTGCAATCAAAAAGAATGAAGAAGTTGTTGAATCATTGTATGAAAGGGTTCTTGGTCGTACAACTGTTCATAATGTTTATCACCCTCTTTCCGGTGAACTCATAGTTGAATCGGGTCAGGAGCTTACTGAAGACCTTGCAAGGAAAATTGAGGATTCTCCGATCGAGCAGGTAGAAATTCGTTCGGTACTTACATGTGAATCAAAAAAGGGAGTATGTGCGAAATGTTACGGACGTAACCTGGCAAACGGTAGAATGGTTCAGAAAGGTGAAGCAGTAGGTGTAATAGCTGCCCAGAGTATCGGGGAACCAGGCACGCAGCTGACACTCCGTACATTCCACGTCGGAGGTACGGCTTCCAACATTACTACCGAGTCAAGGCTTGTTGCCCGTTACGGTGGTATTGCCGAAATAGAAGAGATCAGGACTGTTCCTAAAAAAGATATAGAAAAAGGTGATATTGATATAGTCATAGGACGTCTTGCAGAATTGAGGATAATTGATAAAAAGACAGGTATCGCCCTTACAACACATACAATTCCTTACGGATCTAAGCTTTACATTAAGCCCGGACAGGAAATTGAAAAGGGTAAGCTTATTTGTGAATGGGATCCGTTTAATGCTGTAATAATTTCTGAAATGGCAGGTAAGATCGGATATGACTTTCTCATTGAAGGTGGTACATTCCGTGAAGAATCTGACGAGCAGACCGGATTTAAGGAAAAAGTAATTATTGAGAGCAGGGACAAAACAAAGAACCCGGCTATAAAAATATTAAATCCTAAAGGTGATGAACTCAGAGTATATAACCTTCCTGTTGGTTCCCATCTGGTCGTAGATACGAACAAGATGGTTGAGGCTGGTGAAGTACTTGCAAAAATTCCACGTGCAGTAGGAAAATCCGGCGATATAACCGGTGGTCTTCCCCGCGTAACTGAACTTTTTGAAGCACGTAACCCCTCCAACCCTGCTATTGTTTCGGAGATCGACGGCGAGGTGACCTTCGGAAAAATTAAAAGAGGTAACAGGGAGATATCAATCAAGTCAAAGACAGAGGAGACAAAAAAATACCTTGTACCACTTTCAAAACAGATCCTTGTACAGGAGAATGATTATGTAAAGGCAGGCATTCCTCTCTCAGACGGAGCGATTACTCCTTCCGATATCCTTGCAATAAAAGGACCCACCAAAGTTCAGGAATATATTGTTAATGAAATCCAGGAGGTTTATCGTCTTCAGGGTGTTAAGATAAATGATAAACACTTTGAAATCATTGTCAGGCAGATGATGCGCAAAGTTGAGATCGTAGACCCGGGAGATACTAAATTCCTTGAAAGACAAGTTGTTGATAAGCTTGAGTTCATGGATGAAAACGACTGGATCTATGGTAAAAAGGTGATTGTTGATAGTGGAGATTCACAAACCCTTCGTCCTGGTATGATCGTGTCGGCACGTAAACTCAGAGATGACAATTCTGTGCTAAAACGCCGCGACATGAAGATAGTTGATGCAAGAGATGCTGTTCCTGCCACATCAAGTCAGGTGTTGCAGGGTATTACAAGAGCTGCACTTCAGACCAACAGCTTCTTCTCAGCCGCATCTTTCCAGGAAACTACAAAAGTGCTGAACGAAGCTGCCATCTTAGGAAAGATAGACAGGCTTGAAGGACTTAAGGAAAATGTTATTGTCGGACATCTTATCCCGGCAGGAACAGGACAGCGCCAGTATAACAGTATTATAGTTGGTTCACTTGAGGAGTATGAGAGTCTTGTTGGTGCAGACCATGATACTGAATCAGGACCGACAAAATAGAAATTATTATTTAAAGTCATGACAGATCCAAAGAATCAGGCACAGATCAGTATAGAGCTGAATGAAGAAACGGCTCAGGGAATTTATTCGAACCTGGCAGTTATAACCCATTCAGCTTCTGAATTCGTAATTGACTTTATCAGAATTATGCCCGGAATACCCAAGGCTCAGGTAAAGTCCAGAATAATTCTTACTCCTGAACATGCCAAGAGACTTGTTGCTGCGATGCAGGATAATATTGACAAGTATGAGGCAGTTCACGGGTTGATTAAAGAAGTTAAAGGATCAGAACCTGCTATGCCATTAAATTTCGGTGGTCCCACAGCTCAGGCATGAAATAAATATCTATCTTGGCCGTTGAATATTATTAACCACAAAAAATGAATCCGAGATGATAGGACAAATTATTAGAAAATTTCTTGTTGTCATGATTATAGTAGTACCTGTTTTCTCGTACTCTGGTTGCAAGAAACAGGCAAAATGCGGTTGTGACGGAGATACGCTGTTTGCTCTTGACAAAACAAATGCAAAAGTTTACTACGATGCATCCGGAACCAGTATCACCTTTCAGACAACGGATGATGCTTATTCCACTTATAATTTCTGCAACCCGCAGGAGATGTTCCCTAAATTTAAAGATTATAAATCGGGCGATGTACTTCAGGTGTCAGGTAGTGTTTACTGGGATTGTAGCTATCTTTATCAGCAAAGTAACTATTCATATCAGACATATTATAAGGTATATGTGGTTAGGGTTACTGATGTGTCCTTGAATCTTTATGGGAAGAAATAGTTAAGATATCTTAAATTAATCTCTCAGAAAAGGTTTTAATATATTTTTAGATAGCCGGCAAAAAGTCCGGCTATTTTATATTAGGGCAATTTTGTATATTTCAGAAAAATTCAGAAATGTCTCAATTCAATATATCTTTTGCAGGAGCAGGAAGGGTAGCCGGGGCTCTGT
>Ga0182021_10006898_pt1 | contig 13478 bp, 11 predicted proteins | sample 612E3MmetaG_FD_120493 | JGI IMG/M metagenome (GOLD analysis project Ga0182021, IMG submission 120493) | Permafrost microbial communities from Stordalen Mire, Sweden - 612E3M metaG (Illumina Assembly) | ecosystem: Environmental > Terrestrial > Soil > Wetlands > Permafrost | place: Sweden...
AGTGCCCGTCGATGGTGACCTGGGATTCGTTCATGGCCTCCAGCAGGGCCGATTGAGTCTTGGGCGTGGTGCGATTGATCTCGTCGGCCAGCAGGAAATTGGTGAAGACAGGCCCCGGTTTGAACTCGAAGGTCTCCGACTGGACATTGTATATGGTAACGCCCAGGACGTCGGAAGGGAGCATGTCGCTGGTGAACTGCAGCCGGTGAAAGCGCCCGGACACGGAACGGGCGAGGGCGTGCGCGAGAGTGGTCTTGCCGACGCCGGGAACGTCTTCGATCAGCAGGTGGCCGCGCGCCAGCAGACAGACCAGGGACAGACGGACCACCCCGGCCTTGCCGCGAAGCGCCGTCCCAAGGGCGGACTCGAGTTCAGCCAGCTTGGGGAGGAGTTCGGGCGAGAATCCGGACGGCGGGGCCATGGTTGATTCCCGCGGGGACATTACAGTTCATCATACTAAAGATCGCCAGGCGAGGCCCGGCCCAGGGTGTGCGACGCCGAGGTGCGCGTGGAGGCGATTCGCCCGCAAAAACGCTCGAATCCGAACGTACCTGTGCGCAAGGCTCCGCGTGCCTTTGTGGGGCAGGTTTTCAACCGGCCTCCCGCGAGCGTCCGCCAATGCCGCAAGGGCGGGCTGCAAGCCCGCCGCAGGTTGAAAACCTGCCCCACAAAGCACCGGCGAATCCACTTCCACGTCGCGCCCCCCCCCCACAATGCGCCCCTCGCCCCCTCTCCCGCGTCTGCGCGCCGGCGTGGCGCAAACGCCCCGGCCCCGTCCCGGCCCCGTCCGTTCGAGCCGCCCATGGATATACTACAATGTTCTCGTTACGAGGCAGGGGGGCGCCGCGCACCCGGTTGGGGGTGGCCGGCGTGCCGCAAGTATGGAGGATGGGGTCCCGGGATACCGGGATCTCAGGGAGCGTTTGGTGCCGAAAAAGCTATCTCCGATCATCGCCTGCTACCGCGACGCGCCCGCCGTTCCGATCATGTACCGGCGCCTGAAGGCCGTCTGCGAGAAGATCGGCGTCGACTACGAGATCGTCTTCGTGAACGACTGCAGCCCGGACAATGCCGATGAAGTTCTGGCGGAGCTTGCGGCGCGCGACCCCAATGTCGTCGTCATCCGGCATTCCCGTAACTTCGGATCGCAGAACGCTTTCACCAGTGGAATGCAGATCGCCACGGGCGACGCCGTGGTTCTTCTGGATGGCGATCTTCAGGACCCGCCCGAGTTGATCGAGAGCTTCTACCAGCGATGGCAGGAGGGGTTCGACGTGGTCTACGGGGTGCGGGTCAAGCGGGAAGCCACCAGGTTCCTCCAGGTCGCCTACAAGGCGTTCTATCGGGTATTTCGCGCGGCATCCTACATCCCCATGCCGCTGGATGCCGGAGATTTCTCGCTCCTGGATCGCCGCGTGGTGGATGCCCTCAACCGCCTGCCCGAGAATAACCGCTTCCTTCGCGGCCTGCGGGCGTGGGTGGGCTTCCGGCAGACGGGCGTGCCTTATGTCCGGCCCGAGCGGATGTTCGGAAGAACCACCAACTCCCTGCTTGGCAACCTGGCGTGGGCCAGAAAGGCCGTTTTCTCCTTCTCCTATGTGCCAATCGATCTCATGACGGCGGTGGCGGTGGCGGTCATCTTCATATCCGCCGTGATGGCGATCGTCCAGGTGACGATGCGCCTGCTCCATCCTCAAATGGCTCCCAGCGGGTTCACCACCCTGATCGTGTTGATCCTGTTCCTGGGTGGAATACAATTGCTGTGCTTCAGTATTATCGGCTTCTACCTGTCGCATATCTACGACGAGGTGAAGCGGCGTCCCACGCACATCGTCGATCGCATCCTGAACGCACCCAAGTCTCGCGGGGACGCGGGCGGGCAGCGGGAATCCGGGTCCGATGCGCATTGATCTTCGCCCCGCGCGGTGCGCCATCTGCGGCACGCTGGGTGACGCCACCCAGTTGTATCCGGCGAACTTCGACGCAACGGCGTTCTCGCCCGAGGTGTTCTCGGCGCGGCGATTGCCGGATCGCATTCACTATCGAATCGTCCGATGCAACGCATGCGGGCTGGTAAGATCCGACCCGGTGGCCGATTCCGATGCGATAAGCGGTCTCTACGGCCGGAGCGGTTTCGACTACGGCGAAGAAACCGCCAGCCTGGCGCGGACTTACGGAAGCTATCTGGCCCGGTTGGAGGCGTACGGCGTTCGCAAGGACGCCCTTCTCGAAATCGGCTGCGGAAACGGGTTCTTTCTCGAGGAGGCCCGGCGCAGGGGATACCGCGAGGTGCGGGGCGTCGAGCCGAGCCGGGCGGCCATCGAACTCGCCCGGCCGGAGATACGGCCTTGCATCGTGTGTGGAACCATGGGCCCAGGCCTGTTTCCCGCGGGGTCCTTCGATGCGATCTGTTTCTTTCAGGTGCTGGATCACCTCTTCGATCCGGCCGGGATCGTGGAGACCTGCTTCCATATCCTCAAGCCGGGGGGCCTGGTGCTCTGCCTGAACCATAATGCCGAGGCGCGCTCGTCGCGATGGATGAAGGACCGAAGCCCGATTATCGATATCGAGCACACATACCTGTACAGTCCCGCGACGATCGGCCAACTGTTTTCGAAGTTCGGATTTCAGACGCTGGAAACCGGCGCCGCGTGGAACCGTTACTCGGTAAGCTATCTGACGAGGCTGGTCCCGCTCGCGGGCACTGTGAAGCGAATCCTGCTGGCGGCGCTCGGCGCGACGCGGCTCGGGCGCATTCCGCTTCGCCTGCCGCTGGGGAACCTGTACATGATCGCGCGGAAGCCGATGTGAGCCGGGACTGATTTATGGCGGAACTGGAAAGGAAGAACGTCGAGGTCTTCGACCGGGACGCGGCCCATAACGAAGGTTACCTGTACACTCACACCAGCCGGCTGAGCTGCCGGCTCGCCACCGGCCGCAGCACGGACATCATCCTGGGAACGGGAGAGTTCCAGGGCCATTCCGTCCTGGACGCCGCCTGTGGAGACGCCTTCTACACCGTCCGATTCTGGGACCGCGGTGGGGCCACGCGGATCGTCGCGGCCGATGCGGCGGTCAAAGCCGTCGAAGTCGGAACCCGCCACAGCCATCCGCGGCCGATTCGGTTCCTGGCAGGGGACGCGCACCGGATGCCATTCGCGAACGACAGCTTCGACGTGGTCCTCTTGCAGAGCGTACTCCACCACGACGACGATCCGCCGCACATGATCCGGGAGGCGTTCCGGATCGCGCCGACGGTTATCGTCCATGAGCCGAATGGCAACAATCTCGGGCTGAAGGCGATCGAGAAGACCTCCCGCTATCACGTCGAACACGGCGAGAAGTCCTATACCACGCGCCGGATGAGGGGGTGGATCGAAGCGGCGGGTGGCCGTGTGGTGTACCGGAAAATGGCCGGGTTTGTGCCGATGTTCTGTCCCGATTGGATGGCCAGGGCCATGAAGTTCCTCGAACCGGCGATCGAATGGACTCCGGTGTGCCGCTCCCTGGCCTGCTCGGCTTACGTGATGGTGGGCACGAGAAAGCCGCCCGGCCCGCCTTCGAGCAAAATGTTAATCTGAGACATCGAGACTCCCTAAGCCTTGTTATGTCAGAGCGTTTCATGCCGGCGGCCGTGGATGGTATCGACCCAAAGGCGCTGCGGCGCGCGATCCTGGATCGATCCAAGAGGGCCAACGTTGGGCACATCGGTTGCTCCCTGTGCGTCGTCGAGATTCTTGCCGCTCTGTACTCCGGCGTGCTGCGCGGGAACTCCCCGGACGACCCCGAACGCGACCGTTTCGTGTTGGCCAAGGGCCACGCCGGGCTGGCGCTGTTCGCGGCTCTGGTCCTCAAGGGATGGCTTCCCGAGGAGATTCTCGACACGTATTGCGGCGCGGACACGCTGCTGGGCGTGCATCCCGAGGCGGCGCTGGGCGGAGTGGACTTTTCGACCGGTAGCCTGGGCCAGGGTTTGTCCTTCGCCGTGGGCGCCGCCCTGGCGGCCCGGATGCAGGGCGCGCCGCGCCGCGCCTTCTGTCTGATCAGCGATGGCGAATGCAACGAAGGCTCGGTATGGGAATCGGCGATGTTCGCGGCTCACCATCGCCTCGCCAACCTGACGGCGATTGTGGATTGCAACGGCCAGCAGGCCTTCGGCCGCACGCGCGACGTCATCGACATCCCCAACCTCGCCGAGCGCTGGAGAGCGTTCGGATGGCACTGCGAGGAGGTGGATGGACATTCGGTGCCGGACCTGGTCCGCGCGCTCTCCGTTCAGTCCTCCACCGGATCGCCTACCATGCTGGTGGCCAAAACGACCTTCGGCAAGGGTGTCTCCTTCATGGAGCGCGGTGTGCCCCTCAGCCAGTCTCACCTGAAAACCGAACCGGTGGTCTGGCACTACCTGCCCATGAGCGACGACGAGTATCGCATCGCCCTGGACGAGTTGGAGCGCGCGCAATGAGGAAGGCCTTCGTCGAGACGTTGTGCGACCTGGCCCGCCGGGACCCGCGTATTCTGCTGCTGACGGGAGACCTTGGGTATCTGGCGCTGGAACCCTTTCGCGACGGCTTCCCGGGGCGCTTCATCAACGCCGGCGTCGCCGAGCAGAACATGGTCGGCGTGGCGACCGGACTGGCCGAAGCGGGATTCCGGCCATACGTCTACTCGATCGCGCCTTTCGCGTCCCTGCGGCCATTTGAATTCATCCGCAACGGGCCGGTGGCGCACCGCCTGCCGGTGCGCATCGTGGGGATGGGCATGGGATTCGGCTACGGCCATTCCGGGCCCACTCATTACGGGCTCGAGGACATTGGCGCGTTGCGGACCCTGCCCGCGCTCGCCATCGCGATCCCCGCGGACTCCCAGCAGGCCGCGGCCGCCATTCGCGCCACTTCCGGCCATCCCGGGCCGGTGTATTACAGTCTGGGAAAGGACGATCTCCCGGTGGCGGGATTGAACGGCCGTTTCGAACTGGGCAAGGTACAGGTGCTGCGGGAGGGTGGCGACACCGTAATCGTCGCCATGGGTTCGATCGTCCCGGAAGTGGCCGCGGCGGCGGATCGGCTCGCCGAAGCCGGCATCCGGCCAACCGTCGCCGTCGTCTCCAATTTCAGCCCGGATCCGGACGAGGACCTGGCTCAGATTCTCCGGTCTTTCCGCACCGCCTTCTCCGTCGAGGCGCACACGCTCTCCGGCGGATTGGGCGCGTTCGTGGCCGGCGTAATCGCTTGCCATGGGCTGGCGTGCCGGCTTACGATGATGGGCGTTCGCACGTCCCCGGACGGAACCTCCGGCGTTCAGGCCGAGCGCTGGCGGAAACACGGGCTGGATTGCGCGAGCATCGTACGCACCGTGCTCGACGGGCTGCGCAGATGAAGCGCGCCGTGGTTACCGGAGCCAGCGGCTTCGTGGGCGCGAACCTGGCCCGGCGCCTGGTGCGCGACGGCCATGAAACGCACCTGCTGGTCCGTCCCTCCTACCGGCCCTGGCGGCTGCGCGATATCGCCGGAGACGTTCGTATCCACTGCGTGGATTTGCGGAACGCGGCCGGAACGCGCAAGGCGCTGCTGCGGATTCGCCCCGACTGGGTGTTTCATCTGGCCGCTTTCGGGGCCTACCCGGCGCAAACCGGAATGGGCGCGATGGTGGAGACGAACCTGATGGCCGCCGTCACGCTGCTGGACGCCTGCGCTGCGATGGGCGTCGATGCGTACGTGCAAACGGGATCGTCCTCCGAGTATGGCTTCAAGGATCACCCGGCTCGGGAGGACGAAGCCATCGAGCCCAACAGTCACTACGCCATTACCAAGGCCGCCGCCACGCACTACGCGCAGCTCACGTCCCGGCAGCGCGGATTGCACGCCGTGACTCTGCGGCTGTACTCGGTGTACGGGCCTTACGAGGAGCCGTCGCGCCTGATCCCCACTTTGCTGGTATCCGGCTTGGCGGGGCGGCTGCCACCGCTGGTCTCGCCGGCGGTGGCGCGGGATTTCGTGTATGTCGACGATGCCGTCGAGGCCGTTCTCAAGGTTGCGGAGCACCCCGGCCTGCCGCGCGGATCGGTCTACAACGTGTGCAGCGGAACTCAGTCCACCGTGGCCTCGGTGGTCTCCCTGGTACGGCAACTGCTGGCGGTTGCGGCGGAGCCCGTGTGGTCGAGCATGGAATCGCGGTCGTGGGACACGAATACGTGGGTCGGATCTCCGGAGGCGATCGGGCGCGAAGTGCAGTGGAAGGCCCGGGTGGACCTGGAGACCGGATTTCGCAAGACCATCGAGTGGTTCCGGGGGAACCCGGACCTGATCGAGATGTACTCGCAGCCGGTCTCGTAGGCTTCGCTACGAGTGTGCCACCCCACGCTACAATGCGTTTTGCATGAGCCAGCGCTCCGTCTTCCGGAACAGGGCCGAATACGCCATCGCGGTGGTTGTGGTAAAGTCGCTCGAATGGGCGCCCCTGCCCCTGGCCCATGGGCTGGCCCGGTTCTACGTGCGGCTGCTGGACCTGGCGATTCCCCGCTTGCGGCGGGTGGCGCTCCGTAATCTATCGTTCGCCATGCCGGAAGCCGATCGCGCCCATCACGCCCGGATCGCCGACGGCGTTTTCCGCTCCATCGCGCGTCTCCTGGTGGTCTTCGCCCGGTTCCCGTCTATCCACCGCGAGAACCTGGACCAGTGGATCCGCGCCGAGGGCGCCGAACATTTCCAGGCGGCCATCCAGCGGGGCCGGGGCGTGTTGTTCGCCACCGCGCACCTGGGCAACTGGGAGTTGAGCGCCTTCGCCCACGGGCTGCTCACCGGACCCATGAACGTGGTGGCGCGGCCGCTCGACAACCCCTTGATCGACCGCCTGGTGGAACGGCGCCGCGCCCTCAGCGGCAACCGCCCGCTGTTCAAGAAGGACTTCGCGCGCGCCATCCTAAAGGCCCTCGCCGCCAACCAGGCCGTGGGCGTTCTCATCGATCAGAACGCCTCACCCGATTCCGGCGTGTTTGCCGATTTCTTCGGCGTGCCGGCCTGCGCCGGAACGGGCTTCGCCAAGATCGCCTGGCGCAGCGGGGCGGCGGTGATTCCCGGTTTCGCCCTGTGGATGGAGAATGAGCGGCGCTACGTGCTGCGCTTCTACCCGGCAGTCGAAATGACCGGCGACGCCGAGCGGGACACCCGCGAGTTGCAGCGCCAACTCGAGGCCGTGGTCCGCGAGTATCCAGAGCAGTGGCTGTGGATTCACCGGCGCTGGAAGACCCGTCCACCCGGCTCGCCGCCGCTGTACGAGTCGCTATAATCGAGACCTGCCATGCCTCCAATCCACCACTTCATGCTGGCGGACCTGTCCAGGAGCCTGCTGGCGGTGTGCCTGTACCCGCTGTTCGTGGTCATCCCGGGGTATTCCCTGGCCTGGCTGCTCGATCTCTGCGAGTTTCGCCGCCGCACGCCGGCCTTCCGCGCCGCTCTCAGCCTGTGCCTGTCGTTCGCGGTCTGCCCCGTGACGACCTACCTGGCGGAACGGTTCGGATCGGCGCGCCTGGTGTGGGCGCTGTACGGAGCCGCGTGGCTGTACTTTACGGTTGTGGTGGCGCGCGGATGGCGGACCCGCCCGCCCATTCGCATTTCCCGCAAGGATGCGGCCGTGGCGGCGATCGTCCTGGTCTGGGTGGTGGTGGCGCTGGTTTCGCTGGCGGACCTGCAACTCGGCGGCAGGCTCTACTACTCGGTTACGGCGATGGATTCTTCCTTGCGCAGCGCGCTCGGCCACTCGCTGGCGTCCGGCATTCCGCCGCGCAACCCTTTCTACTTCCCCGGCCATCCGGTGTCCGTCCGGTATCACTATTTCTGGATGATTCCGGGCGCCCTCGTGGAGCGGGCCGGCGGCGGCCTGCTGGGGGCGCGCCAGGCGTGGATCGGCGGCGCGGTATGGAGCGGCATCGCCCTGATGGCGGTGGTGGCGCTTTCGTTTCGCATTCCGTTCTACCGGGGACCCGGAAGTTTCCGCCGCCGGGCCCTGACCGGGATTCTGTTGCTGGGCGTGACCGGCCTGGACATCGTCCCGGCGTCCATCGGCTGGATGCTGCGCGCAGGGGGCATGCGGAACGGGGTGCTCCCCAGCATCGACTGGTGGAACGAACAGGTGTGCGGGTTTGTGTCCACGGCCCTCTGGGAGGCCCATTACCTGGCGGGACTGGTGATCTGCGTGACCGCCTTCCTGCTGTTGTGGGAAGGGACGCAGCGGAGCGCCCGTGTCCGGTATGCCGTGGTGGCCGGGATAGCGCTGGCTTCCGCGGTGGGCGTGGCCGTCTACGTGACTCTCGTTTTCGCCGCGTTCCTGGCGGTCTGGTTCCTGGTCGCCGCAGTCAGGAAGTGGTGGTCCGAGGCGGCTGCCTACGCCATCGCCGGCGCCACTGCGGCGGTCTGCTCGGCGCCGTACCTGCTGGCCATCCGGGGAATGGCGGGAGGCGCGAGTGGGCCGGCCTTGCTGTTCCACGTGCGGCCGTTTTCGCCCGTGTCGGTGGTTCTCCAATCGCTGGGCATCACCCACGGGTGGCCACTGTCCCTGGCGAGCCTGGCCACCCTGCCGCTGAATTATGCCCTGGAACTCGGCTTCTTCTTCGTCGCAGGGATTCTCTGGTGGAACCGCAGGCAGCGGCCGCTTTCCCGCGCGCACCTGGCCACGGCCACCATGCTGGCCACCAGTCTCCTGATCGCCACGTTCGTGCGTTCTTCTCCGTCCACCAACAACGACCTGGGCTGGCGCGGCACGCTGGTGGCGCAGTTCGTGCTGCTGCTTTGGGCCGTGGATGCGATTACCGGGGTGGCCGGCCCGCTTAAGGTTTCCCTTCGCCGCCAGCTCGCGGTGCTGGCGTTGCTGGGGGCTGCCGGGACGGTCTATGACGTGGCGATGCTGCGCCTCTACCCGTGGCTGGCGGATCGCGGCGTGGTTGCATCGGTCGGCTGGATGGCCCCCGACCGCCAGTTGGGCGAGCGGACCTATGCCCAGCGGGAGGCCTATGAATGGCTGGGCCAGGCCACCCCTCCCCAGACCCGGATCCAGTTCAACCCTCACGTGATCATTCAGGACACTCCGGCGTACCTCTACGCCGATCGGCCGATGGTGGCGGCCTATGGGGATTGCCGGAGGTTGGTGATATTCGGCGGCGAACCGGCACTGTGTCCGCCCATTCAGGCAGTCCTCGACCGGCTGTATCCGGAGCCCGGGCAACCGGCCGCGCTGGCGGGCGCCGCGGAAGCCTGCGGCAGTCTGCCAATCGACATCCTGGTGGCCAAGGACACCGACGCGGCCTGGCGCGACCCGCGAAGTTGGGTGTGGCAGGAGAAGCCAGTGTTCGCCAACCGGTATGTCCGGCTGTTCGGCTGCGGCCCGGCGTGGTGGAACCGCTCAGGCCCAGGGGGTACCGCGGTCGCGGCTCCGGCCGGGCCGGATCGGAGCCGCGACCGTTAGCCCGCATTTCCCAGTGGGACGAGCGGAGGTGCGCGCCGGGGGCGAAAACACCGGGGACAGACGGCTCCGTCCACGCGGCGCTTCGGGATTCGGGGCTGCTGCGGGAATACGGTGGGCGCCTTGGGACGGAGCCGTCTGTCCCCGCGTTTTCGCGGAGTCTCGCCAGCGCGATGGGCGCCATGCGTGAGAAATGCGGGTTGGCGCCCCGCCCGGAGTGGCCCCGCAACTTATCCCCAGGATTCGGGTATTATAGTCATGATCCTGGAAGCCGATCTCCTCAAAGAGCTTGCCGCGGGCCCCGTGGAAAAACGCGCCATCACCAACCTGCATGTTCTCAACGAAGCCTACGACTATGTCAGGCCAAGCTCCTTTCCCGTGGTATGCGCATCGATCTCAATGGGTTGACCATCCTCCTCATCTCCGGGACCGCCAGCATCGACGAGCACGGCAACAGCGTCCACATCGGGGACTTCCGGGCGCAGATGCGCCGCACTTTCTATAACATCACCGCCCTGCTAGAGGCGGAAGGCGCCACCTGGCACGACATCGTCCGCACCACCTGCTATCTGCGTGACATCGAACGCGATTACACGGCCTTCAACGAGGAACGTACCAATTTCTATCGGGAACAGGGCCTTGACCCCCTCCCGGCATCCACCGGAATCCAGGCGATCCTGTGCCGGCCGGAACTGTTGATCGAAATCGAAGCCATTGCCATGTTCCGCACGGAACCCAGGGCGTAGGCATGCGCCGCGACTCCTCCTTCCGGCTCCGGCTGGCAGGTGGAGTTCTGTTGCTCGCCGCCGTCGCCGCCGGCTCGCCCAAACTCAAGCTGGCCTCCATCGAAGTGGCCCCCGGCGATTTCTCGCTGGACGGCCGCTGGGCCTCGCAACGTCTGCTGGTTACGGGCATCCTCGGCGATGGCTCCCGCCGCGACGTAACTCCCGTCACTGCCTTTCGTTCGGCCGATTCCAAGATCGCCGCGGTTAGCAAGTCCGGGCTGGTCACGCCCGTCCGCGATGGCGCCACGGTCATCTCCCTTTCGGTGGCCGGCCAGAAGCGGAAGCTTCGCGTCACCGTCACCGGCGCGCGCCGGAAATTGGCTTCGTTCCGTAATTCCGTGGAACCGGTCCTCCGCCAGGCCGGCTGCAATTCGGCCGCCTGCCACGGCGCCCGGCACGGCCAGGGCTCGCTCAAGCTTTCCCTGTTCGGCGGCGAGCCCGAGGCCGATTACGACGCCGTGGTCCGCTTCGCCGGTGGCCGCCGCGTCAACCGCACCGATCCTCGCCAGAGTCTGGTCCTGTTGAAGGCCGCTGGAGGTGTGGCGCATGCTGGGGGAGTGGCGCATGCTGGGGGAGTGGCGCATGCTGGAGGCGCTCCGCTCGCTCCCAACTCCCGCGGGTACGACATCCTCACTACCTGGCTCGACCAGGGAGCCCCGTGGGATTCCGATGCCGACGCCGCCATCGTCTCGCTCTCCCTCTACCCCGGCGAGCGCACCCTCCGCAAGGGCGAGACCCAGCGGTTGCTAGCCACCGCGGCCTATGCCAACGGCGCCGTTCGCGATGTGACCGCCGAAGCCTTTTTCCACAGTTCCGATCCGCGGGTCGCCTCCGTCGCCGATGCCGAAGTGAAGGCCGTGGGCACTGGCGACGCCGCCATCGTGGTCACCTATCTCCGCAAGGCCGCGGTGCTGCGCGTGGCCGTTCCCCAAACGCCGCCCCGAGACTTCCCGGCGTTGCAGGCCAACAACCGGATCGACGGCCTGGTGTACGCCAAGCTTGCGGCCATGGGCATTCCGCCCTCGGGCCTGTCCACCGACCAGGAGTTCCTCCGCCGCGTTTACCTGGATACCATCGGCATCCTCCCCACGCCCGCCGAAGCCCGCGCGTTCCTGGCCGATGGCGATCCGCAAAAGCGCGCGCGGCTGATCGACCGTCTGCTGGCGCGCGGCGAGTTCAACGACTACTGGTCGCTCAAGTGGGGCGACCTGCTGCGCATCAAGAGCGAGTTCCCGGTGCGAGTTTGGCCCAAGGCCGTGGCGGTCTACTACCAGTGGCTGCACCAGAGCCTGGCCGAAAACAAGCCCTACGACCAATTCGCCCGCGAGCTGATTACCGCCACGGGCAGCAACTTTCGCGTGGGTCCGGCCAACTTCGTGCGCGCCGTCGCCAATAAGGATCCCCGCACGGTGGCGGAGTCCGCCGCCCTGGTCTTCATGGGCGCGGGCCTGGGCTGCGCGCGCTGCCACAGCCACCCCTACGAAAGCTGGACGCCGGAGGACTCGCTGGCCCTGGGCGCCTGGTTCGGGCGCGTCAATTACAAGTCCACACTGGAATGGAAAGAGGAGATCGTCTACCTGGATTTCAAGGCCAACCTGCGCGACCCGCGCACCCGCCAGGTGGTGCAGCCGCGGGTGCCGGCGGGCGAACCCGTCAACGTAGGCCCCGAAGAGGACCCGCGCAACCGCTTCGCCGCCTGGCTCACCGCGCCGGACAATCCCTGGTTCGCCGCCGCCATCGTAAACCGCATCTGGTTCTGGCTCATGGGTACGGGCATCGTCAACGAACCCGACGACATGCGGCCCACCAACCCGCCGTCCAATCCCCAACTACTGGCCTACCTTGAGAAGGAACTGGTGGATAGCCACTACGATCTGCGCCACATCTACCGCCTGATTCTGAATTCCCGCACCTACCAGCTTTCCTCCGAGCCAAATGAGTGGAACGCCGCCGACAGCGCGCACTTTTCGCGCTACGCCGCCCGGCGTCTCTCCGCCGAGCGGATGCTCGACGCCGTTTCGCAGGTCACCGAAACCAACGAGGCGTTTCGCAGCATCATCGCGGAGCCGTTCTCGAACTGGCCTTCCGACACCCGCGCCACGCAGATTTCCGACGGCAACACCGAGTGCGCCTTCCTCGACATGTTCGGCCGCCCACCGCGCGACACGCCCTACGAGAGCGAGCGCGACGACTCGCTGACCCTGCGCCAGACCCTGTACTTCCTCAACTCCGAGCAGTTGGAAGGCAAGCTATCGAACAGCCCGCGTCTGAAGCGGCTGCTCGCATCGAAACTGAGCGACGCGGAAATCGTGGACGAAATCTACCTGGCGGCGCTTTCCCGGTTTCCGTCCGGCGAGGAACGGAAACGCGTTCTGGAATACCTGGGTACGAGAAAGGCCGCCCGCGCGCAAGCCGTGCAGGATGTCGCCTGGGCGGTGCTGAACGCGAAGGAGTTCCTATTCAACCACTGATGGTAGGGCGGACCCCCTGGATCGCGGCCGGCCCCCCAGCCGGCTTCTCGCGCGAGCATCGAACAGCGGGTCCAGGGGGACCCGCGCGGACCGGGGGGTCCGCCCTACTAAGGACTAACTCATGCTAGATATCCGAGGACGAACCGCCGAGTGGACCCCCAGCGGAGTGGCGCGGCGCGATTTCCTGCGCGTCGGCGCCGCCAGCCTGATCGGGTTGAGCATGGCCGATTGGTTCCGGCTGCGCGCCGCGCCGTCGCCGGCCCGCAGCGTCATCCAACTCTGGATGGCCGGCGGACCCACCCAGACCGATACCTTCGATCCCAAGCCATCGGCCGGCGAGGATTTCACCGGCCCCTTGCGCGGAGCGCTCTCGACCAACGTGTCCGGCGTTCAGATCGGCACGCTGCTTCCCCTGCTGGCCAAGCAGGCGGATAAGTACACCATCATCCGCGGCATGACCCACAATAACAACGGCCATGAGACCGCGGCGTATATCATGCAGACCGGGACCATGCCCACCACAGAGCTGGTCTACCCGGCCGTGGGCGCCATTGTGGGGTATGAGAAGGCCGAGGCGGTTGCCGCGACCGGCCTGCCGCCTTACATCACCCTGACCAGTCCGCTGGGCCGTTTCTCGGAGGCCGGGTTCCTGGGCAACGGGTCCAAGACCTTCGCGCCGGGCGGCGACCCCAACAACCCCAATTTCCGCGTGCAGGGCCTGGTACCGCCGCGCGGCATGACGGAGCAGCGAATCAATGAGCGGCGC
>Ga0182021_10006899_pt1 | contig 13478 bp, 14 predicted proteins | sample 612E3MmetaG_FD_120493 | JGI IMG/M metagenome (GOLD analysis project Ga0182021, IMG submission 120493) | Permafrost microbial communities from Stordalen Mire, Sweden - 612E3M metaG (Illumina Assembly) | ecosystem: Environmental > Terrestrial > Soil > Wetlands > Permafrost | place: Sweden...
CAGCTGGACGAACGAACCCACGCACGCCTACGCGGCAGGGCGGCGAAGCATGGCCGCTCGGTGGAGGCAGAGGTGCGTGCGATCCTTGATGCTGCGGTGGACCTCCCGGAGGAGAACATCCTGCTGGCGCTGCGTGCGTCGGTGGCCGAGATTGGCGGTGTGGACCTCTCCACCCAGTCGCGGACCGACCTTCCCCGTGCCGTGGACCTGTCGTGATCATCGCCGACACCAACGTCGTGTCGGAGTTCATGAAGGATAAGCCCGACGCGACCGTCCTGGCGTGGGCACAGGGACTTGATGCTGCGAACCTGACCATTTGCGTGGTCACAGTGGAAGAGATTGAGCGCGGCCTGGGCCGGCTGCCCGAGGGCAAGCGGCGCCGGAACATCGAACAGCGCTGGCACAAGCTCGTCGACGCCTTCAGCGACACCATCGCGGTATATGACGTGGCCGCGGCACGAGCAACTGCCGAGGTCCTAATCGGCGCCGAGGCCGGCGGGCACCCGATGGGCCTGGCTGATGCCCAGATCGCCGGGATCTGTGTGGTGAGTGGCTCTGTACTGGCGACCCGGAACGTGCGGGACTTTGACCGGGTCGCCGCCCTCAACATCGTCAACCCGTTCGACTGACTGCGTAGCGACGGACTGGGTGCCGCAGGTATCACCCCTGGGACTGCGCCATGACGAGCTCATGGCTGTAAGGCGATCCACGGGAACCTGCTGACGGCGACAGTTTCGCGTGATCATCTGTGGTCAACGAACTTGGCGCCACGATGGCTGTACCGGGCGAGAGCCCGGACGAAATTGCTGATCGCGCGGACCGACTCATGTACATGAGCAAGCGGGCCGGTCGAAACCGCGTGACCACTGATGCGGGCCCGCTCGCCCGCGGAGCGGAGCGGAGCGGCCCATCCTCGGCACCGCAATCCCCTGGGGGATCACCCAGCGTTGACCATCAGGCACCTCGATGGCGACGACCTCGGCCGCGCCGGACGTCAGCTTCGCCGCGCATTCGGCATCACCCGCCTCGCCGCGGAGGGCTTATAGCTTGCCTCGTTGGCAACGGCGAGCTGGCGCCGCCGGGATACGGCGCGGTTGCGTGGACGTACTGCCCCTGTGAGCACCTCGGGCGATGTTGGGTCGAACGTGACCCAGCCCTATCAGAGCCGGTCAGCGTCTCGCGGGAGGATCCGAACGGGTTGCGGAACTCAGATGGCGACCCGCACCCCGCCCGACGGAACCGGCGCGTGTGGGACCGCGCCAACGACGTGTGTTCTCCAACGCACAGGTGCTGAACCGACGACGCGCGCCGTCTGCCACATCATGCCGAGATCTGCACCCGTAGGGCGGGGGGAAGCAGGTCGCCATGCGCCTCGACCATTGCGTTACAGAGGTCCCAGATCTGCTCGACCGTGAGACTCGCCGACGTGTTCGCGTCCACCATCGCCGCCTGCCGCAGGAGGCGCGGCTCTCCTTGGACGGCGGCAGCGACCGTCAGCAGGCCCGTGCTGACGTAGGCGGCATTGACGGCGGCAAGCTGGAGGGGCAGCGAACCCACGGCTTGCGGATGTACGCCGTCGCGGTCCACCACGGCTGGGACTTCCGCGGTGAACGTCTCGGGCAGTCCTTCGATGAGTCCCGCGTTGGGCACGTTGACGACGATCGTTCGGGCCGTCCCGGTGACGATGCTGTGGATGATCTGCGGCGCGTATTCCTGTGCAGCGTGCTCTCGCTCGCCGATGTCCTCGCCAGCCTGCACCCTGCGTCGCGTCTCCTCGTACTCCGCGACATTGTCGCGTGAGATTTCCAAGTAGTCGCCGACCGGAATCCGAAGCCGCTCGATCTCGGCATCGGAGTGCATGTACCAGGGGAGGTACTCGGCGGAGTGCTCGCTGGACTCCGTCGGGTAGTACCCGAGACGGCGGTACATGTCGACGCGGACCCGGCGGCGCAGCTCAGGGTCCTCAGCGATGCGTTCGTTCAGGCGTGGGTACAGATCAGCACCGTCGTGCTCCCAGCGAAGGATCCATGCCTGATGATTGACACCCGCACTCAGGTAGCTGACCTCCTCGAAGGGCACTCCGACGATGTCGCACAAGCCACGCACAGTCCAGTAGACGGAGTGGCACAGGCCTACGACCTTCAGCTCGGGCGCGACGGCGTGCAGGTACGCGACGTTCATCGCCATCGGGTTCGTGTAGTTGAGGAACCATGCATCGGGACAGATCTCGAGCACGTCCTGCGCGATGGCCGACAGCACGGGGAACGTGCGCAGTGCGCGGAAGATGCCACCGACGCCCACGGTGTCGCCGATGGTCTGGCGGAGGCCAAATCGGGCGGGCACCTCGAAGTCGACGGCCGTCGCCGGGTACCCGCCGACCTGGATCGAGTTGATCACGAAGTCGGCTCCCTCGAGGGCCTGCCGCCGGTCGAGGTATGACGTGATCGCGGGTGCGGCGCCCCGGCGGTTGGCAGATGCTCGCGCGATGCCCTCGGCCGTCGCCAGCCTGTCCACGTCGATGTCGTGCAGGTGGATCTTCAGGTCCGGGATGTCGCCGAAGGCGAGCAGATCCGCGAGCAGGTCGCGCGTGAAGACAACACTGCCGGCGCCGAGGAATGCGATCGTAGTCACGGCCCAATACTGCCCCGGAGTGATCAGTTCTGCAAGATATGCGCAGAACTGATCACTCGGTTGACTGCCGGAGGTGGCTACACCACGTGAATACGCACTCCGGACTCGCTCAGCTCGCGCAGACGCTCGGGGTCGGCGCCGGTGTCAGTGACGATGTCGTCGATGCGCGACAAGGCCACGATCCGCGCGAAGGTCACCCGCCCGATCTTGGAGCTGTCGGCGATGACGACGCTGCGGCGGGAACGCTCGAGGAAGTTCCGATCCGTCTGGGCCTCCATCTCGTGATACGTGGTGCACCCCTCGCGGACCGAGAGACCGTCGACCCCGATGAAGGCGATGTCCAGGTGGTAGTTGTCCAGCATCATCTCGGCGGCGGGCCCGACCATCTCGTAGGAGGGTCGGGCGACACCGCCGATGACGACCAGCGTGATCTGCGGACGCGTGGCGAGCTCAGCGGCGATGTTGATGGCATTGGTGACTACCGTGATACCTCGCCGGTCGATGAGCGCGCGGGCGAGCTCCGTGGCTGTCGATCCGCCGGTCAGACCGACGACGGCGCCGTCCTCGACGAGCGAGGCAGCAGCTAGTCCGATGCGTCGCTTCTCGGCCTGGTTGCGGGTCGCCTTGATGCCCACCGAGAGCTCGTGGCCGACCTCTCCTACGACGGCCCCACCGTGCGTGCGAAGCAGCAGGTGGTTGGCACTCAGAGACTGCAGGTCACGGCGGATCGTCGCGCCGGATACTCCCAGGGAGGCCGCCAGCTGCGCGACGTCGACGCTGCCCGTCTCAGTCGCTCGTTCGAGGATCGCCGACATTCGGTCTGCTCTACGCACACCCAGATGGTAGAGCACGCAGCAAGAATGCGCAAATGAACGTGTCGGTGCTTCGTTCCGATCAGGTTGTGGCTCGAATTGGCTCAAGCGTTGACATGTAGCCCCACGAGCCCTAGCGTCTGCACAAAGCGCGCAGAAGATGACCATGAATGAACACGGTGTGCGCAACTGATCAGATGCGCGCCGGCTTGGCGCGTGTGGACCAGCCCAAAGGAGGGCCAAGGACCATGAAAAGAAGGCAAGCACGAGTGACCAGGCAGAGGGCCGCACTCGCCGGGCTAACGGCCGTCGCTCTTCTCGCGGCTGGCTGCAGCGCTGGAGGCGGAAGCGCCACCGCATCGGGAGCGTCAACCGACTTCTCAGGGGTCACGATCACCGTTGCCCTGCCCGCCGATTCGCCCCCGGCCGCCGACTTGGCAGCGTTCACGCAGCAGACGGGCATCAAGGTCAACTGGGCCACGTCGGACTGGGACAGCCTCCAGACCAAGATCTCCGCCGCCGCAACCGCGAACACATACTTCGCCGACGTGACGAACGTCGACTGGTCCCGAGTGGGACAACTGGGCAAGCTCGGGTGGTTCCAGCCGCTGGAGAAGTACCTCGACGCCAACTCGCTCAAGGCTGACATGCCGCAGCTGGGTTCGTTCACCCTGAACGGGCACATCGTCGGGGTGCCATACGACTCCTCTTACATGGTCACCACGGTCAACACCGACCTGTTCGCCAAGGCCGGGATCACGACGATGCCTACCACCTTGGACGAGTACACGAACGACCTGAAGCAGATCAAGGCCAAAGGCGTGGTCGAGTATCCGCTGAATATCCCGTTCGCGGCGGCCGAGGGCCTGTCCACCTACTGGTACGAGACCACCGGCGCGCTCGGCGGCACCGTGCTCGACGCCAGTGGCAAGCCGCAGTTCACCGACCCCAGCTCGCCGGGCTACAAGGCTGCCCAATGGATGGTTGACGCGATCAAGGGTGGCCTGGTGCCGCCCGGCAACATCAACGTCAACGATAGCCAGGGTGAGCAGACCCTCATGGCTCAAGGAATGGCGGCAAGCACGCTGTCCGACTACTCGGGCCTGATCAACAGCCTCTACAACGTCAAGGACAGCTCCAAGGTCACTGACAAGATCCAGTACCTGCCCACGCCGGGTGTCACCGGTCCGGCGGGCAACCTGTCCAACCCCGACGGAATGGGCATCCCGAAGCAGGCGAAGAACCCGGCCGCGGCAGCCAAGTTCATCGAGTGGTTCAACTCCGCGTCGACGCAGGAGGACTTCTCCGGCCTCAACGGCCAGGACAAGGTGTGGGGCTCGTCCTTCATCCCGTCGCGCATCAGCGTCGTCGAGAAGCTCGCCCAGGCAGGCGGCCTGGCCGACGGTACGCACCTCGCCGCGATGCTCAAGACGGCATCGCCGGTGTTCCCGCAGGGGGCGCCCACGTGGTACCCGACCTTCTCCAACGCTGTGTACACCAACCTGCACGCCGCAGCGACCGGGTCGATGAGTGTCGCGGACGCTATCAGCGCCATCGCTGAGGTCGCGAACCAGCAAGCCAGGAACGGCTGATGTCCGCCCCGCGGGGGTCGGCGCGGCCGACACCGCGGGCGCACGATGTCGGGCGTGGCGTGGTGGTCGAGGGTGATCGTTTCGACGGTGCGACCTCGACCCCACGCCCGCCCCGACGGCGCCTCGATGCGCTGCCCTACGTGCTCGTCGCCCCGGTGGCGATCTTCATCGTGGGCCTCGCCCTGGTTCCGGCCGCGTTCACGATCATCGAATCGTTCTTCAAGGTCGATGCGCTCGATCCGCCCACCCGCTTCACCGGGATCGGGAACTTCGTCGAGATCTTCCAGAACCACACGGTGATGAACAGCGTCGCCAACACGGCGTTCTACGTCGTTGTAGGCGTCGGCGTCTCGACAGTCCTCGCCATCGCGATGGCTGTGCTCCTACAGCACCCCTTCCGCGGACGCGGCCTGGTCATCGCGATCCTGATCCTGCCATGGGCGCTACCCGGCGTGGTCGAGGGCATCCTGTGGTCGGGCATATTCGACCCGAACTCCGGTCTCATCAACGGCCTCGTCGCCACGTTCCACCTCGGTGCCGGAAACGCTGTGCTGCTCGGTCAGAACCAGCTACTGACGCTCGCGCTCATCGAGGTCGTCCAGGTCTGGCAGATAACGCCACTGTCCACGCTGCTGATCTTCGCCGCACTCCAGCTGATCCCGGACGAGATCTACGAGGCGGCTGTGGTCGACGGTGCCAACCAGTGGCGCAGCTTCACCTCCATCACGCTGCCCCTGGCTCGGCCGGGAATCGCCGTGGCCATGGTCCAAGCACTCATCGCGACCCTGAACATCTTCGATCAGCCCTACGTGCTCAACGGCGCGGCCTCCACCGGGGCCTCAGTGACGATGGAGACGTACTTCATCAGCTTCCAGAACCTCAACTTCGGACAGGGGTACGCGCTCTCGCTGCTCGTTGCTCTGGTGACAGTGACGCTCTCCCTCGTCGTCGTCCGATTCGTCTACCGAAAGGTCGAACTGTGAGCGCCCGCCGTCACCCGCTGCGATCAGTGGCGCTCGGTCTGGTCATCCTCTGGTCGATCGTGCCGATCTACTGGGCAGCCAAGTCGGCCCTCCAGACCGAGAGTGCCGCCCGTTCACGCCCCGTCGAGTACTTTCCGCTGCACCCCACCCTCGACAATTTCCGCATCCTGCTCTCTGGGCAGGGCGACGTGGCGGTGGGCATTCGTCACTCGCTGCTCAACATCGTCATCGAATGCACCGCGGCGACGGCTGTCACGGTCACACTCGCCGCCCTCGCCGCCTACGCCTTCGCCAGATTCACCTTCCGCGGGCGCAACGTCCTCTTCTACACAGTCCTAGCGACGATGGCGTTCCCGCCGAACACGACGCTGATACCGCTCTACCGGATCATGAGCGACTTCGGGCTGGTCAACACCTACACGGGCATCGTCCTCGTGTACGTCTCGGGCTTCCTGCCACTGGCCGTCTGGGTGCTCCACAACTACTTCGCCAGCATCCCGACGAGCATCGAGGAGGCCGGCCGAATCGACGGCGCCAGCCGCATGCAGGTGTTCTGGCACCTGGTGCTACCGCTGGCAGTCCCCGGAATCATCTCGACCGCTCTCATCACATTCCTGTTCGGGTGGGCCCAGTTCCTCTTCCCCTTGGTGCTCTCGACCGACCTGTCGACTCAACCGCTCACAGTCCTCATCGCGGCACTCCAAGGGCGACACGTCGTGCCCTCAACGCTCATGAGCGCGGCTGGTCTCCTGGCGATCGCTGTGCCCGCCGTGATCGCCCTGGCGTTCAACAGGTACATCGTGAGTGGGCTCCTGGCGGGGAGCACCAAGTGACGGCCCTCAGGACCCGAGGCCTCGACGCCCGCGCGATCGTCCCCATCGGCGGGAGCAGCACCGTGGTCACCCCCGGGCTGCTCACCGACCTCACATCATCGCGAACCTTCGACGAATGGACCGTCCACCTGGTCGACATCAACGGTGACGCAGCGGAGAACATGGGACGCCTCGGCCTGCGAAGCGCTGCAGACCGAGGTTCGGGACTGCGGATCGAGGCGCACACCGACCGGCGCGCGGCACTGCCACGACTGGCGATCGAGCGGCTGACGAGCAACCTGCGAGCGTTCCCGCCGCACGTGGCGCTGATCAGCGCGCACCCGTCGGCTCAGTACGACAGCGTTCGCTCCGGCTGCCTCGATTCCGAGCCGGGCGCCCTGGCGCTGGACCACGTTCGTGACGTCCCTCGTACCTACTCGACCGCGTGCACACCCGAACTATCAAGGAGCCTGTCATGACCACAACCTCTCGAACCACCGCATCAGAGGGCGACCGCATCGCCGCGAGGCGGTCGGGGAGCCTCAGTGACCCCAGAGCTGGGGCGACCGGTCGCGAGATTGCCCAGCAGCCGACGATGTGGAGACGGGTTGTGGCTGACATCACGTCCCGTAGAGAGGAGGTCCAGAAATTCCTCGGCCCGCTGCTCGCGCTCAATGATCTGCGCATCGTGCTGACAGGCGCCGGCAGCTCCGCCTTCGTCGGCGAGACCCTCGCACCTGCGCTGACCCGGCAGCTGCGGCGCCGCGTGGACTCAGTTCCGACGACCGACATCGTCTCGAACCCCCAAGAGATCTTCGCCGAGGACCTTCCGACTCTCCTCGTCTCCTTCGCCCGCTCGGGGGACAGCCCAGAGAGTGTCGCGGCAACGGTCCTCGCCAACCAGTCCCTGCGCTCGGTCCACCACCTCATCGTCACGTGCAACTCTGATGGCGAGCTGGCGAGGGTCCATGGGACAGACGAGCGCTCGCTCGTCCTCCTCATGCCCCCGGAGACCAACGACGAAGGCTTCGCGATGACCTCGAGCTTCACCTCGATGGTGCTCGCGACCTGGCTGGTGCTGAACGCCGACACGCAGGACCTCACGATGGTCGAGAGCGTGGTGGCGGCCGGAGCGGCGGTTCTTAGTGAACGAGCCGACGCGGTGGCCGAGCTCGCATCGCGTGGCTACCAGCGTGTCGTCTACCTCGGGAGCGGTTCTCTGACCGGCCTGGCGCGTGAGTCCGCACTCAAGGTCCTCGAGCTCAGCGCCGGGAGTGTCGTCAGCTACTTCGACTCCTCGCTGGGATTCCGGCACGGGCCGAAGTCTGTCCTCGACGGGGCGAGTCTCGCGATCGTCTATCTGTCCACCGATTCCTATACGCGCCGGTACGACGAGGACATAGCAGTCGAGCTGGGGCACCAGCTGGGCGAGGAGAACGTCATCGTCCTTGGATCGAGGCCAAGTGAGCGCATCGACTCCGCGTGGACGCTCCCTGGGTTGGACGACGCCCCAGATGTCTTGGTGGGTCTACCGTTCGTGCTCGTGGCACAGTTGTTCGCGCTCGGCACTTCACTGTCGCTCGGGCTCACCCCGGACTCTCCGTCCCCATCGGGAGAGGTCAACCGCGTGGTCAAGGGCGTGACTGTGCACCCCTTCCGGGGGCGGTAGCGGTGTTCCTCGGGGTCGACGGCGGGGGTACCAAGACCTCAATGTGTCTCGTGGCCGACGACGGCCGCGTGGCGGCGACGATCCAGGCGCCCAGCTGCTACTACCTCGGCAAGCGCGAGGGGGTCGCGCTGGTCGCGCGTGTCCTGCACGACGGCGTGGCCGAGGTCTGCGAGCGCGCCGGGATCACACCCGCCGAGCTCGCGCACGGCTTCCTTGGGCTTCCCGCCTATGGAGAGGTCAGCGCAGATCTACCCGCACTCGCCGCCGCAGCGCGCGCCGCGCTCGGTCACGACCGATTCGCCTGCGGCAACGACATGGTGGCCGGATGGGCCGGCTCTCTCGGCGCACACGACGGCATCAACGTCGTCAGCGGCACGGGATCGATCTGCTACGGAGAACGTGAAGGGCAGCACGTCAGGGTCGGTGGTTGGGGCGAGCTCTTCGGCGACGAGGGCTCCGGGTACTGGATCGGCATGCGGGGCCTGCAGCAATTCTCCCAGATGAGCGACGGGCGCCTGGGCGAAGGCCCCCTCCTCGACCTGATGCGTGCGCGCCTGGGGCTCGCCGCCGACCTCGACCTCGTCGCCGTGACCATTCTCCGGTGGCGCCGTGATCGGCGTCGAGTGGCTGCGTTGTCCACGGTGGTCACGGAAGCGGCAGATCGCGGGGACGAGCAGGCAGGCGAGATCCTCACGGACGCGGCGGGGGAGCTCGTTTCGCTGGTCGACACCGCCAGGCGTCGGCTCGGCTTCACGGAAGGGGAGCCCGTTCCGGTCTCCTACTCGGGCGGGGTGTTCTCCGCGCCCACCGTCAAGGACGAGTTCGTCCGACTACTCGCGCAGGCGCCCTGGGACTGCGAGTTCCGCGAGCCGCTCTACCCGCCTGACGTCGGTGCAGCCTTGTATGCGGCCAAGCTGTCCGGGGCCTCCCTCACCCCGGCCGCGCTCGCTCGTCTTCGAGAGCAGATCGCGCCGACCGGAGCGGCTGTGCCGACAGGGGTGATCGGCGCACGGCCCACGGGAGGGGACGGCGCCGTCTGGTGACACCCTCGGCCTACCAACAGCGCCACCGAGCACTCATCGCCGAGCCCCGCCTGTACGACCGTTGGGCGAGTGGATGGCGTGATGTACCGAGCGCTGGACGAGCCGTCCCTTCTTGTGCGGCAAGCCCACAAGAAGGGACGGGGCGATCGGTGCCTTCAACGTGGACGCGTCGACAAATGGAGGCGCCGGCGCTGCGACCTTCCGCGGCGAACAAGTCGCACTCTTGCGGCGGATGCTCTTTGAGATCATTGGCGAGAGAAACGATCCAGGATCCCTGTCTATGACCAAGCACGACACTCTTATTACAGAGAACGGGGTCGATATGCACGACACAGTAAGGTTTCTTAGCGAGGCGTGCACCGACGTTCTCCCGGTGGGTAGGTCGTGACCGTCCTCACCGTGACCCTGAATGCAGCGATCGATAAGCGCTATGACGTCGCTGGCATCACGATAGGCGCGGTTCAGCGCGTTGCAACAGTGACCGCGAGCGCGGGTGGCAAGGGCCTCAATGTCTCCCGCGGCGCGCAGCTGTGTGGCCAGCACATCGTGGCCACTGGCTTTGTCGGGGGGTTCGCCGGGCAATTCGTGACCAGCCAACTAGCGACCTATGGCATGCAGGACGAGTTCGTTCGAGTGGTCGGCGAGACGCGTACGTGCATCAACATTATCGACGGGAACGGTACCTCCACCGAGTTCCTCGAGCCCGGAGTGGCCGTGACCGCGACAGACCTGGCAGCACTGACTGCGAGGTTCTCGGATCTGCTGCCTGGCGTAGACGTGGTAACCCTTTCGGGCAGCGTCCCTTCCGGTTGCCCCGAGGACGTGTATGCGCCCCTGATCCGGGCGGCCGTTGGGGCCGGCCGCCCGGTGATCCTTGACACGAGCGGCGCCCTCCTACGCGCGGCCCTGGTCGCCGCTCCCACGGTCGTGAAGCCAAACCGCGAGGAGTTGGCCGCTCTGATCGGGGCCGACCTGAGCGACTTGGCCTCGGTGATCGAAGCCGCCCGCAGTCTCTGCTCGCAGGGTCCGAAGTGGGTCGTGGTCTCGCTTGGTGCTGAAGGGGCTCTGGCAGTCAGCCTCGAGAAGGCCGTCGAAGTGAGTGCGCCCAGGGTGGTTGCAGTGAACCCTGTCGGCTGTGGTGACGTGCTGGTCGGCGGGCTTGCCACCGGACTGGCGGCCCAACTCGACGTGGACGCGGCGCTGCCCCTCGCCGTACGCGTCTCGGCAGCGGCCGCAGCTCACCCCGAGACTGGTCGGTTCGACCCGGCCTACGCGAAAACGCTCGAGGTCACCACCACCATCCACGGAAAGTGATCCCCCGATGCTGACCAAACAACTCACTCACCCGACGCTGGCCGAGGCCTTTGCTGCGGCCGGTCACGACTCGAAGGCGCTGATTGCCCACTCCAACTGCCTACACGCCACCGCCCACCGGCCCAATGGCCAGGTCTGCCACCTGAACCGCAACCGTGGCGTGGTGAGCGGCCCGGACATGCTCACTACGATCACCGGCTTGATCAGAGTGAAAAGTGCAGCGGTGACAGTGCAGGGGACGGATCTGCTGCCGGGACGTGAGGCGTACGAGCCGTTGCGAGGCGCCCGTGTGCGTTTCGGGATCATGGAGGTTCTCGGCTCTGAGCGAGCTGCGTGTGGCGAGGATTTCGCGCTCCTGCCGGCCACCGGCGAAGATCGAGTCGTCGCAGACTCGCTCGTCACCCTCGTCGTGGCGTCGGAGAACTGATGCTCGCGTCGCTCCGAGAACTCGCCCATGCCGCCCAGCGGGCCCGCACGGGGCTGGGTGCGTTCAACGTGATCCACCTCGAGCACGCCACGGCCTTCGCTCGCGCGGCCGAGCGGGCCGGCCGGCCGGTGGTGCTGCAGATTTCCGAGAACGCCGTGAAGTACCACGGCGCCCTTGAACCTATCTGCCTTGCAATGATTGCGGTGGCGCGGGCGGCGTCGGTGCCAGTGGCGGTTCATCTGGACCATGCCGAGGACACTGCGCTGGTCGCCGAAGCTGTCGAACTGGGTGTCACGTCAGTGATGTACGACGGCTCCAGACTCTCGGACGAAGCGAATCGCGAGACTACGCGGACCATGGTGGCTTTGTGCCACGCGGCCGGGGTGGACCTCGAGGCGGAACTAGGCGAGGTGGGCGGAAAGAACGGCGTTCATGACCCGTCGGCGCGCACCTCGCCGGTGGACGCAGCAGCTTTTGTCGCATATACCGGCGTCGATCTGCTGGCTGTTGCAGTGGGCTCTTCTCACGCCATGACCACCCGTGATGCCCACCTCGACGAGGACCTGATCCGTGCCATCCGGACGGCTTTGAGCGTCCCTCTTGTTCTGCACGGCTCCTCCGGCGTTTCCGATGATGGCATGCGGGCCGCGATCGCTGCTGGGATGACCAAGATCAACGTCTCAACCCACCTCAACCAGGTCTTCACCGGCTCCGTTCGCGACTCGCTGAATGCCGACCCCACCATGGTGGACTCCCGCAAGTGGATGAGGCCTGCTCGAACTGCAGTCGAGGATGAAAGCTACCGGCTCCTCAACCTCTATGACCCGAGATGATCAGGAGAACAGGTCGGAGTGCTAGCCGTCGTACCGACTCAACTAACCTGTCCGGTCAGTACAGCTAGCCCAGCTGGTATACGGTACGACGCACACGGTGACGGCATGGAAGGCGATTGCGCCGACTCGGATCCAGTCGAAGGCGATCAGGCGGCGGATCAACGTAGGGCTCTTGCTTTGCCGAATGCGCCGCTGAGTCGGGATCTCCACCAAGAAGGACACTGCCCACGAGACGGCTAGGAGGATCAAGCTCACCCAGAAGAGCAGGATCGGCACTCCCGAGGGGTGGATCACAAGCAGCGCCGCGATCGTGATCGTGAGCAGCAATTTGGGGATCACATACACGCCGACGATGCCATTGCTCTGTTTGGTGTGTACGGCGGCGAACTCGTCGGACCCGACCACACTCCACCCCTGCATCACGGCGAAGTGCTCCATAAGAGATCCGGCGAGGCAGAAGAAGGACAACAGTCCGTAGGCGACCAGCCATCCGGTCATTTCTACACCCCCTCAGCGCAAGCACGCAGCATCGCCAGCCTGATCGACGAGCTCCAACTGATCAGACCCATCGTGGGCGGCTACGACATCGGCAGCCGAGTGGCGCAGACGCTGGCCAAGGAATACCCAACCTTCGTCGGCGCCCTGGCGATATCACCTCCGCTGCCCGGAGCCGGGCGTCGAGTGCTGGACGGGAAGGTCATTCCCTAACTCTGGTATCAGTACTTCCACCGGTCACCGCTCAGCGTGCAACTGCTAGACGGGCGACGCGCCAATATCCGCGCGTACCTCCATCATTTCCGGCGGCATTGGTCCGGCCCCGACTTCGTCGTCGACACGGCAGAGTTCGAGCAGCTGGTGGATCGTTACTCCCGACCAGGCGCGTTCGAATCGGCGAGCAACTGGTACCGCGTCGGCGCCGGGTACATCGCCAATGCATTGAATGAGCAGCCGCCGCAGGCCCCAGATCGTCTCAGCCTCCCCGTCCACGTGCTGTGGCAAGAACTTGACCCCCTCTTCCCTCGCTCCTGGTCCGATCGACGGACATGTTCTTCTCCGACGCCACCCTGCACCAAGTTGACGGGATCGGGCACTTCACCCCACTGGAAGCACCTCGCGGATTCGCTGACCTCGTCATAGCCGCTGCGCGCGCCGCCCAGTGACGCAACCGACCCCCTGCGCGCGAGCCCGACCTTCGCCGAGGGACTTGCTCGCGCTGCCATCCCGGCTACGCCTCCCGGACACCAATCGACCAGATGATCGACAAGCAAACTCAGTCCAAGGGAAGGCGGATCTGTGCGCTCATGACCAAGACGCGGCGCGCTGAGGCCTCGTGAGCGACGGGGCATTGAAGCGCGGTAGTTC
>Ga0182021_10006900_pt1 | contig 13477 bp, 9 predicted proteins | sample 612E3MmetaG_FD_120493 | JGI IMG/M metagenome (GOLD analysis project Ga0182021, IMG submission 120493) | Permafrost microbial communities from Stordalen Mire, Sweden - 612E3M metaG (Illumina Assembly) | ecosystem: Environmental > Terrestrial > Soil > Wetlands > Permafrost | place: Sweden...
CTGCACGTTACCTTCATCTGTCAGATTCCAATTGGCTATCTATTTCCAAAAGAATCTATCGCGTGTGGTGGAAATGCTACAGTGTGGAGTACAGGAAGCACTCGTATCTCAGCTCCACCGACTACTACTCACTGCAGACATTTCGCCACAGTAACAATTACCGTTTCTAACCCTCTCACCAAGACTACAATTCAATATGTGGTGTTCATGTCGTAATCATCGTGGCAGTCATATCGAGGCTGCTGACTTGGTACTACTGATAATCGCGAGGGTCCTCGGTAGCCCGGATCGATGATTACCGGAAAAAAACATCATTACCGCGTGTCAAGTTCTTCCTCTTCACAACCAGGACTATCTCAGCGACATTCCCTGACGAGATTTGCTTGTCTGACCGATAAAATTCACAGAGGGCGCTTTCTTATCAGCGCCCTCTGTAAGTCGTAAATCGTTATTTCCTCGGCTGAATAATAAATGCAGTTAGGCGTTCAGGCCTAACCCTTTTCTCTTTTCTGTAATATGATTTATTATGAGCTCAGCTGCTTTTGCTGGATCCGGCTCGACCGCAAAGCAAGCACCGAACACATCGTTCAACCCAGAGGTAGCAAGTTCGGTGATCTTTTTGCTTCCTGCGATAGGAGGCATCACACCGAGCACGGTAAATATCCCGCTGGCCATGGCATAAAAGGCGATAGTCGCTGCCTTTTCAGAATACCATTCGGGGGCTGCCGCTGCGAGAGGCAATTTGTCTATGTCTACGCCGATGGCATTGGCCAGTGCGCATGCAATGACTAGGATCCTGGAATTGTCGACGCATGATCCGACATGAAGCGACGGCGGAATATTCAGAAGCCCGCATATCTCTTTGAGCCCTGGCCCCGCCAATTCTTTCGCTTCCGGCACCTGCAGCCCGGCCTTACCTGCTGCGACATTTACGCATCCGGTCGTGAGCACCAAGATGTCGTTTGCGATAAGGCGTTTGATCAATTCGACATGACCGTAATCCTGCTTTATTTTCGGGTTATTGCAACCGACAACGCCCACGGCACCCTTTATCTTGCCGGCCTTTATAGCATCAATCAATGGTGTCAGGGTGCCGCCAAGCGCACCTACAATCGATTCCACCGAAAATCCGGTCATATTTTTTACTGGAGAAGTCGGAATATATACTTTTTCCTTATTGCGCCGTGCAAAATTCTCTACCGACTCCTTCACTATCCTGAATGCCTGTTCTTTAGCGTTCTCCGGAGTGAATTCAACATGCTCCATAAATGGGAATTTTGCTTTGTCAGATGTCGAATAGAGCTTGGTGTGATAGCACTGAGCCACCTGTCCCAAAGAGGGCATGATGCATTGGTAGTCGACGATGATGGCTTCAACGGCTCCGGTAACCATGGTCAGCTCTGTCATCAGGTGGTTTCCGGCCATGGGGATCTTCTTCCGCATCATTAACTCATTACCTGTGCAGCAGAGGCCGGCAAGATTGATGCCCTTTGCGCCCTTCGATTTCGCAAGCTCGAGCATCTCCTTGTCTTCAACAGCCAATCCAACCATTTCGGAAACAATAGGGCTATGTCCGTGAACTAAAATGTTGACCTCGTCCTCTTTCAGGACCCCGAGGTTGACTTCTGAAAAGCCCGGTTGGGGCGTGCCGAAAATAATATCGGACAGTTCCGTACCTATCATAGATCCGCCGTAGCCGTCAGCAAGACTATTTCTGACAGCATGCAAAAGGATCGAGACATAATCGTTATCGACACCCATATGAGTACGGTGCATTGTCTCGGATGTCTCTCTGTCAATGCCTCGCGGAATAACTTTCAGTTTTTCCCACAATTCAAGCCGCTGTTTGGGTGCTCTGTTAATAAGGGTTATCTTTTCCTTCTTCATCCCGTAATCTTCCATCATGGCTTCAGCAAGAAGTTGAGCAATAACCTCATTGTCAAGTCCGGCAGTGTCTATGCCGTACTCAGTAGCCATCTGTTTAAGCTTTCCGGCATCCCTGATCGAGTATCCGGGGGCCTTTCCATGTCCTATCTTGTACAGTACTTCAACCAAATCACGTCCGTGATCGGAGTGCGATGCGGCCCCAGCAGCGATCATTCGCGCCAGATTCCTGGCAACCATAATCTCCGCATCAGCCCCGCAAACGCCGTATTGAGGTCCTTCTCCGAAGGGATCAATGCGGCATGGCCCCATAACACATATTCGACATGACAGTCCCAGCTCGCAATATCCGCACTGGGGCTCCTGTTTCTTGAATCTGTCCCAGACGGTTTCCACTCCGTCTTCATGAGCTTTTCTGATTGTCAGTTGGGCGTCTTTGCATATCGAAAGATTTGCGTATTCACTCATGACTGCCTCCTCCTTAATTCTTCCAATCCGTGTTTATATGTAGTTAAAGACTGGTATGTGTTTTTCTCTTGATCACCTGTTCTTATGCCCTTGTAAACAAGTGTCGACAGTTCGTCCGTATCCCTGTCCATTACTTTGTTGTAGTCTTCAAAGAGAAGGGCACCGACCTTACAGACCTCCACGCAGGCAGGGCCTATGCCGTCTTTCTGACGCGCGATACACTGGTCGCATTTATGGGCTGATGTCCGATTGTTTGAATAGAGATGATACCTTACAACGCCAAACGGACAGGCCATAGCGCACATGCCGCAGTTAATGCAGCGATCGGGGTTGATCAGCACCGTGCCGGTCGAAGGCTCTCTGAATATGGCCTTTGTGAGACATGCCATCTCACAGGGAGCGGGGTCGCAATGCCTGCACTTATTCGGAAACGGATCTTTGTTTTTAGACAGCCCGATATGAATTCGGGGTTTGGAAAGGACCGTTTCATAAGGTGCCGCATGGGGCGAACAGCTTTTAGAGTGAGCGACAGCGCATGCGAAACGGCACTGAAGGCATCCCACGCAACGCTCCGGTTTAACGACGACCACTTTCATAAAGCCTCCTTCAGAAGGGTTTGAGCAAGTCGGCTAGGCTGACCTCATCATCAACAATATTTTGAGGATCAGCATTAAGCGGCATGCCTTTCTTAATCAGATTAATATAGGTTCCTGCATCATCTGGACAGTTAAAAAAGGCCATGCCCACAAGTACATTATCTTTAACGGCCAGTTTGCGGAACTGTTTCTTATGCGGGAAATGCCTCTCAAATATGGTTGCTCCTGATCCTTCCTTCATCACGCCTCCGGAGATAAGATGGAATGAATGGGTCTTTAGGCTGTTCATCCCTATGCTTCCCTGATACGGTATATTTCCACCAAGCATATTCAAGGCTGCAAAATAGCCCTGCTCGACCGCTACAGGCCAGAGAGCGTTGATCCACGGAACCCGTCGTGCAACATCCATGGTCTCGCAGCAATCCCCAGCGGCATAAACACCCTCTGCGGATGTCTCCAGAAATTCATTGGTCATGATTCCCAAGTCGATCTTTATTCCAGCTTTGCGGGCAATCTCAACCCTCGGCTTAACACCTTTTCCGACAACTACGACGTCGCTGATGAGTTCGGCTCCAGATTTAAGCGAAACCGCAACCCTGTCCTGTTTCATGTTAATCTCCGCAATATCGTCCTGTGTGCGCATGTCAATGCCGGATTCACGGATCTCTTTTTCGATAAATCGTGCTGTCTTTTCATCCAATACTAGTGAAAGTGGGTAAGGGGAAGAAACTATCATCTCGACTTTGACGTTGCGCTCTAACAATCCATATGCGGCCTTTATCCCCACAAAGCCCCCGCCTAGCACTGTCGCACTGTTTTTAACATGCTGTTCGAGTTTCTTCGCATCATTCATATAGCGCAGAGTGAATATCTTCTTCTCCTCGTCACAATAATTCGGTTTTATAGCATTGGCACCTGTAGCGACAAGGACTTTGTCATAGAGTATTTCCTTACCGCCCGACAGCGTAAGTACCTTTCGATTGGCATCTATGGCCTCCACCTTTTCACCGAAAATGAATTTAACGTTATCAGGATATTTTGCTACGTCAGATATGTACATCTGGTCTTCTCGGACAATCCTGCCGAGATAATGCGTAAGTGCGCATCTGCAGTAAGGAGAGTATTTTTCTTCTGATATGGCGGTTACATTCACCTGGGGGGAGAATTTTAGGAGGGTATCGAGGCAGGACAGCCCGGCAGCACTCAAGCCTATGATGACAGCATGCATGCTACGATCTCCTTTCAGTCAACTACCACCGACCTTGTCGGTGGCTTGTTCCGGCAAGACTACGGACAAGGTCCTTCGCCTTGCCGGAAATGTGTGCTTTTATTTATAGTGCTCACCGACATCGTCGGTTCTCTAAAGGTGTGGGGCCTTCGCCCCCACGCCCCACCACTGACATTGTCAGTGGTTTGTCCCCTCAATTCAAGTCGTATGCTTTACATATAAAGGGTATTAATTGCAGACCATTTTTTGCAAGTCCAAAAGACCGTTATACTGGTCTTCTTTTTCGATTTAACTGTCATATGTTGACCTGCACAAGTCAAGTATAATACTTTACAAAACAAAATCAAAGGTCCTTTTGTAAATCTATAATTCTACTATTTCATGCTGGAGATCGCCCGTTCTAGGGAACACCACACACGAGGCTAAGTTAGTAATATCAATGACTTACAAAGTTGGAATGCCCCCGGGTGATCATGGAGGCAACAATTGTTAGGGTTCAACGGTAATTACCTTCTCAAGCATTTGTGATCCTCGGTTTCACGATAACCCTCGACTCCAGCTAAGACAAGTCTTGATTTTCAAATTTCTTGCGGTATGGAGATTACCGTTCGTACCCTCACTCACTGCCGGAACAGTGACGATCTCTATAACATGTCGAAGTCATTGAGGCAGCCACACCGAGGCTGGCGACTTAGTCGCTACAAAAATCTTTGGCGCCTGCAGTCCCCTACGATCGATGATTATGGAAATAATCTATCGGTGCCGCTTCGTTGAGTTCACTTGTCTCACGCCTTGATCTGGACTGCTGAGAAGCGCGATAGCTTCACCCAAGAAGTCAATACCACTGGGGGTTCTTTCGGTATATTGATTTCTTCCCTACTAACTATGCATCGGGAAATTTCTCAACGCTCTTTGCCTGCTCTCCATCATGTCAGATCGTTCTTATTCCAACGGTGAGCCTTGGATTTTCATATTGAACTTCCTGTGACAATCTAGGCATAAAACCATGGATTTTGAATGCGAATGATGACAGACAGTGCAGTTTATTTCACCAAGGTGCGACTTATGGGGATTGCGATCCTGGAAATCCTTAGGTTCTGTCTTCTTAACAAGGTCATCCTCAGGTCCGTGACATTCCAGGCACCGACTTTTTTCCACACTGTCATCGGGTTTAGGCAGCGTATTGCCATGGCAACTTGCGCAACTAAGGTTCGCCTTGGCGTGCAAAGAATCCATATAAGGTCCTTCGGTCCAGGAGGAGAATATCGTCTTTATGAGTTCCATATCATCTTTTGAGGGCGCACCCCAGGATCCTTTTCTGCCTCGAAGGGAGAAACTCTTATTTTGTATCCATACGTGGCAAGTTAAGCAAGTAAGTCCCAACTTGGAACCCACGTGGGCACGATGCAGACGTGTGGAAAAAATGTTTGGCTGTGCCTTGCCAAGATTTTCTGATGAGTGACAAGACAAGCATGCTGTAATGTCTCTCCCCGTCACTGCCGGATGTGCTTTCGGAAGGACTGACGTAAGATCAGAGTGACAGATTGTACACGTCTGTTGTGTTCTATTCCCCGCATAGGCCTTTTTATTGGTTGGCTTTATAGCTTCAGCCGAACAATCCCATGCAAAAAGGAAAGCCAGAATAAAGATCAGAACTCTACAAATTAGAGATAACAAAATCTTTTTGTTTACTCCTCGCGGAAGAGGGGCTCATGGTTTGCAATGAGCCCCTCTCGATTACGCTTGAGATTTTTCTTTGCGTGCGTTAGTACCCGCAATTCGGCCATAAACGACACATGTGGGGATGGAATTGCTACCCAGACGGTTTGATCCGTGGATACCTCCAGTTACCTCACCTGCAGCGTATAGCTTCGGAATCACGTTTCCAAAAATGTCCACAACCTGGGCATCTGTGTTAATCCTAAGGCCTCCCATGCAGAAGTGAACTGCGGGCCACTGCGCTACAGCATAAAACGGGCCATTGACTAGTGGGAACATATCTTTGTTAATGGGCTTGTTAAACTCGGGGTCCTTGCCTTCAGTAAGGTACTTGTTGTGCTTATTGATCGTGTCCATCAGAGCATCAGGCGGCAGACCCGCTTTCTGGGCCAACTCACCGATGGAGTCAGCCTGCACGAAGCGACCTTTCTTCACTCCTGCCTCAACCTCTTCATGTGAACCGCCAAACTTCGAGACCATTTCATCACTAAAGATCGTGAAGGTCGGTCTCATGGTTGGTCCGAGCTTAAGCTGAGCGAATGAGCAGACATCACGACGATCCATTTCATTGACAAAACGCTTTCCAAGCTTTGTCACATAGACTATACCTGTGCCGGGACCGTTGAATGGATAAAGAGCAGGAGTATCGAGGGTTCCGGTGTCCGGGTCGGCAAAGGGGTAGAGCTGAATAAAGTTTAGTTGGATGGTGTCCGCGCCAATGGCCTGGGAGTAGCGGATTATTTCTCCGGTAGCGCCTTTCTGGTTGGTACAGTTAAAATCAGGCGTTAACAACGGGTAATGCGCCATGCGCATTTTTATGTCTTGACTGAATCCTCCGGCTGCCAAAATTAGGCCCCTCTTAATCCGAATGTTATACACCGTGCGGCCCTTTTTCACCTCTACACCCAGAACGGGGCTTTCTGGATTTGCATCCTTCCGCCAGATCCAGGAGACCTCAGACCCGACTTGGATCTTAACACCCCGTTTCTCGCAGATTCTCTTGAGCGCCTCAACATACTCCCGTCCGACGCCAGCCTTAGCTGCATGGGTCCGGGCCGCAGAATGCCCACCAGTCCGGAAAACGGTAGGTCTGATTTCAGCCCCGCCTTCGTCAATCATCCAGTTAAGTGCATCCGTAGCGTTTTCAGCAAGTACTTTTACCAACGCCGGAATATTATAATAATCGCCACCTTTAAGAGTATCTTCCATATGCAGCTTAGGACTATCATCACCCAAATTAAGCTTTTGGCGATAATGGAATTTGTCATCCGAAGATGCGTAAACCCCCCCGTTGATAATTGAGTTTCCACCGTAAGTGGGCATCTTCTCGAGGATGACCACCTTCGTTTCATCAGCGGCTGCCTCTGCCGCTGCCGCATGCCCAGCAAATCCCGAGCCGACGACAACGACATCGTAAGTCTGATCCCATTTTTTTGGAAGAGTACGAACACCCGCTTCAGATGAGCCCGGGGCCGCTAGGTTCAAGGCTAACCCACCAATAGCTGCTGCGCTGAGAGCTGCTGCGCCTTTCAGCAATGAACGGCGGCTTAAGCCTGTTCCTTCGTCTTCTGCCGTTTTAACTTCGTTCTGACTATCTTCCTTCATTTCTTGCCTCCCTATTTGAGAATGATTTAATTAATGCGTTTTTCTAAGGCATCAATGGACATAACATCTACATGCTCTTCTGATTATGATGTCCCGCCCTCCCGTTGAAGACGGAGCGGATCTGCCAGTATCCGAACCTGCTTAGTCCTTCTGTCAAGCGATCTCTGCTGGCAGCTCAACAATATTTGTTCTAAAACAAGTCGCTTTCCTTCCACTTGCTCACGGAAGGTTTGGCTTTACCGTGACAGCTATCCCAGCTTATAAAGAGATTGTCGGGTTGTCAATCACATGTATAATTATTCCAGAAATCATCATTATTGAGCGTAGGCTGCTTATGATGACTTGGAGGTGAGTCGATTGCACTCATCCCTCGAAAGGCTATGATTTCTTACTGGTCTTTGCAAAAAAGCCGCCTATCTTCCTTTTGACATTATCGCTGCCGCAATGAGGACAGAGGATCTTCGGATTGGTTTCATACTCTTTTATGGATAGAAATACGGCAAACTCTTTCACGCAGTCTAGGCACTCATAGTCATATGCCGGCATAAGAGTCCCTCCTTAGTTTGTGTATCCATATCTGAAGTCTATTAGATTCCTAAGCAAGATACAAATATTGCTTCCTGATGACCGTAACGGTCAATTCTCTTTTTTTTGGCGGCACGATAGTTGGCTAGATAAGGCGCAGTCGGGGGAGTGACAATAGTGCATTCCCATCAGTGCATTCCCATCCAGGCCTCTCGCTTGAGCAGATCCACTCGCCATCTCCGGTACGCTCAGATGAAAGCGTTTTTTAACTACATCATCGAAGTGACCGACTTGAACATCAAGAGTCCCTGCAATACTGCTTCACTGTTAATGATATTCAAAATGGCCCAACGTCGGCCCAGAAAGATTCTGGACAAAGAGACAGTGGATGAGATCATATTCAAGTCAGGAAGCTGAAGCCGCATCCATTCTGTCAGCGAACAGGTAAGACAGCCATTATCCAAATAGGACGTTAGAACTTTTTGTAGTAGAATTGACATAACATATTCTTGTAACTTCCTTATGAAACAGATTAATCAAGAAAAATTCCGTTCCGGCAAAAATAAGTTCCTCTTTGGGAGCACCGCTGCCATAATTACTAATATGGGATTGGTCGTCGGCCTTTTTTCCAGTCCGAATGCCAAGGCAAACATCATTGGCAGTATCCTTATCATTGCTGTCGCCGATAACATTTCAGATACTCTTGGCATCCACATTTATCAGGAGGCAGAGGGCTTGAGTGCCAAAGAAGTATGGCTTTCTTCATTCACAAATTTTATTTCAAGATTCATCGTTTCTTTGATATTTATCCTTCTTATTCTGGCCTTACCAATCAAAACGTCGGTTGTTTGTTGCTTGATCCTCGGATTTTTTATTATCTCATTCACCAGCTATTAATTGCTGTGCACAAGGGTAAAAATCCTTACTTTGCTGTGCTCGAACATATTTTAGTAGCTGTCATTGTAATCATCTTGAGCAAGGCATTGGGCAACTTCGTCATCAGTCAATTTTATTAATAGTATTGATTTGCGTTATCAAACAGATTCTAACAGCGTCTATCCTTCTTGGCATTGAAGAATAGCAACTTTCCCACTCACTTCTGAGAAGCTCATAGGAATGCGCACCTCTTGGCCCAGTTTTGAGTCGGCCCTCGACGATGATTTCCGTTAATACCCTCCAGTATATTCAGGATGCTCTCCCTTAAAGACTTCTGTGAGCAGATGAGTGTGCAACTCGATATTTCAGGATGAAGATTTCTGCACGTAATCTTGCCTGGATAGTACTCAAGCCTATGTGAATTTTCAAAAGAATCTATCGCGTGTGGTGGAAATGCTACAGTGTGGAGTACAGGAAGACTCTCACCTCTCAACTCCACCGACAAACTGCAAAATCAAGCAAGGGACAAAACTGAATTCACAGAAGAAATACTCAGTAATATTAGACTTGAACATCTCCGGATCCTTCACGATGAAGCCCGGGGCGTTGGTTCAAAACCGACAGATCAAGTCCTTATGTCCCCTTTTTCATCATAAAGCCAATCGTAGTCTTCATTCTTATCAAAAAGTTCACAAGGGTCATAGGAATAAGTTACCTTCACCACTGAATAGACCTTTCCGCTGTCAGGCTTCCATTCGAAGTTGCGAGAGTTGAAAATAACCATATTTTCCCCAGTACCCACACTACTTCTATAACAAATACCATCGAATCCAAGTTTTCGGAATATTTCAGTGATAAACTGTGTTATACCATAAAATGTGCTATTACCAGGAGGCGTGGCCGTAGCAAGAGTTTTTTCGATGCCAATGATCAATTCCAAAGTGTCCAGACCCTCATTTGACAATAACTCTCTTGTGAAATTATGCGTTTATACATCGGCTATTGTTAAGTTATTCTTGGCAACGAATTCTCCCACAGATACCTTTTCGGTAGGGTGCGGTCGAATTTCTCAAATTGCTGTATTGACATCTGACGCCAAATATAGATATGAAACTCCGGGTCGATTAGCGCGACCAGCACTTGCTCACAGGATTGGGGGCGCACCAATCGCTTCAGCTTGATAAGGAGTATAGAAATAGTTTGTGTAATTTTTTTCAATGTCAACATTCGAAGCTGATTTGATAGCTCCTATCCTCGCCCTAATGTATATTTCCTCAGCTTTAATATGATGAGTTACATGCGCCCTTGTTCGCTTGAAATAACGCCTGAACTTTGGCTCGACCAAAAAATAATTTTGTTTTTTGAGTTCTTCAGAAATTGTAGATAATAACCTCGAAGCACCATAAGAAACTGCACTCTTAGGCCAGTGGCAGTATATGTCTCTGCCGTATGCTGTAAACAAACTGATATCTTTATCTAACTCTTCTATAAAACTCATCAAAAAGTCATCAATAACATCATCATTTATTTTTTTTGGATAAGCGAAAATGCGTTTGTCTTCGCTTAATAAGCGATAGAAATCTTGCCCGCCAAGCTTTGAGTGGTATTCACACTCAGAAAAATAATAACGAATTAAACAATTTATTGTATTAATAAAGATCAGCTGAGAAGTGTCTATAACACCCCTTGATTTACTGCCACATAAGGAGCATTTTCCTTTAATACCTTCCTCTCGGATGATTTTCTTAAGAAAAGGGTCTTTGGAGCAAGCTTCACAAATTCTACTCATCTTTTTCCTTTTATGGCTGACATTAGATTTCAGCGGCCGCCGAAAGCGGCCAACTGGAAGGACCTGTTAGCCGCTCTTTAGGTAAGCGAGCCAGGGACTTCTTAACCATAGCCAGTATATAAGATTACAGATTTTCACAATTGGTTTCCAGTAGGAACATGAATCCCTTGCTGGACTTCACTCATGCAATGTTACAGGAAGTAGTCGAAAAAATGATCGAACACTGTGGAGCAGGAAATCACGTCTTCTTGCCTGAAGTACAGGGCGTAAGCCCACAACCACTACCCTCAAGAAACAGCTCTATGTTTCTTTATTCCGCAGTCCCGGTTCAGCCGGGTTGGGGGCGCTTAGAGTTACCCCTTCTTATGGAGCTGCAATACAACATTTTCAATATAGATTGAAAGTATGCTGCTTTCCAACTTGTAAGTGGTCGATTTATGCTGACTCTCCATATCATAAAACAGCGTCCCGTTGCTGACTCGCCATGGCCCTTCTTGGTACAAAGTGGATCCGTTGCTAGTCATCTCGATGACCGTAGCAGTACCGTCGGCTTTGAGGCGGAAGGTCCAAGTTGTCCCATTTTGGATTCCCGTCCATTCGCCGACTAGTTCTGTTGGATGTGAGTCTGCCACGACTGCTTGTCCCTGAGTGGATGCCGTTGCCATTTTATTGACGTGGGCCCTCTTAGCGAGAAGCAACTCCTCAAGCTTCTTTTTGGCGAGATCCGCCTCAGCCGACTGGGGATACTTTTGAATAACCTGTTCCAGTATCACCTTGCTGGTCTTCTTATCGCCTATCCAAATAAATGCATACGCCTGCTTGAGCATGGCCTCTTTTGCTTTATCATGAGAGGGGTATTTTTTTATGAAGTTTTCATATGCAAGAATAGCGTCCTCATATTTTTTCTCCGTGTAATAGGTTTCGCCCATCCGGAAGTAGGCGTACGCAGAGTCCGAGTTAGCCTGATCTCGAGGCTCCGTTTTTGTCCGTCCTAGCTTTTGCGCCGTGTTTCCGCCGTCAATCATCTTAGCCTTGACGTCGGCCCCATTATCACCGCCGCGTACTAACCTAACCGCGCATCTCCGACTGCGGTCGGCGAGATAGGTTTCGCCGCTGCCGAAACTTACGATCATGCTTGTATTCGTGAGAGTAGAACCTGTCAAACCGGGTATATTTTTTTCTTCATTTATACTGTCTATTGTAAAGTTGCTAACCGGCGTGCTGTTCCAGTAATCAATATTACTCTCATCCATGTCAGGGAACGCCGCAATATCGATCGTTGGCATTTCCTTTTTATCAGCGCGCTCGTGGTCAATCAGCGTTTCCAGCTCATTCTTTGATGGAACGCGCCATGTACCATTCCCTTGCCGCTGGGCTTCACCAAGGGTCATGACTTTGACAATGCCTACGCATCCAATGGCGTCTTCCCAGTGTTGTCCCACACTGCATCGTGCCCAGGTAAGCCGAGTCGCCTTGTCATATACGGTATCGCCATGAATTAAATAGCGTGGGGCTGCTACCTCTTGTTTCACCAACAAGGCTCTGACCTCGGCATCCTCCGCCAGCGTCAACGCGGTTGCACCATCGTCTTTCACTTTTACATTGACGTCGGCCCCATTGGCAATGAAGGATTTAACGGCAGAAACATCTCCGTGGTATGCTGCGTTAAATAAATCTTCATTCACACCAGCTATGGCTGTGGTCGCCCACAAAACGCAGAACACCATCAACGTAGCCATCCGTCCAAACTCCTTGATCAAGCTGCTCATTTTTGCAGTCATATAGGGTCTCCTTTGAAAGCCACTGTGTCATCGCAGTTAGTATTAGCAAAGGTTTCTTTCTTTTGCAAGTGAAAATTACTGCAATGACAGAGCGAACGGTGAATGTAAGCATCAAAGTGATAATGCCGACTCGGGCTGCGAAGTCTCGTTCCGATATTCTAAGTGACGCAGAGGGGTATATTTCAAAGAAAGGCGATGTTTTATTGATTACGGTTGAATGCTTTATTTTTTGGAAGATTGTTTTTTTGCGGACTTTGGGGAGCACATCATGCCGACCAATATCTTTCAGATTGTAGACTATAAGCGGAAAGAAACAGCATCATGAAAACGAACCCGGGTTCAATTGCAGGAAGATAAAGAATAATTTGTCTGACTTTTTTAAAACGTTGTTTAGGGCGAAGCTTATCAGAGAGTCCAACTAATGTGAACGCCTTTCAGTCTTTGCGATATACTTCCTGAAGTCATTCCTGTCATTTTTCTGCCGTGAGTGAAAGATTCTTTTAGAAATATTTGATCTTCCTCATGGCGACTGCTGAAGGGTACGTGCAGCAATATCCAGTTTGCCTGATCAATTTTTCTGTTCATCCGGCGAGCATGTTCTCACAGTAATTATTCCTGAAGGTATCCTAAATATAGTCAAGATTAGGATCGGTAATCATCGAAGGTCGATCAAAACTGCACCAAGTAAACTGTCATTCCTTGACTTGGCCTTTGAATCCTACTATTTTGTGGGAAGAGTAAATCTAAGGAGGTGATCAAATCTTCGCGACGATCTTTTCTGGTAGAGTCTTGTGACTGATGATGAAAGATAAATTCATCAGACTTCAAGGTGCCTACATCATGCCGGAAGAGGCTGGAGAGTAAATGACAACTATCTACATAAAAAATAGGCGTAACACGACGCACAATTCAATAACACTGGAGAATTAGTATCATGTTTGTAAGGCAGACAAGAATAGGCCGGGAAGAAAAGACACTGTTGGCCATGATCAGGATTTATTGTCGA
>Ga0182021_10006901_pt1 | contig 13476 bp, 7 predicted proteins | sample 612E3MmetaG_FD_120493 | JGI IMG/M metagenome (GOLD analysis project Ga0182021, IMG submission 120493) | Permafrost microbial communities from Stordalen Mire, Sweden - 612E3M metaG (Illumina Assembly) | ecosystem: Environmental > Terrestrial > Soil > Wetlands > Permafrost | place: Sweden...
GTTTCCATGATGAGTATGGATGATGCCGAGGCGGCGGATGATACCAAGAAAAAAACCAAAACTAAAGCCCATAAAGTCAGTGCGGTGACTGAATTGCAAGCGGAAAATGCCCGTTTGCGCGATCAGGTGAATCAATTGCTGGCCAAGCAAGCTGCGGGGGGCGGGAATCAAAGAGCCGCCGGCAATCTAAATGGATTACCGGGAGCGGCTGAGCCAGAAGCGCTGGCGGCCAAAGAAGAGGTCGATGAACCCAAAGGCTTGGGCGAAGTGGTGGTTAAAGGCCGCCCCCGTCCCAAGCTTGCAGCGTTGAAAGAGGTGACGGTTTCCTCCTCTGTGGTCGGCGGCGATGAGTTGCACACCTTACAGGCCAACGATATAGGCTCCATCGTACAGCGCGCAGGCAATGTCAGGTGGAATCCGGGCAACTCGCGCACCTCCGGCTTGTCCATGCGCGGCGTCGGCATGCTGTCGGTAACCGATCAGATGGATACCAGCGTCGGCATGGTGGTCGACGGCGTGCCATATTCTTACGGATCAATGAATACTTTTGACCAGTTCGATGTCGATACAGTAGAGGTGGATCGCGGCCCGCAAGGCACGGCAGGCGGCAAAAACTTCGACAATGGGCAAATTAGCGTCAACAGCAAGACGGCCTCTTTTACCAATGAAGCCAGCGCGTCGGCCACTTATGGCCGCTACAACACGGTGATCGGCGATGGAGCTATAGGCGGCACCGCCGTTGAGGGCCTGCTGGCCTACCGGGCTGCAATCCATGTCAACAAGGGCGATGGCGCCGTCGGTAATCTCTACAACCCCGGACAAACCTGGTATAACCGGGATCGCGAAGCCGTCCGGTTATCGTTTTTACTGACGCCTAGCGAAAACTTTACCGCCAAGCTGGTTATGGATGACCAGCCCAGTTCCAGCGAAATGTACAACGGTGGCACCTTTTATACGCAAACTCCCGGCTATTATGCCAACGGAGCGGTCAATCCGTTAAGCACCGACGCCGGAACCCGGTTGGGCCGGGCCTGGTTTACGAAAGGAATGCCCAGTTATTCCTATCAAAACACCTATCTGAACGGCGCGGGCCAACAAGCCTTCGATATGAACAACCAGTTTCCACTGGTTTCTAACGGCCGAGGCGCGGTCGCGACCATGGACTGGAAATTGGACAATTACAAGCTGACCTCCATCACGGCGGCCAGGGGCTATAATTTCCAGGCCTATAATGACGAAGGTACGCCTTTCAACATCAGCCAAAATGGCGGCGGTTCCATTCATGGTTTTTCGCAGCTGAGCCAGGAGTTTAAAATCGCCTCCAACATAGGCAAACTGGTTGATTACCAAGTCGGCACCTATTTGTTGGATAGGAAGATGAATTTGGGCGGTGCGACCGGCTTTGGCTCGGATGCCGGCGCCTGGTTTGCGTCATCAAGCCAGTACAATGACCTGTATTATGGGAATGCTAGCCAATCTTCGGGTATCCCCATAAGCACCCAAGGCCAGACATTGATGCAAAACTCCCTGAATAGCGTGATTACTCAACAAAACAGTTATATCGATAACCAGACGGCGGCGGGTTTTGCGGAAGCCAAATGGCACATTACCGATCCGTTAACTCTGACCACCGGCATACGGGCCAGCAATGAGGATCGCCAGAACAACACCCAAAAACTGCTGACTAATGAGGGCGCAGGCCAGGCGCTGGATCCGGTGCAGGTCAATGGCGTGCAGTTGGGCGGTTTCAGTTCCGACGCCAAGACCGGCGCCTTGAACCCCGGTAATAGTGCGGCCCAGCTGGCGTTGGCCAATTCGGTTGCCCAGCAGTATTTTGGTGTAGCAAATTACTGTCTTACCGGTAGCGCCGGTTGCGTCGGTGGCCTAACAGCGGCGCAAGAGACCCAGGTAGCTAACGCTAAAGCCCTGCGGCAGACCAACATCGGCGTACTCTGGACTCAGGTGGCGGGGCGGCCTTACAAATCAACTCAGCCATCTTGGAATGTAAGCCCCAGCTACAAGATCAACGATCAAGTGACGGCCTATACGTCATATAAATTCGCGCAAAAAGCGGGCTTTTCGCAGACCATCAACGGCGTATCGTCTTTAGTGGAGCCGGAAAAAAACAACGCTTTTGAGCTGGGTTTCAAATCATCGTTGCTGAACAATGACCTGATATTAAATAGTGACATCTATTTGAACGAAATCTACAACTATCAGCAAGGTGTTTCGATATTGGACTCATACTCCACTGATCTTGCGCGGCAATCCAATCCTTCGGCTCCGGCGACCTATATTGCCGCGTCCGGTAACGCACCCGGCGTACGCGCATGGGGGCTGGAACTGGACAGCGCTTATCAAGGCATACAATATACCTCGATACGGTTTGCCGGTGCTTACAATAACGCCACCTACACCGATTTCAAAAATAATGCCGTGCCTTTGGAATTGGGTAATACCGGGGCTTACCGTAATGTTACCGGCATGACCTTGCCGGGCGCTGCAAAATACACTTTCAACATAGGGCCGGAATTCAGGATTCCGGTGAAAATGCTGGGGCTGGATATACCCGGTAACCAGGAGTTCCATGCCAATTTTAACACCTCGTTCACCAGTTCCTTTAATTCGGATCCCTTGCTGTCGTCTTACGGCTGGATACACCCCAACACCACTACCGATATTTCCGTGGGTATCGGCAGACGCGATAAAGGTTTCGACCTCTCTTTCGTAAGCAAGAATATATTTAATAATCAAACCGCCAATTCTGTACTTTGGAACTCGCACGTCTTGGGTCAACCGCAGTGGTTTGGAGTGATGCTCAGCGGTAAGATGTAGCGGTTGGCGCTCATTGCAGGGGTTCTCGACTTAAGACGGGTCAGGTTTTATTTTCCTGGCCCGTTTTTTTTCGGTTAGAATTTGCCTTTTAATGTCGCTTTTATTAGTTGTGAAACTATGAAGTCAAAATCCAGAAACCTATCACCGTCTAAGTTGGCCAATACCAATCCGGCAGAAATAAAAGCGCAGGCCTTATTTCAAGAGGCTTTCTCTAGCCATCAAAAAGGGCAGTTGGCCCAGGCGCAAGCGCTTTATCGGCAGGTGCTCCAGTTGCAAGCTCGGCATTTTCATGGCCTGCATTTTTTGGGCGTGATTGCCGCGCAAACCGGAAATTCGGCGCAGGCCGTTGATTTGATAGGCAATTCCATAAAGATTAATCCCGATTATGCCGATGCCCACTACCATCTCGGCAATGCCTTGAACGATCTCAATCGACCGGAAGCCGCTCTGGCATCTTATCATCAGGCGATTGCCCTCAAGCCCGATCATGTGGATGCCTATTATTATCGCGGCAATACCTTGAGCCATCTCCGGCAGTTTGACGCGGCCCTGGCATCGTACTATCAGGCGATCAGTCTCAGGCCCGATTATGTCGAGGCTCACTACCATTGCGGCAATATTCTGAACGATCTCAAACAATTCGAGGCTGCTTTAGTCTCCTATAATCGGGTTATTGCCCTCAGGCCTGATTTTGCCCTGACTTACTATAATCGCGGCAATGCGCTGAACGATCTTAAGCGTTTTGAAGCGGCTGTGGCTTCTTATAACCGGGCCATTGCGCTTAAGCCCGATTTTGCCGAGGCTTATAACAATCGAGGTAATTCGCAAAGACAGATCGGGCAGTTAGATGCGGCTCTGGCGTCATACCATCAGGCCATCACCCTAAAGCCGGATGATGCCGTCAGCTATTATAATTGCGGTCTGGTTCTGAATGATCTTAAACGCTTTGAGGCGGCTGTGGCAGCCTATAATCAAGCAATTGCGTTTAAACCGGATTATGCCGATGCCTACAACAATCGCGGCAATGCGCAAAGAGAGCTTAAACAAAGCGCAGCCGCTCTGGCATCCTACCGGCAAGCCATAGCCATTAAGCCCGATTATGCCGAGGCTTATTATAATTGCGGCGTCGCTCTGCGGGACATTAAGCAAACCGAGGCCGCTCTGATGTCTTATGATCAGGCCATTGCTCTTAAGCCCGATTATGTTGATGCCTACAGCAATCGTGGCAATACATACAGGGACTTAAAGCGTTTTGATGAGGCTGTCGCCAGCTATGACAGCGCTATCGCTATCAGGCCTGATTATGCAGAAGCTTATTGGCATAAGTCTTTACTCAAGCTGCTGCTCGGCGATTATGCAGCAGGCTGGCGGCTTTATGAATGGCGTTGGCGGACAAAGCCGTTTATCGATACGGTCAGAAACTATCGTCAGCCCTTATGGTTGGGTGAACAAGCCCTTATGGGTAAGACACTGTTGATTTATGGCGAGCAAGGGCTGGGCGATGTGATTCAATTTTGCCGCTATGTGCCGATGATAGAAGCCTTAGGCGCGAAGGTGGTTGTTGAAGCGCCCAGGGCATTAGTGGCGCTTATCTCAAGCCTGAAAGGCATCTATACTATTATTGAGCTGGGCCATGAATGCCCCGGTTTTGATTTCCATAGCCCCATCATGAGTTTGCCCTTGGCGTTCAAGACCACAGTCGCAACGATACCTGCACAGATTCCCTATCTATATAGTAACGTTGAAAAACAAGTGCTTTGGCATAAACGACTGGGCGTTAAAACAAGGCTGAGAGTGGGTTTGGTCTGGTCGGGTTCGACGCTGCATAAGAATGATGTTAACCGCAGTATTCCGCTGGCATTATTGGCATCGGTATTGGACTTGCCGATAGCGTTTCATGCGCTGCAAAAAGACATTCGCGCGGATGACGCGGTTTTTCTGGCAAACCATACAGCTATTCAGACTCATCAGGACGAATTGCTCGACTTTTCCGATACGGCAGCGCTGGTTGCAGCAATGGATTTGGTGATTACTGTCGATACGTCGGTGGCGCATCTGGCCGGAGCGTTGGGAAAACCGGTCTGGCTATTGCTGTCGTATATACCGGATTTTCGCTGGCTGCTGAATAGAGCCGATTCGCCGTGGTATCCGACGGCAACCTTGTTTAGGCAGTCCGTTGCTGATGATTGGACGTCTGTTATGGTATCCGTCGCCGATGAATTGAAGCTAAGGCACGCATCTAAGTGAGGATAAGTAACCCACTACATAAGGATAAGTAGCCATCAACATAAGGGTGCATTGAGTACAGAGTTTGGATACCAAGCGCTCATGAACCTTATAACGCATGCTTTATAAGGATACTTTTAGATGGAACAGCTAAATAAAATATCATTCTAACGCAATTATTTTGTGATACGGACAACTGCATTTATTTAGAAAATACCCTAATAAAGCGATCCCGCAGGGTATCCATACCCCACACCGGGGTGTTGGCGGCAGGCAGCATGCCTTCCGTCCACCTCCAGTCTTGCACCGCCTCCATCACCTTGGGGTCACGGCTGATGAGATGAACGGGCACATCGCGACTTTCTGATTCGCCGGTGACAAAAGGGGCGGGCTGGTGATCGCCTAATACCAGAATGACCAGGTTTTCGTCGCCGTAGGTGATGGCGTATGACACGATATTGGCGAGGGCATATTCGATGGACTTGCGGTATTGTTCCCGAATACGTCCGGTATTTTTCCATACCGCTTCAGGCGTATCGCCGTCTCTGGTTTGCTGGTTGAAAATGGCGCCGTCGCCTACCTGATTCCAGTCGACCCGTCGGGGTAGCGGCGTCCAGGGGGCATGGGAGGAAATCAGGGCAATCTCGGCCATCACCGGGGGACGTGTACCCGGTTTGCGCTCCAAAGACTGAAAAGCCGATAGCGTGTATTGATCCGGCATGGTGATCCAGTTGAAAGGCTGGCCTTTATAGCCCAAATCCTGCGCCGCATAGATCCGGTCGTAACCGAAGTAGGCCCCTTGCGGCCAAGCCATCGTGTGCGCAGGCTGCACCGCCACGGTTCGCCATCCCGCCCGCTGGAACAGGCGATTAAGCGAGGGGCGCGTACTGGTCACCAGTCGGTCGTAGCGGGTCTGGCTGTTGATCCACAGGCCTGAAAGCAAGGTGCCGTGAGCCAGCCAGCTGATGCCTCCGTAGGTGGGCGAAGTCAGGTAAGCGCTACGGGCATATAAACCGTCAGCGGCAAGATCGGCACCGCCCTTTTCCAGCACAGGGCGGACATGGTCGGCATAGTCCGGTTTGTCCAGCGCCGTGCGCCCATAAGACTCGATGAACACGATCAGCACATCCTTGCCCTTAAGCTTGTCAAATAGGGCGGCGTCCGGCATGGCGGCGTAAGGGTCGCTATCGACGACGGCGCTAAAGGCCTTGAGATCGTCAAGGCTGCTCAGGGTGTTGGTGATATGCAGCGCCATCAGATCATAAAATGGAGTAGACACCCAATGCCTGCCACCGAATGAAATCGTCATCCAGATTAACAGGCCCGCAAGCAGCGCCGTGCCGGAAGCTTTATAATATGCCCGCAGCAGTGTCTGCGCAGCCCCCAGCGCGACATACGTGAGCACTATAATCCCCGCAACCAGTGCCGCCATTAGCGCGACGGCTATGACTGCGCCTATCCTGCCGATGACGCCTTGCAGAAGGTTCATGCCGTCCGCCAGAAAGTGGGAGTCCAGTACGGGATTGAACGGGCGCTCGAAGGCCTGATAAGTACCCATGTCGGCCATCTTGAAGATGATCCCTCCTGCCAGCAGCAGGGATGCGCTACCCCGAATGATCCTCCCTGCCCTGCCTGGAACCAGCAGCACCAGTCCGAGCAACAGCGCCTCCAGTGGAAAATAAGCGAAAGCGAATGGCGTTATCAAACTGAGGCGATTAGGCGTAAGCAGCGCCATAAAAATAAAAACCAAGGATAAAATTTTCCAGCCTATGTTTCTTGGCCGCCCCAAGCAGTCAGCCGCTATCCTGTTATTATGCACTCCGTGTCACTCCTAGTGTTGCCAGTCAAATTAAACAGGCGCAAGTATCGTCGATGCTCAGCGATGGCGCAAGCAGGGTGTGATTAAAAGTGCGAGGGATTTATACTACGCACGGTCATGTTTGCAAAATTGTTCACCACGAAGACACGAAGGGCACGAAGAAAAGCATGACAACGTGTCTTCGCGGTGAACAAAAGCGGATAGCTTGGGTTTATTTATTCTCGTAAATCACTCAAACATCAAGCCGTGAGGCTGAGAAATAAGTGCCAACAAGGCTGAGTAGTGACAAACTTCGTGCTCTTCGTGTCTTCGTGGTGAAAAAGTTGCTTAACAAAATCCGCACTGCTGAAATTAACAGGAAATAGTCTTAACCCTAATTTTGAACTCGATATGATGAAACATGAACTGCAAGTGATAGCAGGACTCGGTTGCGGCATCCTGCTGATCGGCTTTAGTCTTTTAGGGTTTGCCGAGGGCTGGCGCATTGCCGGGCAATGGCTGCTGCAAGCCGGTTTAATCGGGGGATTTGTCTGGCTGTATGCCTGGCGGCGGTTAGGGCTTAATCGGGCCGGTGTCGGGATACCGCTTTATACTAATTTAGGTTGGGGCAACCGCCTGACGCTGTTGCGCGGCGGGCTGATCGCTTTGACCGGCGGCTTTTTGTTCCTAAATATAAACGTCCTGCTGCCCGCAATTTTGTACACCTTGGCCGCCCTGCTCGACCGGCTGGACGGGTACGCAGCCCGCAGCAGTAAGCAGGTAAGCTTGCTGGGCAATGAGCTGGACATCACCTTTGACGCCCTGGGACTTTTGGTTGCGCCGCTGCTGGCCATCAGCTTGGGGAAAATACACGGGTCTTATCTCTTATTGAGCATAGCTTACTATGTCTATCAGTGGGCGTTGCAGCGTCGTCGTAACCGGGGCTTAGTTGTTTACGCCCTGCCGCCGAATCCGCTACGCCGCACCCTGGCTGGCTTTCAAATGGGCTTTGTCGCCGTAGCGCTCTGGCCTGTGCTTAACCCGCAACTTACGATCATTGCCAGCGTCGCTTTTATGTTGCCGGTGCTGTTCGGCTTTACTGTGGACTGGGGGGTTGTTAGCGGCAGGCTACCGCCACAGGCGATTAGCAACTTGGACGATTGGAGTCGACGATTTTTTCAACTGGGCTTACGGCTGCTGCTGGCGCTGGCGCTGCTGTTATTTCTGGCGGCAAGGGATTTTGGGCTATTCCCGTTAGCTGATATAACCGACTACCTGTCGGCCCTCGGTTTGCTGTTCAGCGCCAGCCTGATTTTATTAGGCTTTGCCGGACGTTTTGGGGCGCTGATATTGATAATACTGTTAGGTTGGCGCTACCCGATCGGCGACATCACTATTTGGGGTTCTCTGCTCATCTTCACGACCAGCTGGATTTTGTTATTGGGCACGGGGCGATTCAGTCTCTGGCAATGGGACGACGATTGGGTGCAACGCTATGATGGCACTTGATGTCCTGGCTTAAAGCGCTACCGGTGCTGCTGTGGGCAGCGGCGTTGATCCTGGTTGCCTGGGTGCTCAGCCAGCTGCCGCTGGCCGCCATTGCCCAGAGCATAACCCGATTATCCCCAGCGCAATGGCTGGCTTGGTTGGGGCTTAACTTGGGCATTATTTTGTTGGCTACGCGGCGCTGGCAGGTGATCATCGACATGCTGGACGTACCTGTGCGCTTTGGCGAGTTGCTGATGATGCGGCAAGCGGGACAGGCGGTGAGTTTTATCACGCCCGGCCCACAGTTTGGCGGCGAACCGTTGCAGGTTTTCTGGTTGTGGCAGCGCAAACTGCCGATACATAGCGCTTTGCTGGCGGTGGGGCTGGATCGTTTTTACGAGCTTTGGATTAATTTCAGCCTGCTGTTGCTAGGCGTATTTTTGCTGCTGGCCTCTCCCGCCGCCGACATCGTCGATTGGCGGAAAATTGCAGGGGTTCTGCTGTTAGTGCCACTCATACTGTCGCTGCTGGGCTGGCTGCTACTCAAGGAGCCTGAACGGATCTTGGGCTGGTTAAGCCGTGTCACCCGTCACTGGCAGCATCACCCTAGGCTACAAGCTATACAGACTCACTGGCAACGACTGGGCAACGATGTCCGGCGAGTCATGGCCGAACAAAAACCGTCGCTATTGCAGGCGTTCATCTTGTCTCTTTGCGGCTGGGCGGGGTTGATAAGGGAATTATGGCTGTTGCTGGGCTTTTTTGACCTAACCTTGGACTTTTCAGCTTTCTTGTGCGTTTTGGTGTCCATGCGTTTGGCTTTTTTGTTGCCGTTGCCGGGCGGCATTGGCACGCTGGAAGCTGCGTTGTTTTTGGCTTTTCAATACCTGAACCTGCCTGCGACGGCAGCTATCGGCGTGATTGCGCTGATGCGGCTTCGGGATACCGTGGTGTTAATGGCGGGGCTTGGGTGTCTGCAGGTGTTGCATGCGAGGGAATAGAGTGCTTATAGTTCGACCTTATGCAGGATGCAAAAAACCGGCGTGTCAATGCCGGGGGCTGAGGTCATGGGTCAGAGTAGACTGGCACCTATATTGATTGTCAACGCTAAAATCGTCATGTTGAAAAAAAATACAATTACACAATGAAGGGTCACGAGACGACGAAAGGATTTTGAGGTGATATTAATATCCGCCGTTTGTGCTGCTGTGCCAATAATAAATGAGAAATATATAAAATCCCAATAATCGGGTTGCAGGTTTTTATCGGGAAATTCTAGCCCATCATTCTTGGTTTTTGCCCGGTCATTATAATATTCATGGGTATAATGCAATGCAAACATGGCCTGCATGAACATCCACGATAAGAAAATCGTAATTGCCGTTAGAATGATATGGACATAAGTGGTGGCATGTTGGGCTTTTGCAGTTGCCAGTTCTTCCACAATGGCGACCACGCTTGCCATGACCGTAAGGATAGTGAAGACAAGGATTATTAAAGCCCCCTCGTCTTGCTCAGTCGCTCGCGATCGTATTGTATCTACATCTGATCTACTCATCATGACTGATATCAGTATAAGGTAAAGGAAGATACCAAAATCCCATGCCGTCAATAATTTCGTAACGGTTCGCCAGTTTTCCGGCAACAAAAAGAAATGGATAATTCCTATAAACACTAATGCTGTCGTTAGTCGAGGACGTACCATGAAATGTCGCAACATAATCCAATTATTCGTTTGTAGGGTGAAAATAAAATGTCCGGGGTTGTAGCACATAAACTGTCCGATTTTCATACTATACCGAGGCAGCCAGCAAATTGATACTTATGACCAAGGAATAAATAGGCTATTATTGACGATAGCCAGAAATTGCAAAATCAGCTGACTTCTTACTGCTGGTTAGGCACTTTTTGGGGAATTGGATATTGGTTAAATACCCCCATTAAGAACTGACAAAACACTACTGGAGATTATATGGCAGCAAACTCGTCATCGAAGTTAGTCATATATGCTGCTCTCGTCGGCAATATTCTAGTTGTCTTAACGAAAGCCATTGCGGCGTCATGGACCGGCAGCTCGGCTATGCTGAGTGAGGCTATCCATTCGTTAGTCGATACGGGCAACGAGGTACTGCTCCTTTACGGAATGCGCCGATCCGTCCGTCAGGCCAACCTGGAACATCCCCTCGGCTATGGTCGCGAACTCTATTTCTGGAGCTTTATTGTTGCACTCATGGTCTTTGCACTTGGGGCGGGCGTTTCCATCTATGAGGGAATCTTGCACATCCTGCTTCCAAAGCCTATCAGCGACCCGCTGGTCAATTACGTGGTGCTGGGACTCGCTTTTCTGTTCGAGGGCGCATCCTGGTTGGTTGCTCTTCGACAGTTCAGGACGCTGAAAGGCTCACTTGGTTATTACGAGGCCTTCCGCAGAAGCAAAGATCCAATCTCGTTCATGGTGTTGATCGAGGATAGCGCGGCCTTGATTGGCATCCTGATCGCTGCCTTAGGAACGTTCGCAGCCACAACCCTGGACGCCCCGATTTTCGATGGGGTTGCTTCGATCCTAATCGGATTGGTTCTGGCCGGCACCGCGAGCCTACTTGCGAGGGAAAGCAAGAGCTTACTGCTCGGGGAGCGGGCGGACATTAAGCTCAGTGAATCAATTCTGCGTATTGCCGAAGGAGGGAGTCCGGCCTCGCGGGCTAACGGTGTGCTGACGGTGCATCTCGCGCCGGATCAAATTCTCGTAGCGCTCAGCCTGGAATTTGCTGATGATCTTCGAACGCCACAGATAGAGGATGCGGTGATCAACATCGAGCGCAAAATTCGGGCAGCCCATCCTGAGGTTGTTACCTTATTTGTGAAGCCTCAAACGGCTTTAGCATTCAAGGAGACAATTCACTCTCGTTTTGGGGATCCGCCCGTCGGAGTAGTGCTGCGTTAAATCATGATTGATAGTCGACTTCATGCCGAATAAATCTATGTAGATAAGCATATTACGAGTGATCGTATCAGGGTTGGCCGTAAATCCGCCCATCCTTCGACAAGGCTCTCTTGAGTTTGTCGAAGGGTTCAGGACGAACGGATTTACTACTACAAAGCATCGATAAAAAGTTTATACCCACTCTCTTTCACATAGAGCCGAAAAATTTTCTAACTCAACGTGAATATCTATAAATACCTGTGCTTGCCTACAACTACGGACTTACGATCTGCCGGTTCTTTCGTCTGCACTGATCTCTTGGAGCGCACCGATTTTTTAGGAAAAAAAGTATGTTTCAGGCGCCGCCAACCGACCACCAGCGAACTCGCGCCCAGTACTAAACCTAACGATACCCAAATCAACATCCAGATATCCCAGATGGGCCGTTGATATAGCCAACCGAAATCCCAGTGATGCAGGCCGGAAAATAACCAGCGCAATACCCGTCCGCTTCTGTCGAGCTTAGCGATCAGTTTTCCGTCTTGCGGATCCAGATAATAACGGGTGCCGACATCGTCAGCCATCGTCACCAATAACACCGGCAACGGTTTTTCCACCAAACTTTGATGGTGTCTGGGATAGTAGTAGCTGTCATAGTCAGTCAGAACTTCCTGTGACGCCACTTTAGTCTCACCGGCGACGCGTCCTACCGCCGCTAACAGCGTGGCGTCGTTAAACTGCGTGGTGACGCCGTCTAGCGGTTGCGGCAGACGCTGTCCGTCGCGGGTATGCGCCAACAACACGCTATCGCCGCCCAAGCGCCGCCAGCCCAGTTCGACCACATCGGCGCCATCGACCGCCACAGACAATAATGTCGGTAAAACCGGTTGCCACAGTCGCATGACTTCGGGTAGACCTTTGCCCAGATAGCGGTTCAGTTCTTGTCGATTGGGATTGCCCTGATTAAATATTTTTCCGGGATTAGTGTCGAGAAAACCGCTGAGCGCCCAGGACAGCACCACGATGCCGCCGACTAAACCGCTCCAAAAATGCCATTTAAACCAGAATTCGCGATAAGGTTGGGTGCGGCCTTGGGAATAGGTATGTTTGCCGCCGAAACCGGGTCGCCAACGCAACCAGCCGATAATCAGGCCGGTCAAGGTCGCTATCGTTGCCGATAACCCCAGCCACAATTGTACGTCGTTGCGGATATGGCCTAGCCCCACGGACTCCAACGGTTTTAACAAATGCAGCCAGTTACCGGCCCAATAAAAAGCCCTATCCATGCGCGTAGAGGCATGCAAGACTTCGCCGGTGCGGGAGGAAATAAGCAGTTCGCCGCCATCGTCGCCGACGGCGATACGATGGAAGGGACTCAAAGCATCCTGATTGCGCAGGATAATCGGCTTTTCAACGGTTTCGAGGTAGCGGGTTGTAATAATGCCGCTGGTGTTGCTGTCATGATCAAACCAGTTTTCGGCAATTTTTAACGCCTGATCCGGCGTGGTTTCGCGCACTGTGCCGTCTATCGCAGATAGGGCGAAACGCTGGCCTTTGCTATCTTCTACCAGCCACACCGGTTCTCCGCCGCTACGCACCAAACGGGCGTCGGCGATGCCGGGGACTGCATCCGCTGCTTTGCCTTTGCCGCCCTGATCTTCGGCACGACCGGATTGAGCGGCCATCGCTTCCATGCCTTCCATAGCTTTGGGCTTACGTTTAGCCGCTTCTTTACGTTGTTCGGCGCTACGATCCCAGGCATCGCCCAGGCTCAGCCAACCGACTTCAGGGGATAAGGTTTCGGCGTGAGCGAGTTGCTGACTGCGATTTTGCGTAGTCTGCGTGGAATACATAATCACCAAACCGGTAAAAAACCAAAAAAACATGAACAAGCCCAGCGCCACGCCAACCCAGCGATGGACTTGATATAACAACCAATTCAAAGACTTCATTGTGATCCTCTGAAAAATACTAAAGAAATAATGTATAAAAGTACGGTTACTTTTGCTTTCCGTCCGCAAGCGGATGTTGCACAATTGCTAGCGCCTGCTCGACATTTTCTGCCGGTTTAAGCCCGTCCACCGTGGCAAGAATTTTGCCATCGGTCGCAATGATGTAGGTGGTACGGGCAATAGAGCCATGATCGACCTGGACGCCGCGACTATCTTTTCTACCCGCAGTCGTTTCATCTACCTTTAAGCCGTAA
>Ga0182021_10006902_pt1 | contig 13473 bp, 11 predicted proteins | sample 612E3MmetaG_FD_120493 | JGI IMG/M metagenome (GOLD analysis project Ga0182021, IMG submission 120493) | Permafrost microbial communities from Stordalen Mire, Sweden - 612E3M metaG (Illumina Assembly) | ecosystem: Environmental > Terrestrial > Soil > Wetlands > Permafrost | place: Sweden...
CAGGCCGCCCTGTTCGGCCTGGCGTGCCACACCGAGGGCATGGCCAAAGTAACCTACGGCACCGGCTGCTTCCTGCTGATGCACACCGGCCAGCGGCCGCTGCCGTCGTCGCAAGGCCTGCTGGGCACCGTCGCCCTGCAACGCGACGGCAAGCGCAGCTACGCGCTGGAGGGCAGCGTCTTCATCGGCGGCGCCGCCGTGCAGTGGCTGCGGGATGGTCTGGGCATTGTGCACCAGGCAGCCGACATAGAGCCGCTGGCCGCTGGCGCCCCGGCCGACGGCGGGGTGTTCTTCGTGCCGGCCCTGACCGGTCTCGGGGCGCCCCAGTGGGACCCGCACGCTCGCGGCGCCATCCTCGGCATCACGCGCGGCACGAGCGCGGCCCACATCGCACGGGCCGCCCTGGAGGGCATCGCTTTCCAGGTCGCCGATCTGATAACGGCCGCCGCGGAGAGCGGCGTGCGGCCGCTCGAAGTGCGGGCCGACGGCGGCGCCTCGGCCAGCGACATCCTCATGCAGCGACAGGCCGACCTTCTCAAGATCCCCGTCGTCCGGGCGGCGCAAGCCGAGGCCACGGCCCTGGGCGCCGCCTATTTGGCCGGCATGGCGGTCGGCCTGCTGGGCGAAGACGACGTGGACCGCTTGTGGCGTGCCGGCCGGCGCTTCGACCCGGACCCCAGCACCGACCGCGAGCGCCTCATGGGCGACTGGCACGCCGCCGTGTCCGCTGTGCGCGCGTTCGGGGCGAGGGGCGGCTGATCGGCCGCTCGATGGTCGGGCGCATCCATCGTTGGGCTGAAGCGAAGATGGTGCGTAACCGCGACAGGGGTGATAATCGCCCCGACACTACGGCCAAGCCCGAGTATGTCGGGCTCGCGTACCCCGCCACTGACAAGAGGTCTGACTGGTGACCGACGACCTGACAGCGACCTTCATGACCGCGCTGTCGGCCTGTGGAGGCTCCTGCTTTGTGGTCTCTCCCGAGGAACTCGCCGACGCCGTGGCTGCCATTGTCGGCGAGCCGGGGCTCGTCCTCGTCGGGCCGGAACTTGGCTCGCTTGAGCGAGAGCTGCTGGCCAGGGGTGTCGACGCCAGGCCCGGCTGTTCCGGAGAGCCGGCTCCGGCCACGGCTCCATCCGTTGCCCCCACCGCGGCGGCGGACTTCGCCGACGCGGCAACACGGGCGACCTGCGGCATCACCGGGGCTCTTTTCGGCATAGCCGCGTCCGGCACGGTCGCCATAGACAGCCGCGGCGGCAACGCCGGCCTGCTCTCGTGCCTGCCGCCGCATCACATCGTCGTCCTTTCCGAGCGTCTCATGGAGCGCGACCTGACGGCCGCGCTCGGCGTCCTCGCTCGGGAGGCATCAGACGGAGGCGCCGGCTTTGTCCTTATCAGTGGCCCGTCGAGGACGTCGGACATCGAGATGATGTCGGTGCTCGGCGTGCACGGCCCTCTGCGGCTAGATGTGGTCGTCGTCCGCGGGGAGCGCTGACATGCAGGGCCACGAGCACCGGCGCACCCAGGCCGAGATCGGCCGCGCCTTGGCCGACCCCACGCTGCGGAGCACTCTGAGGCGGGCCATGGCCACTCTTTACGAACGTCGCGCGTCTGCCTTTCCGCCTGGCTTCGACGTCGAGGGGCACCGCTCCCGCGCGCGGGCTCTCAAGGAACAGGCGCTGGCGCGCAACCCAGAGCTTCTGGCGGAGCTGGAAGAGCGCATCAGCGCCGCCGGCGGGCGCTTCTTCTTCGCGCGCACAGGCGAAGATGCCCGGCGCTACATCGCCGGAGTGGCGCGCGCCGTCGACGCGCGCCTGGTGGTGAAGTCGAAGTCGATGACTTCAGAGGAGATCGGCCTCAATCGCGAGCTGGAGTCTCTCGGAATCGAAGTGGTGGAGACCGACCTCGGCGAACGCATCATCCAGCTTGCGGGCGAGCACCCGAGCCATCTGATCGCGCCCGCTATCCACAAGTCGAAGCGCGAGATCATGCAACTCTTCAGGGAGAAGATGGGTATCGCCGACCCTCCCTCCGATGCGGAAGGCCTCACGCGCCTGGTGCGGCAGGACCTGCGCAGCCGGTTCCTGCGCGCCGACGTGGGCGTGACGGGCGGCAACTTCGTCGTGGCCGAGACCGGCACGCTCGTCCTGCTGGAGAACGAGGGCAACATCCGGCTCAGCACGGAACTTCCGCCGGTGCACGTAGCCCTCGTGGGCCTGGAGAAGATCGTCCCGCGCTTCACCGACCTCGCCCCGCTCCTGGAGCTCCTGCCGCGAAGCGCTACCGGGCAGATCCTCAGCACCTACGTGTCGTTCGTCCCCGCCGGCGGCGCCTGCAGCGAGGTGCTGCGCACCGACCGTGCCGGGACCGGGCGCGATCGGGAGTTCCACCTCGTGATCCTCGACAACGGGCGCCGGGCGACCGCCGCCGACCCAGAGCTGCGCGAACTGCTCTATTGCATCCGCTGCGGAGCCTGCCTCAACGCGTGCGCCCCATATCGGAACGTCGGCGGTCACGTCTACGGCGTGGAGCCGTACCCCGGCGGCATCGGCTGCGCCTGGGCGTACGTGACCAAGGGGCACGCCGAAGCCAAGTCGATCAACGGCCTCTGCACCACCTGCTCGCGCTGCACGGAGGTCTGCCCGACGAAAGTGGACATCCCCTGGCTCAACACCGTGGTCAAACAGCGGAACAACCGCGAGTTCGGGGCCGGACTGCGGCAGAGGATCTTTGCCCGCACGGACCTCCTGGGGGCCGCCCTGAGCCCTGTGGCTCCCGTCGCCAATGCCGGCCTTCGCTCCCCTCCGGCGCGCCTCTCGCTCGGACTGCTCGGGATCGATCCCGACAAACGCATGCCGCGCTACGAACGGGAGACGTTCCTCGAGTGGCATGCGCGTCGCGGCGGCGCAGCGATCGGCGCATCCGCGCCGGGTCACAAAGTAGTCCTCTTCGCCGATTGCTTCATGAATCACAACCTGCCTCACGTCGGCAAGGCGGCCGTGGAGGTGCTAGAAGCGGCCGGAGCGGAGGTGGCGGTGCTGCACACCCCGTGTTGTGGCCGCCCGGCAATGAGCCAGGGACTGCTGGCGATGCCGAGACGCTGGGCTCTGCAGAACCTGAGCATCCTCGGCCCGATGATCGAGGACGGCTACGACGTTGTGTGCATAGAGCCGTCCTGTCTCTCCGCCCTGCGCGACGACTACGCCCGTCTCCTGGAGCGCACACCGGCAGCCGCCGACCCTCGACTCGCCCTGCTGCAGGCCCACAGCTACGATTTCTCGGAGTACGTCTCCGCGGGCGTGCGTGATGGATCGCTCGCCCTGCACCTGGCTCCGCTGGACGGGGCGTTCGTCGTCCACGGCCACTGTCACCAGAAGAGCCTGGGCATCGGCAGCGCTCCCGCGGATGCGCTGCGTCTGATACCGGGCGCCACGGTGCACGAAACGGATGCCCTGTGCTGCGGCATGGTCGGCTCTTTCGGCTACAAGCGCGAGTACTCTGCCCTGTCGCGCGCCATCGGCGAGGAGCTCTTCGGGCAGCTCCGCGCCCGGGACGGACAAGTCGTCGCCAGCGGCATCTCGTGCCGATCGCAAATCGAGCAGGGTGCGGGGCGCACGGTCCTCCATCCGGCCGAAGTCCTGCGACGGGCGCTTCTGCCGTCGCGCTGAGGCGCCGGAGCATGCTGCAGGCAGCCCGACCGCGCTCCGCAGACGCCACTCCGCGAAGAGTGTCGAGCCCAACGGCGACAGGCCTGCGCCCAGCGGCCGCCACGCCTGTGGCGACCGAACGCAGCGGCGACATGCAGACTTGGTGCGCGCTTCCGAACACAGGCTCGGACATGTTCGAAGAATCTGTTACGTCTGGCGAATGATGGGTAGTCGAAAGGTGTTTCCCTGATCATCATTCGAAAGGAGATGTCATGAGCGAGCCGATCAGGGCTCAACGTCGCTCTGAGATCCGATTGACGGAGAGCGCTTATGACCCCCGTCTCGGCCGGTTGTCACGCAGCCGTGTCAGCTGGGGTGCCGTTCTCTCCGGCGTCTTTGTCGCTATTGCGGTCCAGTTGCTGATCAATCAGGTCATGGTCTGGGCCAAGTTCGGGTTGGGCAAGGTGCTGGCCCCCACCGACATCGCGTCGCACACCACCGGGATCGGCCTCTGGCTGGCGCTCAGCGCCACCATCGGCGTCCTGGCGGGGTGCGTGGTCGCCTCATGGGTGGCCGGGTCACGCGACGGGGCCAACGGCCTACTGCATGGGGCCAGCGTGTGGGGTCTTACTGTAGTGGGTTCGCTCATCCTGAGCGCCACCGGCTTTGCCGCCATCATGGGATTCGGCATCACGCCGCATACCGTCGTCAGTTACTTCGGCCTCACGGGCTCAGCCGGCGCCGGATTGACCGGCGTGGTCCGCACCCTGTCGGGCTGGTATCTGGTGCAGGTCTTCGCCAGCATGGTGTTCGGCCTGGGCGGTGGCTACATCGCAGCCTCCCGCGGCCGTACCGGCGTCGCCGAGACGGCAGCGAACGACGAGGCGGACCGCTACGAGGAGCGTCGCGCAGCCTGAGCCTGCCGCCGCGAACCTGCCTCAGGGGGCGAGGCGGACGTTGTCCGCCTCGCCCCCTCTGCGTTCGGGACACGCAGGCATGGACGACTGCCGCTGACCCCGCTTCATCCTCTTCCAGCCTTCGGTCGCGCGACTCCGGCGATGCGTTCCCGGCGACGTCTCTCTCACTTGGGAGGACCAGGCAAACAGCAGAGGATTGACGATGCTGCCGATTCGGAACAATCTCGGGTAGAGCTGCCGCTCCGACGGCGTCGAGTGAGCGGTGCTGGCTCAGAGTGGACACCACCGGCACGCCGCCGGGGCCAGTCTGCAAAGGGGGAGCGGTGTCGCACCACGGAGTGCCCGAGCTTTCGGCCTCTGGACGGCCGGATTTTGGCACGCCGGACGATCGTCCGGACACGGACGGAGTGGACGTCTGCCCTGCAGGCGAGCCCACCACGAAGATGGGTTCGCTCATCCCCGCGATAGCCAGGAGCCTCCAGGGCAGCCAGGAGTTGCTCTTCGTCCTCGATGCCGAGCGTCGTATTGTGGTCGTGAGTGACGGCATGGTGGCCCGCACGGGCCGCCCACGGGCCGAGCTGCTCGGCCGCCACTGCTACGAGCATGTGCACGGCACCACGGTCCCGCCGGACGACTGCCCCTTCGGTGGGCTGCTGGGCGAGTCTTCCGCGGCCAGCGTGATGCACAGTGACGAGCTCGACGGGGACTTCATGGTCACGATGACTGCCCTGAGAGACGACGACGCCACACTCGTCGGGGCTCTGCACTATGTCACCGACGTCACCGAACAGCGACGCGCCGAAAGCGCGCTCAGCGAGAGCGAGGCGCGCTTTCGGCGCGTCTTCGATGACAGTCCGGTCGGCATGGTCACCGCCGGCCCCGACTTTCGCTTCCGCTCGGCGAACGAGGCCTTCTGTCGCATGCTCGGCTACAGCGAGGGTGAGCTGTGCGGCTTGTCGTTCGCCGATGTCACCCACCCGGAGCATCTCGCCGTGGACGTCAGCAGCACGAGGGAGCTCGTCGCGGGAACGTTGCCCGTCTACCGCACGGAGAAACGCTACGTACGCAAAAACGGCGAGGCCATCTGGGCGGCCACCACGATCAGCGCTCTAAGAGATACAGACGGGCGATTCCTCCACTTCCTGGGCGTGATCGAGGACATCAGCGAGCGCCGTCTGGCCGAAGAAGCCCTGGCGGAGAGCGAACGCCGCTATCACTCCCTCTTCGAGGACTCGCCGGTGGCCATGTGGGAGGAAGACCACTCCGCCGTGAAGACGCACCTCGAAGAGCTGGCCGCCACCGGCATCGACGACATGGCGGCCTACCTGCTGGAGCATCCGCGCGAGTACCGGCACTGTCTGAGCCTCGCGCGCGGATTGGACGTCAACCATGCAGCGGTGGCCCTTTTCGAGGCTGCAAACCGCGAAGAGCTGCTCGAGCACGAAGACGACCTCTACCCGGCTGGGGCCACCAGTGGCCTGCGCCATTTCTGGGCGGCCATGCTTGCCGGTGAGCGCTCGACGACCTTCGAGGAAACGAACGCCACCCTCACCGGCCGCGAGTTGCAGGTACTCGAGACCTGCACGGTCGCTCCTGAACACGAGGCGACGTTCGACCGCGTATACGTAGCCGATGTGGACATCACCGAACGTCGCCGCGCCGAGCACGCGCTGCGCGACGGCGAGCAGCTCTTCCGCAGCATCGTGGAGAACGTGCCGGTGGCCATGTTCCAGTGCACACCGGACGGCAGGCAGATCTACGTCAACCCGCAGTATGCCGCACTGTTCGGGTACGAGACTACAACCGAGTGCGTTGAGACGATCAACAGGACGTCCATCGCCCAGGGAACGTACGAGGTCCCGTCTCGGCGGGCGGAGTTCGTCGAGCAGGTGCGCGCGGCCGGGGGCGAGTGGCGGACCTTCAAGAATCGGTACCGGCGCAAAGACGGCAGCGTGTTCGACGGCACCGTCACGCTCTGCGCGAGCACGGAAGCGGACGCCGACGGCGAGGGACGGTACCTCTACGGTTTCATCCAGGACATCAGCGAACGCAAACGGGGCGAAGAAGCGTTGCGGACAAGCGAGGAGCGCTATCGGCTTCTCTTTGAACACGCCACCGAGGGGATCGCGCTGCATCAGATCATCCTCGACGACGCCGGCGTGCCGGTCGACTATCGTTTCCTGGCTGCCAATCCGGCGTTCGAGCGCCACACAGAGCTTGTGGTCGCCGATCTCGTGGGTCGGACTGCCCGGGAAGTGCTACCCGGTATCGAGGACTCCGGGCTGATCGAGACATACGGCGCCGTCGCCCTCACCGGCGAGCCGGCACATCTTACGGAGTACGTTGCGGTACTCAAACGCCACTTCGAGATAGCAGCCTTTCGTGTCGAGCCGGGCAAGTTCGCCACGGTCTTCGTCGACATCACCGGCCGTAAGCGCGCCGAGGAGCTGCTCTACAGGTACCAGCTTCTCGCAGCCGAGGCGCGCGACATCTTCCTGTTCGTGCGAGGCGCCGATGGAGCGATCGTGGAGGCCAACGCTGCCGCCGAGACGGCCTACGGCTACTCTCGCGAAGAGCTCCTGCGCCTCACCATAGACGACCTGAGAATCGCCGAGGACGGACTCGTCATCGATCGGCAGCTACGGTCTGCGGGCGATGAGGGCATCCTCTTTGAGACCGTGCACAGACGAAAGGACGGTTCCTCGTTCGCGGCGGAGGTCAGCTCCCGCGGCGCCACCTTGATCGACGGCGATCAGGTGTTGCTCAGCGTGATCCGCGATATCACCGGTCGCAAGCAGGCCGAGGCCGCGCTCGTAGAGAGCGCCGCGCAGCTGAAACTCACCCTCAAGGCGGCGGTCGCCGCGCTGGGCGCCACCACCGAGATGCGCGACCCGTACACCGCCGGGCATCAGCGGCGGGTGGCGGAGCTCGCCGGCGCCGTCGCCGCAGAGCTCGGCTGGAGCCAGGTGCGCATCGAGACGCTCCAGACGGCGGCGCTGCTCCTGGACGTCGGCAAAGTCGTCGTGCCGGCCGAGATACTCGCCAAGCCCGGACGCCTCTCAGAAGTTGAGATGAACCTAGTGCGACAGCACGCCGCGGCCGGAGCCGAGACAGTGGCAGGGATCGATTTCGAAGGCGACGTCGCGGCGGCGATCGGCCAGCACCACGAGCGCCTCGACGGCTCCGGCTACCCTGCCGGACTCAGCGGCGACCAGATCCTACCTGAGGCTCGCGTGCTCGCCGTCTGTGACGTCGTCGAGGCGATGATCAGCCACCGCCCATACCGGGCGGCCCTGCCCCTGGAAGCCGCGATGACTGAGTTGGAGAACGGTGCCGGGCGCATCTACGACGCCGCGGCCTGCGCCGCCTGCATCAAGCTGTTCCGCGAGGACGGTCTCGCGATCTCGGACTAGATGCCGCTCCGCGGCCAGAGCACGCAGCCGGGCGGCGTCCCGAGCTTGAAGCAGCGCCCGGTTAGTGCGAGTCTTGCCGGGTTTGGCCGGCCGCCGCAGACGGCCCCGTCGTTCTGTCGCCACTACTTGGGAGGCTGATAGCTACCATGGCAGTCCTGCTTGACTCAGCATCCGTCGACGATGCGGCCGCGGCCGCCGAGCTTGGCTTCGTGCACGGCATAACGACCAATCCAACGCTCATGGCCCGCGCGTCGACGCAGCCACTGCCGCACCTGGGCCGCCTGTTGACGGCCTTCCCCCGCGGGCCGCTGTGCTATCAGCCGACCAGCACCTCGTTTGCCGAGATCGGCGCCGAGGCCCGGGCCGCGGCCGCACTGGCGCCCGACCGCATCGTGATCAAACTGCCGGCGACACTTCAGGCTGTCCGGGCCGCCGGCGCGCTGGTCGAGGACGGCATCCGCTGTGCCCTAACGGCCGTGTACTCGCCGGCTCAGGCATTGCTGGCCCACGAAGTAGGCTGCGTCTGGGTCATCCCATACGTCGACCGGGCGGCGCGGCAGTCGGTCGGTGGCATGGTCGTCGTCGATTCGCTGGCGGCGATCCTCACGAGCCTGCAGAGCGGCACCCGCATCCTCGCTGCCAGCCTGAAGAGCGGCCCGCAGGTGGTGGACGCGATACTCCACGGCGCACATGACGTCACCGCCCCGCTGGACGTGCTCGTGAGCCTGCCCGCGCACCCGCTGACAGAGTCGGCCGTGCGCGAGTTCTCGGCGGCGGCGGGGTCGTAGGGGCCGCCCCGTCGTCGTCCGCGACTGGTTGCGACGCTGGGGCCGCCGTTCCGACCGCTACAGGCGCGCGACGACCTGAAGAACCACAAACAGGACGACCAGACCGACGAGCGAGCTCCAGTCGATCCCGACGGAGCCAAAGCGTCCGGGCGGCAGAAGGCGGCGGAAGAACGCCAGATAGGGCTCGGTCAGCGTGTAGACCACGCCCTGCACCTGAGACATGCCGGTGCCTTGACGGATCGGAAACCAGGAGAGCAGTGCGCGGGCGACGATAAGCCACCCGTACACCATGACCACAAAGTAGACGACGTTGAACAGGGTGTGCATCAAGCTCCTTGGCGACCGGGCGCGGATACGGTCCGCCGGCGAGGACCGGCCACGACCGGCGATCGTGGCCGCTGTGCCGACGCTCGCAGCATCGGCTGCGAATATGCCCTGTGAAGACGGCACCTAGTCTAGCTGCCCGCGACCATGCTTGCCGTCTGCCGGCCGGTGCCGGGTGAACAGTCGAAAACGCGGCAGACCGCTCCTGTGCTCTCATAGTGCGCCGCCCGACGCGGCGCAGGGCAACCGCAGTTCGCGAGGTCAAGCAGCCGACCCCCACAAACACGAAGCGCCCGCCGCAGCCGAGGCTGCGACGGGCGCCTTGGGGAGTTCGTGTCAGACAGGCTTCACGTTGGCGGCCTGCGGGCCCTTCTGGCCCTGCTCGATGTCGAACTCGACAGTCTGGTTCTCAGCGAGAGTGGCGACACCAGGGGCGAGCGAGTTGACGTGCACGAATACGTCCTTGCCGCCCTCCTGCTCGATGAAGCCGTAGCCCTTCTGCCCGTTGAACCATTTCACTTTGCCTTGCGTCAACTTCTACTCCTCGTCTCATGAGCGTGTTCGCGTAGGCTTCTCCAAGCAACGATGCGCGCTCTCCACTAGTGTGCTGCTTACGAAGGAACCAACCGCAAACAGAGTCTTTATTATACGCGCATAACCCGACCCGTGCTTGATCTGCCGCCGGGGACGCATTTCGCGCGCGCTGAGTCACGCGGCCGCGCGCTGGAGGAGAAGGGCCGGACCCTGTGGCCGGGTGCGCTCGACAGTCCCATCAGGTCGGTGTGACCGCGCCGGCCCCACGCACCCCGGCGGAGAACGCCGCCACCGTGACGGTGCTCGACGCGCGCCGAGGCGCTCCAAAGCGGAGTAGAGACGGTCCTGTGGCGTGCAAGAATAGCCGCGCATTGCCAGCCAGAGAAAAGAGGTCACCTCGTGAACTCGACAACGGCCGCCGCCGACGTGAAGCACCCCGCTCTCCAGAAGCACGACGAACGACGCCGCGGCAGCATCCAGAACCGGGTGGCCGACAAGATCACAGACTTCGCCGGCTCGATGGTGTTCGTCTACGTCCACATCGTCTGGTTCATCGTGTGGATCACCCTGGGCGTCGAGAAGTTCCCCTTCGGCCTGCTGACGATGATCGTCTCCCTGGAGGCCATCTTCTTGTCCACGTTCGTCATGATCAGTCAGAACCGCGCCGATGCAAAGCGCCAGGTGTTGGCGGACGCGCAGTGGAAGACGGTGCAGACCGAGGAGGCGCAGAACGAGCAGCTCATCAAGCTCTCGACCCAGATCCTCGACCTGACCAACGAGATACACCGGATGACGAACGAGATGACCGGCCTCAAACAGGGCGGGGCGGGCTCCTGACAACGACCGCGGCGCGAATGTGGGCGCACTTCCCATAGCCGGCACAGACCCGCGGCCGAAGGTCTGTGTAGCCGAATGCAGAGTACTCCGGGTCGTTTGTGCCCCAAGGTCAGGCAGAGGCCGGGACGATCTCACGACCCTCTGCCCCGGGCTCGACTCTGTGTCTGGTACTGAAGCCAAACGCGGGCCGCGGCTATCAGGCGCCGCCGGCCACAAAAGAAAACGCCCGCCGGAGCATGCTCCGGCGGGCGCTCTTGGCAGCTCGCGTCAGACAGGCTTTACGTTGGCGGCCTGCGGACCCTTCTGGCCCTCTTCGACGTCGAATTCGACCATCTGGTCCTCAGACAGGCTGCCGACCCCGGGAGCGAGCGAGTTGACGTGGACAAAGACGTCTTTGCCACCCTCCTGCTCGATGAAGCCGTAGCCCTTCTGTCCGTTGAACCATTTTACCTTGCCTTGAGCCAACTCATACTCCTCGTCTCAGGGGCGTGTCCGCGGACGCGCACGTTGCACTGCTGCTTGCGAAAGGTGCCAATCGCAAACATACCCTGCACTATACCCGTGTATGGCATTGCCCGCTTGATTCGATGTAAAGGACAACGCCGCCCGAGAGCCTTGGCGGTTCCGGGCGCAGACTCGCAGGAGAGCACGACACGCTGCCACCGAGGCCCGGGGCGCGGTCACACGCAGGTCGGCGGCCCGAGCCACCAGAATGACGTCGCCGCGTCGGCCGATGCACATCGCCCGTCTGCATGCCGGCGCCGCACCCGGGCAGCCGAAGTCGGCGGGGGGACAGCGCGGCCGCCTGGGCCCGCCGCGCCGTCGGCTTCGTTCACGCAGCGGCTCAATAGTGCTTCGTCGATCAGTTCCGCCCGCGAGGGACTTCGTCCGTGCGGTGCGGCTCAATAATGCTGCGAGCGCTGCGGATGTCTCCGCCGATTAGTCCCGCCCCGCGAGGGACTTCGTCCGTGCGGTGCGGCTCAATAGTGCTGCGAGCACTGCGGATATCTCCGCCGATTAGTCGAGAATGCCCTTCAGGCTCTGCGATTCGCGATAGCTCTTCAGCTTGGCCAGCGTCTTGGCCTCGATCTGACGGATGCGTTCGCGGGTGAGGCCGAAGTTCTGGCCCACCTCTTCCAGGGTCCGCGGGTGCCCACCCTTGAGGCCGAAGCGCAGCTCGATGATGTTGCGCTCGCGGTGGGTGAGCATGCCGAGCACGCTGGCGAGCTGCTCTTTTTGAAGGAGCTCACCGACCGCCTCCAGGGGCGCAACGGCGCTCTCGTCCTCGACGAAATCGCCCAGTTGCGAATCGCCTTCGTCGCCGACCGGGTTCTCCAGGCTGACCGGGTCCTGGCTCATTTTGATGATGTCGCGCACCTTCTGCGGCGTGACGCCCATCACGCTGGCGATCTGCTCCGGGGTGGGCTCCGAGTTCATCTCCTGCAGCAACTGACGTTGCACGCGGAAGAGCTTGTTCATGATCTCCACCATGTGCACCGGGATGCGGATGGTGCGCGCCTGGTCGGCCAAGGCGCGAGTCACCGCTTGGCGGATCCACCAGGTGGCGTAGGTGCTGAACTTGAAGCCGCGGCGGTAGTCGAACTTCTCGACCGCGCGGATGAGGCCCAGGTTGCCCTCTTGGATAAGGTCCAGAAACGGCACTCCGCGGCCCACGTGGCGCTTGGCAATGGAGACTACCAGCCGCAGGTTGGCTTCGATCAGCCTGCGTTTTGCCTCCATGTCCTGGCGCTCGATGCGCTTGGCAAGCGCCACTTCTTCCGCTGCGGTGAGCAGACGTACTCTGCCGATCTCGCGCAGATACATGCGCACCGGGTCGCTGCTGGCTGTCTTGAGCGAGAGATCGAGCGGCACGACGGCGCCCGCCTCTGTCTCGCCTTCAGGCTGTCTGGCGGCGACCGGCCCGGTGCCCTCGACGATCTCGATGCCAAGGTCGTGGAGGAGTACGAGGACCGTGTCGATCTGATCGAACGTCAGGTCGGTCTCCTGGAGTACCTCGTGGAGACGATCGGCGAGCACGTATCCTTGTTCGCGCCCCTCCGCAATGAGCTCGTCCACTTCCTCGATGGCGAGGTCGGCCGACTCATTCACGAGACTGTCGCTGGGTGCGCTCTTCGGATCGGTTTCCGTGCCCGGATGCGAGCCGGCCGGAGAAATGCGTGGCTGCGGCCCCCCTGCGGACGAACCGACTTGTGGATCTTGAGGTGTGCCGGCTGCTGACTGCGCTGAAGATCTCTGACTCATCCTGCTCCTGTTTGCGTCGAGCTGGGGGTCAACAAAAGGGCCCGGGTGGCCCCGCTCGTCATGTGTCGTATTCCTAGAGTACGCCGTCTCGACACATCGCGCGGGCTAACGCCATTCGTTTCTGACTGTATCGGCGCGCCGAGACGAGAAGGTCATTCTTTCCTGAAACGGTAGCTCTCCGCGTCGGGCAACATGGGCAGCGTGCCCACCGACTGCCTGAAGCCACCTTCAGCAAGAGCGAGGATACAGGTTCGGGGCCGCCCGTGCGCGCCGGCCAACGGTCGACGAAGGCGGGCGGAAGAAACGCACCTGCTGCTTACGGTCGCGGGAGCCTGTTTCGCGACCTGCCAAGAAGACGGGGCCTCATCCTTGTTCTAGTGCGTCCAACCGGCGGCGTCCGGCCCCGCGTTCCTAGGCGACCAGGAACGAGCAGAGGTAGTCCCCGACCTCGCGATCTTCAAGGTCGAGCCTGAGGGTGGCAAGCAGCCTGGCGAGGCACGTGTCGTCCCCGACGATGGTCTTGCCTATGTTGTGCCCGTACCGTCCGAGCATCGTTTGAATGTTGCTATCTTTTTCCGCTCGGGTCATGACTTGCCTTCCATGCTGCTCTTGCCAGGTTCCCTAGTACATTCGTCCGCCGGACAACCACACCAGATGGAACGCACGTCTATGTCGTCAAGCTGGCAACACTTGGCGGCCGACGGCACACACGCTCGGCTCGACCTCAGACCGCGACGCGCGCTTCGGCGAG
>Ga0182021_10006903_pt1 | contig 13472 bp, 11 predicted proteins | sample 612E3MmetaG_FD_120493 | JGI IMG/M metagenome (GOLD analysis project Ga0182021, IMG submission 120493) | Permafrost microbial communities from Stordalen Mire, Sweden - 612E3M metaG (Illumina Assembly) | ecosystem: Environmental > Terrestrial > Soil > Wetlands > Permafrost | place: Sweden...
GTCGTCGAGGTTGCGGGCGCGGTCTGCGGCGCCGAGACCGTGCTGCGGATCAGGCCATTCTCGCCGGTCAACAAGGAGCTTGTGCGCCTGATCGGCGAGAACAAGCGCTTGAAGCAGTCCGTATACGAGCGGGAGAAGCTTCTGGACAGCCTTCCCATGCCCGTCTGGCTCCGCGATGGCAAGAGCGCGCTCAACTGGGTCAATTCGGCCTATGCCGCGGCGGCGGGCGCGAAAAACAGGGAAGAAGCGCTTGCCAAGCAGATCGAGCTTTTCGAAACGCGGCAAAGGTCGGAACTGCACCGCATGAGCTTGGCCAGGAAACAGGGCCGTTTGAAGCTCCAGACCGTGATTAACGGAGCCGTGCAGATTTACGAAGCGATCCCAGCTCCTCTCGAAAAGGGAAGCGGCGGAGCGGCGTTCGACGTGGCGCCGCTCACCATCGCCCAGGACGAGCTGGAGCGCCAGATGGCGGCCCACAGCCGCACGCTCGACAAGGTTTCGACCGGAGTCGCGGTCTTCAGCGCCGACCGGAAGCTTGTTTACAGCAACGATGCTTTCGCGCGCATCTGGGCGCTGGACGAGGTTTGGCTGCACGAGAAACCCTCGGCCTCGGAGCTTTTCGACCTGCTTCGCCAGTGCAGGCTGCTGCCGGAACAGACCAACTACCGCAAATGGCGCGACGACCGCGTGCTCACCTGGGACCCCAATCGCACGCTCGATGAGCTATGGCACCGCCCCGATGGCCGCACCCTGCATGTCGCCACCGATTGCCGCGGCGATGGCGGCGTCACGTTCCTGTTCGACGACGTGACAGAGAAAATATCGCTTGAGCGCCAATATCATACCTTGATCGAGAGCCAGCGCGAAACGCTCGACCATTTGAGCGAGGGCATCGCCGTGTTCGGCGCGGACGGGCGCTTGCAGCTCTTCAATCCGGCCTTTCAATCGCTCTGGCGCTTGCCGGATGCAGCCCTGCAGGACGAGCCGCATCTGGAACTGCTCATCTTCCAGATCGAAGGGCAGGCCCCAGGCGCGCAGTTCTGGCAAACCCTCCGCGACGCCATTACCGGCATGCCGGAGGAGCGGGACACGTTCCTTGACACCGTCGGGCGGAAGGACGGGACGTATCTCGCCTATACCGTGACACCGCTGCCGGATGGCGGCACGCTCGTAACCTTCGCCGATGTCACCGACCGGAAACGCTTCGAGGACGTGCTCATGGAGCGCAATGAAGCCCTCGAAGCCTCCGACAGGCTCAAGAACTCCTTCCTGAGCCACGTTTCCTACGAACTGCGCACGCCGCTCACGACCATCATCGGCTTCACCGACCTTCTGGCCGAGCCCGCCATCGGCCCGCTCAACGCCAGGCAGCGCGATTACCTGAACGATATCAAGACCTCAAGCCAGGCACTGCTGAACATCATCAACGACATCCTGGACCTGGCCGTTATCGACGCCGGCGCACTCGATCTGAAGCTTTCGCAGGTCGACCTGAAGCACGTCATCGAGGCGGCGGAGCTTGGCGTGCGCGAGCGGCTGTCGCGGGGCAAGGTGCATCTCGACGTGCACATCGCCAAGGAAGCGGAGACGATCATCGCCGACGAAAACCGCTTGGTTCAGGTGCTTTACAATCTCCTGTCGAATGCCATCGGCTTCTCGCCGGAGGACAGCACGATCACCCTTTCCTGCCGCAGCGAGAAGAACGGCGTTGCCATCAGCATCCAGGATACGGGCCTTGGCATCCCGGAAGAGGAGCAGGCCACCATCTTCGAGCGCTTCGAGTCGCGCAGCAAGGGCTCCCGCCATCGGGGCGCGGGCCTCGGCCTCTCGCTCGTGAAGAGCATCGTCGAGTTGCACAACGGCCGCGTCCGCTTGCGCTCGACGCCGGGAGCGGGGACGACCGTTACCGTCACGCTTCCGCGCCGCCACCCTGCCTTGGAACAAAAGGCGGCGGCCAGTGCAGCCAATCCAGCGGCGAACGCGGCGACCCATTCGTGATATGTCCAGCCCCCTTTTGCGATTGGCGGGGCTCCTGCTCCCTCGGCCGTGCGCCTCGATGTAACGCCATATTAACGCTCCCAGCGGCTCCGCAGGCCCGATTGTGAGGGGCGGAGAGGCGCCTTTCGATTTCGAAGTAATATAGCTGAATTGTCTTGAGTAAGCGTTAAGTGCCGGAAAGTGGTGTATGCTGTTGATTTAACACGCATAAGTCAGAACACTGCGCTAACGTCGAGAGTGGTAGCAGGCCGGCGTTTTGGTTAATTTCAAATATTCCATCGTATTTAACGGAGTTTTTGAAACGTATAAATCGCGCAAAAACACGAAAAAAATCGCAGAAATGCGCATGCTGAACACAAGCCGCTCGCGCGTTTACCATGCGCTCATTAACCATGGTAGAGTATTGCACGAAATATACTGTTCTTTAACGCATCGTAATCGCACGCGCCAGGATCGGGCGCCGTTCTCAGCCGGTTCAGGCTGGGAACAAAAGTTCCGGCCCGGGCAAGGTGCGTGTCCCACGCCCAAACCTCGATGCTGGCCGGAAGTTGCGACCTACCCAGCATATGCGGACGGCGCCAGGCGCAGTCACGCCTTTTTCTTCGCTGGCCGGCGGGCCGATGGCTTGGGCTGTTTCACGAATGGCGACAGCGCCGCCTCCATGGCCGCGATATCGATCTCGTTGGGATCGCGGCGGCCCAGCCATCCCACGAGTTCGGTATGCCGCGGGTGATGGGGATCGGACATGGCCTCAAGATACTCGGCATAGCCCCAAGGCCCGCCGCAATCCTCGGGCGGACAGCGGCCCTTGGCAGCGACAAGGCGCGGAAACGTATCCCACAGCTCGGCCGTAAAGCGCCGCTCCACCTTGATGGTGTGCCGCCAGTCGTCGCCGGAATCGTAAATATAACGCAAGGTCTTGAAATTGGGCTCGCTCAGCGCTCGCGCGAGCGTCGCCTTCCGGGCATCGGCAATCGGAAAGCCGAAGCCTTCCATGTCCGGCATGGGAATGCCCCAGTAGGTTTCGCGCACCCTGAAATCATAGCCATGATAGTTATCCCAGGGCATGATCGCCTGGATCAGCTCGTGCAAGGTATCGAGCTTTACGCTTACCGGCACCTCGATGCGCCGCATCACCGTGGGCTTCACGTTATCGAGCGTAATCTTGATGCGGACGATATCGTGTGTGCTTGTCATGCAGGATTGCCTCCGCAAACAGCACCGGCCGGCTTCATTTCGTCCTCCCCCGCCTTCGCGTAAGAAACGGCATCTAAATGACTGGCGGCGCGTCGCCACACGGTACGAACATCGCCGCCGTCTTCATCTACCATCGGCCTTAATGAGTTCCGAGCCGCACAGGATTCAATATGTGACAGCCCATCACTTGGGGCAACACTTCTCGCATCCGCAAAAGCCAGGCTTGTCGGAGCATACCTTGTGCTTGCAACACCACTCACCGGCAGGGCAAGCCAAAGCCGGGGACGCCGCCAGCATCGCAACAGCTGCCAAAGCAATGCAAAGTCTATACATAATCACCTCCATATAGCTTATTATATTCTCGCGGAAATGCCATTTTGGGAGCCAGGCGGGTTGCCGCGCTCGCTGCGAATGACCTGGAACTTCGCGCACCCGCGAAATCGAGCCCTCCCAAAACGAGCAAGCGTGCAACCAGAGATGGTAAGGCAAATATAGCTGTCAAGATTCAGCTCTGCGCCCTTGGTGGAATTATACCGGCCGCCAAGAATGCGCTCTTGTCATTCCCGCGAATGAGCGTGTGGAAAAATCGGCGCGCTTGCCCAAAACTCGGTTGTCATGGCCGGGCCCAGCCGGGCAACTCACGAAAAAAACCAATGAATTCGGTATGGTGTGCGCGGGCAATAAGGTTTGTTTCTGGGCAGAGCATAAGTGCTTGATCCTTCCGAGCCACATCGCCGGCGCCGGACAATTAGTTTGCTCCTGAAGCACATTGGCTAGCCAGGAGTAAACATTGTCTCCGAAAATCGGACCTTGATCCCTCGGGGACATCTGTGACGCCCCTTTCAGCTTGCGCAAATTTCTTGACTGTTACGTGTTCCGTAACACATAATACGCAACATGCCGATCAAGACCTACGCGGATAAGCGCAGCGCTGATTTCGCCGCTGGCAAGTACGTCAAGGAATTCCAGGCTTTCGAGCGCCAAGCGGTCAGAGGCCTGACGAAGCTGAACGCGGCTGCGCGGCTGATTGAATTGCGCAATCCGCCGTCCAATCGCTTCGAGGCGCTGGGCGGCGATCGCAAAGGCCAGTACAGCATTCGCATCAATGATCGGTGGCGCATCTGTTTCTGTTGGGCCTTCAGCGAAGACCCGGCAGGCAAAGACCCGCTGATGGTTCCCGGCGACGCCGTGGATGTTGAGATCGTCGATTACCACTGAGGATGCCATGCCCTATACCGCTATCGATAACCTGCCGCCTGTTCATCCTGGTGAGATTTTGAAGGATGAATTAGAGGCGTTAGACATGAGCGCCCGCAAATTCGCTGAACATATCCGTGTCCCCCCCAACGCAGTCACCGCCATCCTGAACGGCGGCCGCGGCGTAACCGCGCAGATGGCTCTGCGCTTCGGGCAGGCGTTTGGCACTGGGCCAGGCTACTGGATGCGTCTACAGAACATCTACGAGGAAAAGCGCGCGCGTTCCGAATTAGCTGGAGAGCTGGAGCAGATTGCTGGGCTGCTTTAATGCCCAGCTATTGGCCGGCCAGGAGCAAACATCGTCGCCCAGGATGAGGCTTTATTTCTCGGGGACATATGGCACTGGATGGCCGGAGCTTGCCCTCGGACAAGGACCCGATGGGCGGGGCCGGCGTCAAAGCGGTCAATAATTCCGGCGGCTGGAATTAGAGGCACACCCCAACCCGGCTATTCGCGTCGATGGAAGTGTCCGGTATCCCGGTCAGCGGCGCTCGCCTGCCGCCGGCGGCTCGTCCTCAAGCGCGCGGTAGGCCGAGCCTTCCAAATCCTCGTATTGCCCCACCTTGAGCGACCAGAGGAACGCGGCAAGGCCCAAGGCGCCCATGAGAAGGGCCAGCGGAACGAGCCATGCAAGTGCAGTCATTGTGCCAACTCCAGCTTCGCCGTCCGCAAACGCAGCGCATTCACCGTGACGATGATCGAGGATGTCGACATCGCGATGGCGGCGATCAACGGCGTTACCATACCAGCCATGGCCAGGGGAATGAAGAGCATATTATAGCCGGCGGCGATGGCGAAGTTCTGGAACGCCATGGTGCGGGTCTTCCGGGCTGTAGCCAAAAGCTCGATCAGCGGCATCAGCCTGGCGCCCTGGAAAACCGCGTCGGAAGCCGTTTGGCTCACATCGGCGGCCGTCGATGGCGATAGCGAAGCGTGAGCGGCGGCGAGCGCTGGGGCGTCGTTCAAGCCGTCGCCAACCATCAGCACATGCCGGCCTTGCGCTTTCAAAGCCTCGATCCGCTCGATTTTTTCCTGCGGCTTGAGCGCGGCATGCCAATCTTCGATGCCAGCGGCCGAAGCCGCGATCTTGACGGCTTCCTCGCGGTCGCCGGACAGGAGCACGATCTCGTAATCCGCGTTCTTGAGCACCGAGATCGTTTCCGCGGCGTCTTCCCGAAGTTTGTCCTCGAAACGGAAGGCGACGGGCTTGGCCCCAGGCCGAGCATACCAAAGGGAAGCCGCTCCCGCCTCACCTTGCGAAACGCCACACCAGGATGCGGAGCCCAGCCGTTCCTCGCCAGCGTCCGTGACCCGGCAAAGGCCGGCGCCGGGGGTTTCCTCGATCCCGGAGACAGCCTGCACGCTGCCGAAGCGGGCCTTGGCGGCGGCGGTCACAGCCTGCGCGTAAGGATGGCGGCTCGATGTGGCAAGTGCTGCCGCGGCCTTCAGATCGGCATCGGCGATGCCGGCGCCGTTGGCGAGCGATGGCACCCCAGCCGTCAGCGTTCCGGTCTTATCGAAAACGACGGTGTCGGCATCGGCGAGGCGTTCGAGGCCGTCCGCCGCCTTCAGGAGGATGCCCCGGTCGAACAGACGCGCCGAGGCCGCCACCTGCACGGCGGGCACCGCAAGCGCGAGCGCGCAGGGGCATGTGATGATGAGAACGGCGATGGCGATGGTGAGCGAGTATTCCCACCCCGCGCCCGCGATCATCCAGCCGGCGAAGGAAGTCGCCGCAAGCGTATGGACGGCCGGGGCGTAGAACTCCGCCGCGCGGTCGGCAAGGCGGACATAGCGGCCGCGCGCCTGTTCCGCGGTTTCCATGAGCCGCGCGATTTGCGCCAGCAGCGTATCGGCTTCGGCGGCGCGCGCCTCCATCTCCACGGGCGCGCCGAGATTGACCGAGCCCGCGTAAACCGTGGCATTCGCTTGCGCCTCGCGCGGCAGGGTTTCGCCCGTAATCAGGCTCTCGTCGATGGACGTCGTGCCATGGACGATCACGCCATCGGCGGGGAACCGCTCGCCGGCGGCGACGGCCAGGCGCATGCCGGGCTCGACCAGCCTCGACGGCAGGCGTTCGACGGAGCCGTCTTTGTCGATGACGTATGCCCATTGCGCCTTCAGGCTGAGAAGATTCTCCGCGGCGCCCCGGGCGCGGACCCTGACGCGCTGATCGAGATAACGGCCGATGAGCAGGAAGAACAGCAGCGAGACGCCGGCGTCGAAATAGACTTGGTCGCTGCCCTTGATCGTCTGGAACACGCTCATCGCGGTGGCGAGGAAAATGGCCAGGGAAATCGGCACATCCATGTTGACGCGCAAGCGCTTCAGGGCCTCCCACGCGGAGCGGAAAAAGGGCTGCCCCGAATAGGCCACGGCCGGCACCGCGATGATCGCGGAAATCCAATGGAATAGCGAATGTGTCGGATCGCTGGCGTCCGAACTGGCCCAAACCGAAACGGAGAACAGCATGATGTTCATTGCGGCGAAGCCCGCGACGGCCAGCCGGTTCAACAGGTAGCGTCCGGTGTCCGGCCCGGTTTGGATCGTCTCCGGCGCCAGCTCGGCCGCATTGAATCCGATCGCTGCCAGCGCATCGATCAGCTTCCCGGCGCCGCCCTCCCGCGCTTCGCCAAACACGACGGTAACGCGCTTGGCGGAAAGATTGGTCCTGGCGGAGATGACACCGGGCACCGCGGCGAGCGCGGTCTCGACCTTACGCATGCAGCCGCCGCAAACCATGTTCTCGACGGCGAGAGTGACGGTTTGTTTGGCGGAAGGCATCGCTTCGGGGGCAAACTCCTTGGCGCCGAATCCGATCGCGCCCAGCGCGCCGATAAGCTTGCCCGCATCGGCCTCTTGTGCGTCGCCGATCACGACGTTGGCGCGCTTCGACGCCAAGTTCGCCTTGGCGGAGATGACACCGGGCACAGCGGCAAGCGCGGTCTCGACCTTACGCATGCAGCCGCCGCAAACCATGTTCTCGACATCGAGCGTTATGGTTTTGGTGGCGGACGGCGCCGGGGCGGCCCCTCTCGCGGCTGTGACGGTTGCTTCGACGCGGGAGATTGTGCGGCAAGCGCTGCCGGCGGCCGCGCCTGTATCATCGGCGGCACAGGCCGGAGAGGTTTCAGGTGCACTCATTGCGCCATGGCGATCCATAATGGTCCCCCCTGCAGTCCATTCAGCAGTTGCTGTTCATGTGGGGCGGTTGCGCCGTGAACGCCAGGGCCAAGCCACGGTGGCGAGTTTCAGGGCTAAGCATTCAGGCATCCGCCTTCCTAGCATATTAAGATCAGCGGTACCGATGCCGGGCTTTTCAGTCAACCTAAATCGCTAAGTATGCGAGGAGCTTAGCGCCGCCGCGTCCATATGAAGCGCGATTTGCGCGGCGGAGAATGGGGGCAATCGCCGCCCATTCCGGGCGGCGACTTCAAATTGATTTCAAATTGGCGCGATCTTTACGCCTGGAGCGCCTTCAGCGCCTCGACAAGCAGGCTCCGCGGTATCACCACGGCCGCCTCGCCGGCGCCGGTCTTCTCCTTGACCGCAGCGGCATTCAGCAGCGCATCCGCGGCCGATCCCACGATTACAACCGAATCCTCACCGGCTTCCATGATGGTTGGGCAACCGCAACCGCAGCTGCCGCAACGGGTTGCCAGGATTCGAAACTTTTCTGCCATGCAAATTTCCTCGAACGATTGTTGTTAACATTTAAATAATATCACAGGATCGGTGCAGTTGTAATACCCGATCCGGTCTCGATGCGGCGCAACCGTCATCTCCGGGCAGGCGCATAGGTGCGAGCATCCGGCGCGATGGTGTCCTGAACTGGACGCATCTCCCCTCATCCTGCCCTTCTCCCCATGGGAGAAGGAACGCCTGAATTATCCTCGGCGGCAGATCTGGCGTCCCCTCTCCCGTCCATATCCGCTCGCGGATATGGACATCTTCGAGTAGCAAGCTCGCCAAAACGAGCTTGCGTGGGAGAGGTACAGGGTGAGGGGTTGAACGTCCGGAGCATGCCAGAACCTGGCATCTGGCACCCCTCAAGTCAGTTCTTGGGCTCGATCTTCAACCGTTCTTTCGCGCGGTAAACCTCAGGCGTGGTGCCAGGGCGGGGTTTCTGCGCCGTGAAGGTCAAAATCCAGGCGCCCGCGTCCGGCGATGCGTCCGTAGCCTCGTACCGGCCGGTATCCACCTCCACGAATGTCAGCTTGCGGTCAGCGCCCGACGAGGATGGCCGCTCCAGCAACCCATCGATGGCCAAGCCGGCGACAGGAGAACCGTTTGCATCCGCAACAGTGACAGCGAGCCGTGCGTTAGGCAGGACCTGTGCCTTGTGCGACCAATGCAGCTCATCCTGAGCGCGCTGCTCCGCGAGCGTGTCGTTGTAATGCAAGCCCGCTTGGTAGGTGGCGCCGTGCTGCACGCCGGAATGGGTGCGAAGGGCGGAATAGAGGAAGAAGCCGTTCACGGCGAAAACCACGCCGAAGGCGCTCAGCAAGATGATTAGAACGTGCTTTCCCGTCAGAGGCTTCTTCATTGCAAGTACGCTCACTGTCCTGGTCCTTTGAAAGTGGTATTGCGCTTTACTTCAGTGCCGTCAACGGTGTCGCGGACGGTGAAGACGATATCGGCGGAGGCTGGCGTCTTGGCTGCCTCCTCGGCCGGGATGGTTACGAAGACCTTCACGGCGCGCACGTCGTCGGACTTGACCTCGACCGGAGGCTCGCCGCCCTCGATGCCGACATAAGAGAGGCCCGGCTGCTTGAGGCCCGCGACCGAGATCTCGAATTTGTGCACGGCGAGCTTCTTGTTCAGGATGCGCACGATATAGCCGTTACGGATACCGCCGCCGCTCACCTGCACGAACAGAGGATTGCGGTCTGGCACGACATTCACCTCAAGCACGGTCTTGTGGGCCAAGCCGAACAGGATGACAGCGCACACGAGGAGAAAGACGCCGGTGTAGAGGATGGTCCTGGGCCGTATGAACCGATAGGGAACGCGCTCGCCTTGCGACTGGGCAACGAGGTTGTTGTAGCTGTCGTAGGCAACGAGCTTCCGCGGCCGGCCCACCTTATCCATGATCTCGTCGCAGGCGTCGATGCAAAGCCCGCACTGGATACATTCGAGCTGCGCGCCGTGGCGGATGTCGATGCCGGCGGGGCAGGCGGCCACGCACTGGTCGCAATCGACGCAATCGCCCCGGCCTTCCCAGCTTTCGCCCTTCTTGTGCGGCCCGCGCGGCTCACCCCTATAGTTGCGATAGGTGATGAGCAGGGTGTCGCCGTCGATCATCGCGCCCTGGATGCGCGGCCAGGGACACATATAGGTGCAGACCTGCTCGCGCATGAGCCCGCCAAACACGTAGGTGAAGCCGGCGCAAATGAAGAGGGCGATGTAGGCGTATTTCGATGCGGTGTTGTGCAAGAGTTCGGAGGCGAGCGTGGGTGCGTCCTGGAAATAGAAGACGAACCAGCCGCCCGTCGAAAGGGCGATCAGCATCCAGGTCAAATGGGTGCCGGCCAAGCGCCATGCCTTGTTGAACGACCACCACGGCGCCTTGAGAAGCCTCAGCCGTGCATTACGGTCGCCCTGCCAGATGCGCTCGGCCACGATCATGATGTCCGTCCAAACCGTCTGGGGGCACGCGTAGCCGCACCAGACGCGGCCCGCGAGCGCGGTGACCGCGAACAGCCCAAGCCCGGAGAGCACCAGCATGCCCGTGACGTAGTAGAATTCCTGCGCCCAGATTTCGAGCCCGAAGAGATAAAGACGCTGATGGGCGAAATCGAGCAGAAAGGCCTGATCTGGAATTCCGGGTCCGCGGTCGAGCCTGATCCAGGGCAGGACGTAATAGACGGCGAGCATTACGAACATGACCGCCCACTTGATATTGCGGAACTTGCCCCGGACGAGCTTTGGGTGGATTGGCGGCCGGGGTATGTAAAATGGATGCTTAGGATCGTGGTAGATGGCCCGTTCATCGACCCTGGTAGCCCCTGGTACCGCTTGGGAGCTGAGTGGAGTTTCGTCGTACTGTTCTCTCATGGCACTCTCCAAGGCCAAAGCGGGAGGCCCCAAGCCCTATCTATTCCCAGGGCGCTCAACAGCATATGCGTTATACCGCCCCCGCGCGGTTCTGTCATCCCGCGCACGCTGTAAAATAAAGCATAGTCGCAAAAAGGTCTGTGACCGCAGTCACAGAAAGCAAAATGTCCCGGAAACGCTTTCGGCATTTCCGGGACACCAATCTTCTGCAATTAAGTTGCGATGGCCCGGTTTTCCAGGCCATCGTAATTTCTTACTTACCACCGCCGAGCGAGTGGATGTAGACCGCAAGCTCTTTAACCGCTGTGGGTTCGAGCTTGCCTGCCCATGCCGGCATGACGCCCGCACGGCCTTCGGCGATCGTCTTCACGATGTCGGCCTTGGCGCCGCCCCACTGGAAGATACCAGTGGTGAGGTTCGCCGAGCCGAGATCCTTGTTGCCCTTGCCATCGTCGCCATGGCAAGCGGTGCAGCCACCGTCGCCTGAGAAGAGAGCCTTGCCGCGTGCGGAAGCAGCAGCGTCGGCCGACTTCTTGGACAGCGAGAGCACATACTCGGCCACATCGTTGATCTGATCCGGCTTCAGAACGCTTGCCCGCTCAGGCATGCCAGCGGTGCTACCGCCGCCGCGTGCCTGATCCGCCCCGTTACGGATGCCGTACAGGATGGTCTGCTGGATCTCGTCGAGCGTACCGCCCCAGAGCCAGTTGTCGTCGTTCAGGTTCGCGTAGCCAGGACCGCCCTGCGCGCCGCTGCCGTGGCAGCCCGCGCAGTTGTTCAGGAAGGCCATGCGGCCCGCGACCGCCGAGAACTTCAGGAGTTCCGGGCTCGCGTTGATCTCCTTGAGGCTCATCTTGGCGATCTGGTCCGTGAACTTGCTCTGCGCGGCCTTGTCAGCGGCCACGCCAGCCATGGCTTGGGCACGTTCGCTTACGCCCCAAATGCCTTTCACGTAGTCGGCGCTCCGGTCCGCGCCTGGCAGCATCGGCCAGGACGGATAGACCACCCAATAAGCGACCGACCATATGATCGTCGCCCAGAATACTAGCACCCACCAACGCGGCAGCGGATTGTTTAGTTCCTTCAGACCGTCCCATTCATGGCCGGTCGTTTCGACGCCGCTGTGGTGGTCGATATCGCGATTATCGGCCATTGCTGCCTCCAAGGTTCAAATCTTCTCTTTCCAGTGGGATCCGGCTGGCCTCATCGAAGCTCTTCCGGGAGCCTGGCCAAAAAGTAATGGCCAGGACCAGGACGGAGAGCGTCAGAAAGAGGAACAGGCCGGCCATTCCGAAGACGGACTGCGCTGTTTCGTAAGTCATGCTTCAGCCTCAGCGCAGGTTGGGTCCGGATTCGTCAAACTTCGCGAAGTCGACAAGGGTGCCGAGCATCTGAAGATAGGCGATAAGCGCGTCGGCTTCCGTGACCGGCTGGCCCGGTTTGCCGTCGAACTTACGGACTTGAGCCTTGGGATAGCGCTTAGCCACCGCGGCGGCGCCTGCGCTGTCCGGATCGGTTTGCGCAACCAAGTCCGCTTGCGCGTTCTTGATTTGCTCGTCCGTATAGGGGACGCCCACCAGACTCAGGGTCTTCATGCGTTCCGCGGCATCGGTGAAGTCGAGCTTCCGCGAGACGATATGCGGATAGCCCGGCATGATGCTTTCCGGAACGACCGAGCGCGGGTTCTGGATGTGAGCGACTTGCCAAGCGTCGGAGTACCTGCCACCGACACGGGCGAGGTCAGGGCCAGTACGCTTCGATCCCCACTGGAAGGGATGATCGTACATGCTTTCAGCCGCAAGGCTGTAATGGCCGTAACGCTCGATTTCATCCTTGAGGCTGCGGATCATCTGGCTATGGCAGAGATAGCAGCCCTCGCGCTGGTACACTTCACGCCCAGCAAGTTCGAGAGGCGAGTAGGGACGCATCCCCTCCACCTTCTCGATGGTCGACTTGAGCCAGAAGAGTGGCGCTATCTCAACAAGGCCACCGATGGAGACCATGATGAGGATGCCCACCAGCAGCACAAGAGAGTACTTTTCGAATGGTTCATGCAGTTTCATGATTGCCTCCTACTCGGCCGGAAGGGCTTGCGCTCCGCGCAGTTCGGGCGCGGCGGCAATCCTGGGTTGGTCGGCCACATCCACCGGCTCATCGCCACGGATGGTCCGGATGACGTTATAGGCCATGATTAGCATGCCGAAGACGAAGAACGCGCCGCCGGTAGCACGGATGATGTAGTAGGGATGCATCGCCTCGACGCTCTCCACGAAGGAGTACTGGAGGATTCCGAGGCTATCGGTTGCACGCCACATCAGACCCTGCATGATGCCGGACACCCACATCGCGGTGATGTAAAGCAGGATGCCGAGCGTCGAGATCCAGAAGTGCCACTCAACCAAGCGCTGCGAATACAGGCCCTTACGCCCCCACAGCCACGGAACGAGGCAGTAGACGGCGCCCATGGAGATCATGCCGACCCAGCCCAGAGCACCGGAGTGCACGTGGCCAATGGTCCAGTCGGTGTAGTGCGAGAGCGAGTTCACCGCACGGATGCTCATCAGCGGCCCTTCGAAGGTCGACATGCCGTAGAAGGCAACCGACACGACGAGGAAGCGCATGACGGGATCGGTGCGCAGCTTGTCCCACGCGCCCGAAAGCGTCATGAGGCCGTTGATCATGCCACCCCAGGAAGGCATCCACAGGATGATCGACAGGGTCATGCCAAGCGTCTGCGCCCAGTCCGGCAAAGCCGTATAGTGCAGATGGTGCGGGCCTGCCCAGATGTAGGTAAAGACCAGAGCCCAGAAGTGGACGATGGACAGCCTGTAGGAGTAAACCGGCCGCTCGGCGCGCTTTGGCACGAAGTAGTACATCATGCCGAGGAACGCGGCGGTCAGGAAGAAGCCCACCGCATTGTGGCCGTACCACCATTGCGTCATCGCGTCTTGGACGCCCGAGAA
>Ga0182021_10006904_pt1 | contig 13469 bp, 7 predicted proteins | sample 612E3MmetaG_FD_120493 | JGI IMG/M metagenome (GOLD analysis project Ga0182021, IMG submission 120493) | Permafrost microbial communities from Stordalen Mire, Sweden - 612E3M metaG (Illumina Assembly) | ecosystem: Environmental > Terrestrial > Soil > Wetlands > Permafrost | place: Sweden...
AAATAACCCCACAGCAAGCTGTGGGGCATTAGGGGAAAGGGAGCCACCCCACAAGATTACGGACGAGGCTGCTTTCATCCCGCCAGCAAGCTGACGGGTATTCAGCGGAAATTTTTATAAAACATATTGAGCCGAAAATTAAGAGAGGTGTCATTCAACTAAATGACACCTCTCTTTTTAGACCATGATAATGGCGGGCGGGTTCAAAACCCGCCCCTTGGAGAATCGATGAATTCACTGCGCAGGATGGCATATAGTTCCACATCCTCAAATTTACCCCATCTTTTTCACGCTTGCCTCATATGCCCCTCATGTTTCATGCCGATTTTTTACATAACTTTACCGGAACGGGGATTACGAGTCATGTATCCCCCGCAAATACGGTTTAATTCGAGCGTTTCAAATATATATTTCACTATGGCAGTGGCAGCTTCTGAACAACAGCCTTTGTGCCAGTATGAATGGCCAATCCAGTAACCAAGTTCGGCATTTTCGTCCTCTTTATGGATATCGAAGCCGATGCCGCCGATGAGAAATCCGCTTTCTTTATCGGTGATGGCAAACTGGACAGATTTACCATCATCAAACAATCCTTGTCTTTTGCTTATCCACTCTTCAGCCATTTCGTAAGTGTGAGGATAAGGGAGTACTGCAGTGTATCCGACACGACGCGATCACCGATAAACTGCTGAAGGTCATTTGCATCCGCAGGTGAATAAGGACGCAGGATAAGGCGTTCGGTTGTAACAGTAGGCTGCTCTTTCATCGAAGATCTCCATTTTACAAAAGAAGCTGTTGGGCAGATTTATCCTTATTGTAAGGAATACCCAGATGCTGGTAGGCCAACGGTGTGGCGACTCTGCCGCGCGGTGTGCGGTCCAGAAAGCCCAATTGTAATAAATATGGCTCATACACATCCATGATGGTATCTGCCTCTTCGCTAATAGATGCGGCGATGGTTTCCAGCCCCACCGGCCCGCCGTTGAATTTATCAATGATAGTATGTAATACCTTATGGTCGAGGTCATCTAGTCCAATGGGGTCGACTTCAAGCTTGGAAAGGGCAGCCACGGCCACTTCTTTCGTGATAATGCCCTGCGCTCTGACCTGTGCGTAGTCCCTTACACGTTTGAGTAATCGATTGGCTACACGCGGCGTGCCACGGGCGCGGCTGGCGATTTCTTCCAGACCGTCCGCTTCGGCCTTGATTTGCAGAATTTGCGCAGAGCGTTTCACGATTGTTTTAATCGCTTCGTGGTCATAGAAATCAAGATGATAAACGCTGCCGAAACGGTCTCTGAGCGGTGCGCTGAGCATCGCGTAGCGGGTAGTAGCGCCGATGAGTGTAAACGATGGGAGTTCCAGGCGCAAGCTGCGCGCGCCCGGGCCTTTGCCAATCATCAAATCAAGCGCGGAATCTTCCATGGCGGGATAGAGCACTTCTTCAACGGTACGGTTCAGCCGGTGGATTTCGTCAATGAATAAAACATCCTGTTTCTTCAAATTAGTGAGGATAGCGGCAAGGTCGCCGGTGCGTTCGATTGCCGGACCTGAGGTGATTCTGATTTGAACGCCCAGCTCCGCGGCAACGATATTAGCCAGGGTGGTTTTCCCTAGGCCGGGCGGCCCGTAGAGCAGCATGTGGTCGAGCGCTTCGCCCCGTTTTTTAGCGGCGGCGATGGCAATCAGCAAATTGTCCTTGACCTTGTTCTGCCCGACGAATTCATCCATATGTCGCGGGCGAAGGCTGGTTTCTATAGGGCTATCTTCAACCACGGGTTTCCCCGAAACAATACGTCCGATGTTTGTGTCCTTTCAGCGATATTCTTCTGGCGGTATTATACCATATTAAAGTTAGAGAATTGCTAATTACGATTCCGAAAAATGGGATGCCTTCTAGCCTCCAATAGATCGGCTTTGAAGGGTTCATAATAATCACTCTCTATCTGCCCTAACAAAGGGATAAAGACCCCCATAAAAAGGAAGCGTCCCGTGAAGGTGAATCTCTCGGGACGCTTATAATTATTTCTGTGATAGATTTACTTATTAATCTACGCCGTCGGCTGCATCATCAATATCAATATCCACGCCTGCATCAGCGTCTACTTCGCCATCCTTATCAACGTTCAACTCATCCTCATCAAGGGACATATCTATCTTTAAGTTCTCGTCCGCTTCAACAGATATTTCTTCGTCCATCTTGTCCAGCACTTGCTCCATGGCAGCCACCGGTGCCGGCACCATTTCCTCGAGCGGTTTATATTGGGCAGGAATCAGACGACCGATGATAACATTTTCCTTCAATCCGATGAGTCTGTCGGTAGCCCGTTTAATCGAGGCTTCGGTCAGTATTTTCGTCGTTTCCTGGAAGGATGCCGCTGCCAGCCAGCTGCTGGTGCTGAGTGCAGCTCTGGTGATGCCCAAAAGCACCGGATGCGCGGTAGCCGGTTCTCCACCCTCCGCCAGGACCTTAGCGTTGATGTCTTCATACTGGAAGCGGTTCGCCAATTCTCCCGGAATCAGTTCGGTATCGCCGGAGGAATCAGTACGTACCTTGGACAACATCTGACGTACGATTGTTTCAATATGCTTGTCGTTGATGGTTACACCTTGGGAACGGTAGACTTTTAATACTTCATCAACCAGATATCGCTGGACTGCTTCTTTACCGGAGATGTTCAGGATGTCCTGGGGATTCAGTTGACCTTCGGTCAGCTGTTGTCCGGCTACTACCTTTGCGCCGGATTGAATGCGGAGACGAGTAACTGCGGAGACATGATAAACACGCTCATCTTTTTCCTCATAAGAGATGGATATTTTACCGTTGTCGATGGATATTTTACCGGCGACCGGGGAAATAAGTGCCCGGTTTTCATCGGGCGCGGTTACTGCTTTAGTTTCTTTATCGGCTTTGGATTTTGATTTGTCTACAGGCGGGCTGGCCAGCACAGTTCCTATCTCTACCTGCTGCCCGTTCTTGACCGCAAGCTTCCAGCCTGCCGGTAACTGGCGCTCGTCACTGAATGTCTCACTGCTGGTAACTTTTATCGTCTGTCCGTCCTCAGTTTCAGTCACCTCAGCGACGCCGTTTATCTCGGACAGCACGGCCTGATTTTTCGGGGTCCTGGCTTCGAATAGTTCTTCAATTCTGGGAAGACCTGTGGTGATATCAAGTCCGACAACGCCACCGGTATGGAAGGTTCTCAGTGTAAGTTGAGTACCGGGCTCACCGATACTTTGAGCGGCTATGATACCAACCGCCGTATTCATCCCGATAATATGGCCGCGTGCTAAATCACGGCCATAACATTTCTGGCAAACACCCTGCTTGGCCTGACAGGCGAGCGGGGAACGAACATTCACGCCCTTGACACCGGCGGTGGCAATCTGCGCGGCCTTCTTGTCGTCGATTTCCTGATTCCGCTCAACGATAATTTCGCCTGTCTTCGGGTCAACGATGTTGCTGGCGGCAAGACGTCCGATAATACGTTCGTTAAGACCTGGCAGCAAACCTTTCTCCGGCGTCTCATATATCCAGAGACCATCAATTGTACCACAGTCTTCTTCCAGAACAATACAATCGTGGGCAACATCTACCAGACGTCTGGTCAGATATCCGGACTCTGATGTTCTCATTGCGGTGTCAGCGAGACCTTTACGCGCTCCATGTGTAGAGATGAAATATTCCAATACACTCAAGCCTTCACTGAAACTCGATTTGATGGGGAAATCGATAATTCTACCGGATGGGTTAGTCATCAGACCACGCATACCGGCCATTTGTCTGATCTGGGTCATATTACCTTTTGCCCCGGAGGTGGCCATCATGTAAATGCCGCTCAGCGGGTTCAAGGCTTTCTGTGTGGCCTCGGTGACTTTATCGGTGGTCTCCATCCAGACCCTTACCACTTCATCGTATCTTTCATCTTCCGTAATGAGACCGTTCTCGTATTGATTTTCGATGAGAATCGTCTTTTCTTCGGCATCGGCGATTAGTTTCGGCTTAGATTTTGGTACTTCAATATCGCTCATGGCGATCGTCGTGCCGGATTTTGTAGCAAATTTGAATCCCATTTCTTTGATTCTATCCATCACTGCTGCCATATCTTCGTCACTCAGGATTTTAGAGCAATCGGCGACGATTTTCTTGATAGTAGTTTTATCAAATGTCGTATTGCGGAAGCCGATTTCCTTAGGGAATGCATCATTGAAAATAATTCTACCTACGCTGGTTTTTAAGCGTTTGCCTTCATTATTCAAGTTCCTGACTTCTATTTCTGCTTTCAGGTCAATAACCCCAAGTTCGTAAGCCAACTTCGCATCTTCAAAGCTGCCGAAAAGTTTACCTTCGCCTTTAGTTCCCGGCCGGATACTGGTCAGGTAATAACAGCCCAGAACCATATCCAGCGTGGGTGTTACAACCGGGTCTCCGGAAGATGGCAGCAGCATATTGTGAATGCTCAACATTTGTTCCCGGGCGCCCTTTACAGCCGCTTTGGAAAGCGGCAGATGGACAGCCATCTGGTCGCCATCGAAATCGGCATTAAATGCCGAGCAAACCAGAGGATGAATCTGAATCGCGGCTCCATCAATCAGTACCGGCTCAAAAGCCTGAATACTAAGACGGTGTAAAGTTGGTGCGCGGTTAAGCAGGACTGGTCGTTCTTTAACCACTTCTTCCAATATGTCATAGACCTCAGGTTTGGCTCTTTCAACCTGCCTCCGGGCGCTCTTGATATTATGTGTCAGACCCTGTTCGATAAGGCGGCGCATGACAAAGGGTTTGAATAGCTCCAGCGCCATTCTTCGGGGTAGGCCGCACTGGTGTAGTTTTAGTTCAGGGCCAACGACAATTACGGAACGTCCGCTATAATCTACACGCTTCCCGAGTAGATTCTGACGGAAACGCCCTTGCTTGCCGCGTAACATATCGGAAAGAGACTTAAGTTTGTGGCTGCCGCTGATAGAAACAGGTTGACCTCTCTTTCCATTATCCACCAGCGAATCAACTGATTCTTGCAACATTCTTTTTTCATTTCGGATAATAATTTCCGGTGCCCCGATTTCTACGAGGTGGCGGAGACGATTATTACGGTTAATAACACGGCGGTAAAGGTCGTTAATATCGCTGATGGCAAAACGCCCGCCATCGAGTTGCACGGTAGGTCTGAGGTCGGGAGGTAGCACCGGTAAAACCGTCCAGATCATCCACTCCGGTTTATTGCCACTGCGGCGGAATGCCTCAATGACTTGCAAGCGCTTGCTGGCTTTTCTCCGTCTCTGACCCGAAGGTGAATGCCCTTCTTGAATCATCTCGATGCGGAGTTTATCCAGATTGATATCTTTCACTATTTTTAAAATAGCATCGGCGCCCATTCCGGCTTCAAAAACATTGCTATACTTCTGTTTTAATTCCCGGTATTCGGTATCGGTGAGTAGTTTCTGCACCCGTAGGTTTCTGACTCTTTCTACTTCACTGGTTGCCTGGTCACCCGCCTCTTCGTTCTCCTCCACCAAATCACGGCGGAGTTGATTGACTTCCTCGACAGTGGCTTCTTTCATCGTGTCAACTTTGGCCTCGAGGGTTGTCTGGCGGTCGGTGGCTTCCTGAACGGTGTTTTTCTCTAATAGAGCGATTACTTCCTGTTTGGCCGTTTCGTTCACGGATGTGACGATGTAATGGGAAAAATAAAGAACACGTTCCAGGTTTCTAGGAGCAAGGTCGAGTAAAAGCCCCAGCCGGCTGGGAATGCCCTTGGCGAACCAGATGTGACTAACCGATGAGGCAAGTTCAATATGCCCCATACGCTCCCTTCTAACTTTAGAACGGGCAACCTCAACACCGCACTTATCGCAGATAATGCCCTTGAAACGGACTTTCTTATATTTACCACAGAAGCATTCGTAGTCTTTAGTAGGACCGAAGATTCTTTCGCAAAAAAGGCCGTCTCTTTCCGGTTTCAAAGTCCGGTAGTTGATGGTTTCCGGCTTGGTCACTTCGCCGTAGGACCAGCTTCTGATTTGTTCCGGTGACGCTAATGAAATTCGAACTGCATCAAAATCATTTACTTCAAGCATTCTAAATCACCTCTTCGGGTTTAGTCTCTGTTTCTGGTTTGGGTTCATCGATAATTGCATTTACAGCAGGAGATACTTCGCCTACCGGCCCTGCCGGTTCTTTCAGTAATGGTACTTCCGGAGATTCCTTGACGGCAGGAGTCTTATCCTCATCGCCCTCGTTAATAACTTCGATAGCAAGCCCCAGGCTCTGCAACTCTTTTACCAGAACTTTGAAAGATTCCGGTACGCTGGGCTGCAGAATATCCTCATTTTTCAGAATTGCTTCATAAGCTTTCGTACGTCCGGTGACATCATCTGATTTGATGGTCAACATCTCTTGGAGGATATGGGCAACACCATAGGCTTCCAGTGTCCAGACTTCCATTTCTCCAAAGCGCTGACCGCCGAATTGCGCCTTACCCCCGAGTGGTTGTTGACTGATGAGAGAATAAGGACCCGTAGAGCGGGCATGTACTTTATCTTCCACCAGATGGTTTAGTTTCATGATATAGACGTTGCCAACGGTTACCGGCTGATCGAACGGTTCGCCGGTGTGCCCGTCACGCAGAATGAATTTACCCGTGGTCGGCGGTACCAGATTCTTATCTATCTTGAGCTTTTGAATAATTTCAGCTACTGCTTGAGGTTTCATGTCTTTGGCACTGATACCATTTTGCTCTAACCAGATACGGTTACAGATATCCGTAGCCTGCCCATGATATTTTTCATTAAATACTTTATCGCTATGATAGCCTTGACTATCCACCCATTTTTTCGCTACTTCTAGATTCATCGGGGTATGAATTTTCCCCGGCTCCAGTTCAACCGCGCCAGATTGCTGCGCAATCCAGGCTCTCGCCAGACCGTCTTCAATAGCGGTATCATCAGCTCCGTCAAAAACGGGTGTCAGTACTTTAAACCCGAGTACCTGGGCGACCCAGCCAAGGTGAGTTTCCAGGACCTGCCCGATGTTCATACGGGAAGGCACACCAATAGGATTCAAAATGATATCCACGGGGGTTCCATCCGGTAAGAAGGGCATATCTTCCGCCGGGGCGATAATGGATACCACACCTTTATTACCATGGCGGCCTGCCATTTTATCACCGACCGAAATCGGCCGTTTCTGTGCAATCCAGACCTGTACTTTGGTGTTGACACCAGCAGATAATTCATCCCCGGTGAAAACCCGGACATTGACTACTTTACCCCATTCTCCATGCGGCACGCGGAGAGAAGTATCTTTAACTTCCCTAGCTTTCTCACCGAAGATGGCGCGTAGCAATTTTTCCTCTGCGGATAATTCTGTTTCCCCCTTGGGAGTAATCTTCCCAACGAGAATGTCATCGGGATTGACTTTGGCTCCAATACGGATGATACCCTGTTCATCAAGTTCTCGCAGGCTTTCCTCACCGACATTGGGAATATCCCGCGTTATTTCTTCAGGACCAAGTTTGGTGTCCCGGGCTTCTACTTCGTATTTTTCAATGTGTATCGATGTAAAGGAATCGCTTTCTACCAGACGGCTGCTGAGAATAATGGCGTCTTCATAATTGTAGCCGCGCCAGCTCATAAAAGCGCAAACTACGTTTTGTCCGAGTGCCAATTCTCCCTGTTCTGAAGATGAGCTATCCACCAGTACCTGTCCTTTTTCCACGCGGTCCCCCCGATTAACAATGGGGCGTTGGTTAATGCAAGTACCCTGATTAGTGCGGACAAATTTCAATAAAATGTAAGTATCTTTTTCGCCATCTTCTCTGGTAACAATAATTTCGGAACTAGTAACTGACGTGACGATGCCGGCATTATCAGCCACCAAGACCTGACCGCTATTTCTGGCAGCTTCCAGTTCCATACCGGTGGCCACGATAGGCGCCGAAGGTTGGAGCAGCGGCACTGCCTGGCGTTGCATGTTACTGCCCATCAACGCACGGTTGGCGTCATCATGCTCCAAAAATGGTATCAGCGCGGCCGCAACGCTAAAAATTTGTTTCGGGGAGACATCCATGTATTTGATTCTTTCAGGAATTTCGTGGATATAACTACCACCGACGCGAGCTTCCACGCGTTCGTCCATAAATTGATTTTTATCATCAAGACGAGCATTTGCCTGAGCAATAGGAAATTTTTCGTCCATGTCTGCCGACATATATTCAATTTCATCAGATACATAGGGTACAATCTGAATATTCCGTGAGATGTTGCTTAGTTTGGCAAGAACGTCAGGAGTTACTACCGTTCCCGCTTCAACAATCGTCTTTTTCTTGCTGTCCAGCACTGCTTCCCTAATAGTCTTCCCTAACAGTTGTTTGTTACGGTCCTTCATTTCTTTGGTTTCTCTGATGATTTTGCGGTATGGCGTTTCGATAAATCCGTATTTATTCACTTTGCCGTAAATTGCCAGAGAACCGATAAGGCCGACATTAGGACCTTCGGGTGTCTCAATAGGGCAGATGCGTCCATAGTGAGAATAATGCACGTCACGCGCTTCAAAGCCGGCCCTCTCACGTGACAGACCACCAGGACCCATTGCGGAAAGACGCCGTTTGTGCGTCAATTCAGCCAGCGGGTTCGGTTGGTCCATAAATTGGGATAACTGGGAACTACTGAAGAATTCTCTTATCGAAGCGACTACCGGTCTGGTGTTTACTAACACACTTGGCGTCGCCACTTCGATGGGGAGGGTGCTCATGCGTTCCTTTGCCACTCTCTCCAGGCGTAGCAGACCGATGCGGAATTGATTTTGAATCAATTCACCGACTGTACGGATACGCCGATTCCCCAGATGGTCGATGTCGTCTTCGGTATCCTTACCGTTATTGATTAAAATCATGTGGCGGATTATCTCGACAATATCTTCTCTCGTCAGAGAGCGCTGGGTTTCTGGGATGTTAAGACCCAAACGTTTGTTTAATTTGTATCGTCCGACGACTCCCAGGTCATAATGCTGCGCATTGAAAAGCTGAGCTTCTATCAATTTCTTAGCGTTATCGATACTAGGCGGGTCGCCAGGGCGAAGTTTGCGGTAGATATCCAGTAACGCTTCAGACTCATCACGAATTGACGGGTCCCGTTCCAGCGTTGCTTTAATATAATTGTGGTTAGGAGAAACATCTTCTTTGGCATACATCGCGGTCAACTGGTTTGTATTAAACCCGAGCGCACGGAGTAAAGTGGTAATAGCAATCTTACGTTTGCCATTGATTTTCACCGACATCACATCTGAGGTACTGGTATCAAATTCCAACCAGGCGCCGCGATTTGAAATCAATTTGGCGTGACACAGGTTTAATCCGCCGGGGTTTTCTTCAATGGTAAAATAGGCGCCAGGACTGCGGAGCAATTGACTGACGACAACCCGCTCGGCACCGCTGGTGATAAAAGTACCTTTGGCGGTCATTAACGGTACGTCGCCCAGGAAAATATCCTGTTCTTTAATTTCACCGGTGGATTTAATTAGCAATCTGGCGCGAACATATAGGGGAGTAGCGTACGTTAAATCATGCTGGCGGCTTTCATATTCCGATTGCCGGGGTTCCCTGAATTCGTAATTGACGAAAGTCAACTCCAGTTTATTGCCGGTGAAGTCACTGATTGGAGATATTTCTTCGAGTACTTGTTTTAGTCCTTCTTCCTGAAACCAGCGGAAAGAATCCAATTGAATTTCAATAAGATCGGGAACATCGAGAATTTGTGGCAGACGGGTATACGATTTGCGCGCAACGGATGACTTGAGTGAGACAGTGGGTACTAATGACATAAACACACCTCTAAAAATTAGCTTGTTATTTTGTCGCCGAACAAAGATATGCTACGTTGAATGGACACCAACGAAGATGATAGTGCTATGTGGGAAATAATGGGCAAAGGAAAAATAGTTCTGAGGCATATTTGACAAATTTTAATAATAACATCTTTCTTTAACGCTGTCAAGTATGTTTTATATATTACAATATTATTATTTACAACTGTAATTATAACAGGTATTTGACAAATCTTCAAAGTCGTGTTATCTTGAATAAACAATTGAAGATGTAAAGGCTGAGAACAGGAATAGTAAATTTCCAGCGAGGTTCAGAGAGTCGGATCAGGTGTGAGCCGATACTAGCGCAGAAATCGAATGGTCCTGGGAGCCGCAAACCGAAAGTTCCCAACGAGAAACGTAGGTTTTGACGCAAAGGGAAGCGTTACAATCCCAGGGTATAGAAAAAATCTGTACCTTTAAATGAGGGTTAGTCTCATTTTTAGTTCGACTAACCGAAAAAGGGTGGTATCGCGGAAGCCCCTCGCCCCTTATAAGGCGAGGGGCTTTTTTATTCTCCCGTAGGTACTCTGAAAAAACAGAGGAGGTTTGGAAAATGGCTAAAATAACTCGATATTGGCAAGTATAGAGCCAAAATTAATGAAACAAATTTGTCAACGCTAACCAATTAAATGTAAATATTAACATTAAAGGAGAAAGTAAAATGGCCACAGAAAGAACTAAATTCATTCTTGATGAGAAGGACATGCCTGGTGTATGGTATAACATTCAGGCGGATTTACCGGAACCGTTACCGCCAATTCTACATCCGGCAACCAAGGAACCGGCGCAATTACCTCCTCCCCTGTTTTGTGATGAGATAAACAAACAGGAGTTCAGTAAAGAGCGCTACATTGAAATTCCGGAAGAAGTACAGTCAATCTACCGTTTGTGGAGGCCGACTACCCTATTCCGTGCGCGCCGGCTGGAAAAAGCCCTAGATACTCCTGCGAAAATCTACTATAAATTCGAGGACGCCAGCCCTGCCGGCAGTCACAAACCAAATACGGCTGTTGCACAGGCTTACTATAATAAGAAGGCTGGTGTCAAGCGAATTACTACTGAAACGGGTGCCGGACAGTGGGGTAGTGCTCTGTCCATGGCCTGTCAATACTTCGGATTGGAATGTAAAGTCTATATGGTCAGAGTCAGTTACCAGCAAAAACCCTACCGCCGTAACCTGATGGAAGTCTGGGGTGCGAAATGTGTTCCCAGTCCCAGCCCGGATACGCAAATCGGTCAAAAAATGCTGGCAGAAGATCCTAATCATCCCGGTAGTCTTGGCATTGCCATCAGCGAAGCCTGTGAAGATGCCTTTGCTCATGAAGACACCCACTATGCGCTGGGCAGTGTTTTGAATCATGTCATCTTGCACCAAACGATTATCGGATTGGAAACCAAGAAGTTGATGGAGAAAATCGGAGACTATCCGGATATTATCATCGGATGTGTGGGCGGCGGTTCAAATGCCGGTGGTATGATGATGCCATTCGTGGTGGACAAGATTAAAGGGAGAAAAAAGAACTTAAGATTAATTTGTGTGGAACCAACCGGTTCTCCTTCCATCACCAAGGGTATGCTGGCTTACGATTATGGCGATGTCGCCGGAATGGCACCGATTGCTTTCATGTATACATTAGGGCACGATTTTATCCCTGCACCGATTCATGCCGGTGGTTTACGCTATCACGGGATGTCGCCGCTTATTAGTCATCTGGTAAAACTGGGGTATCTGGAAGCCATAGCAGTACCGCAATTGGCAACATTCGAGGCTGGAATTAAATTCGCTCGCACCGAAGGTTACATCAGCGCCCCTGAAACCGACCATGCTATCAAAGTAACTATCGATGAAGCGCTTAAGTGCCGTGAAGAGGGCAAATCAAAGGTGATTGTGTTGAATCATAGCGGTCACGGGCATTTCGATATGGGCGCTTATGACGCTTATCTGTCGGGAAAACTGGAAGACTACGAATATCCGGAAGCGAAAATTAAAGAGGCTCAAACAAAATTACCTCAAATACCCGGAAAATAGTCGTCACAAATAACGCATCACTTATACAAGTAGGCTGGGTAAAAACCAGCTTACTTGTTTTTTGAGAGCCGACTTCTCCAATATTTTATCGTATAAATTAATTAAAAAGCCTTTTTATCAGGTTATGATTGTTATACCTCTTTCTAATGAAAGCAGAGAATGTTTATAATAAAAACCTATTGTATTCATCTTGTGTTCATAAATTTTGTTTATAATAAGCTGTATGTAATAAGTTATTGCGTACTGATTTAGAGGTGCCACAATGAAAATTAGAAACTTGGTTTTACCGATTATTACGATATTATTTGCATTATCTCTGGTGGTGATATCCGGGTGTCAGTTTCTTACAATTCCGCCAAAAACATCCACAACCACAGTTGCTGGAAATACCACATCCATTTCCACAACTCACGTCACAATCCCTGTTGCCGACGGTACATGGCAACCGTTACCCAGCATCGCCGATGTGGTTGCTCAGGTCAAGCCCTCCGTAGTAGCTATAAACGTGAAAGCAACGGTGATAACCTATGATATCTTCGGCAGGGCTTATCAACAGGAGCAGGAAGGCGCAGGTTCCGGCTGGATAATCAGCTCAGATGGATTGATCGTTACTAATAATCACGTTGTAGATGGCGCTACCAGTATTATGGTTACCTTTGATGATGGCAGTAGTCTCGCTGTAGATTTAAAAAATGTCAAAGCCGATGCGCTTTCTGATTTAGCCGTGCTGAAAGTTGATGCCGCCGGTTTACCAGCTCTGAAAATGGGCGATTCCACTAAATTGAGAGAGGGCGATTGGGTGGTGGCGATTGGTAACTCTCTGGGAGAGGGAATCCGAGTAACTCAGGGAATTGTCAGTCGTAAGGACGTTTCCATGCAGGATGAAAACGGACAGACATTTGAAGGACTGATTGAAACGGATGCCACTATTAATCCCGGTAATAGCGGTGGGCCTCTTCTAAATATGGCCGGTGAAGTTATTGGCATCACTAACGCTAAAAGAGTCCAGACGGGAGTGGAGGGAGTAGGTTATGCTATCAGCAGTAACGAAGCATCTTCCTTAATCCAAGACTTAATCAATAATGGATATATTGTACGTCCATATCTGGGAGTAAGTACTGAAACAATTGTCAATAATTCGTATGCCCGCTGGTACGGGTTAAAAGTGAATTCGGGGGTAAGGATTACAGCTGTTGGTGCTGATAGTCCTGCCGGTAAAGCAGGCCTTCAAGTAAATGACGTAATTGTGAAATTCAACGGACAGGACATCATTGACGCTCAACAATTAATTGATATCGTCAATAAGGCGCATGTAGGACAGACGGTAGAAATGTCATACTGGCATGGTCCCGTGGAACAGACAATCAATATTATGCTAACAGAAACACCCAAACCGCAGTAACATAGAAAAAGCAATAATTTTTTCTTTTATGTTCACAGCGGCCTAATATGTTAAGGAATCTCTGAACAAGTGTTATGACGCATTTGCAACATCGTTTCAGGGATAAACTTTAAAGAAACAGCGGCTTAAGAAGACGAAGTAAGGTTATTTCAAGTCATTAATATCACCCTTTC
>Ga0182021_10006905_pt1 | contig 13466 bp, 11 predicted proteins | sample 612E3MmetaG_FD_120493 | JGI IMG/M metagenome (GOLD analysis project Ga0182021, IMG submission 120493) | Permafrost microbial communities from Stordalen Mire, Sweden - 612E3M metaG (Illumina Assembly) | ecosystem: Environmental > Terrestrial > Soil > Wetlands > Permafrost | place: Sweden...
GCTTTGTCCAGACGAACAAACTGGTATTGCTCCGCTGAGTACTCCACAAGCGGCGTGATGAAACCAAGGGGGGACAGAAACGTCCCTCCTTCTGTTTGTGGGGGTGAAGTGATCGTTGATTCTCGTTCCGGCGTGCTGTACATTGGCAGAAGGGAATCACCGCATCTCGTATAATTCGTTCAACAACCTCGGTGCTTCGATGCGACTACAAGCTGTTGTATTTCTTGCGCTATTCTCCGCTTCCTCTCGCGTATCTGCCGGAGAGCTGTACGGGTCCATTACAGACGGGACGAAACCGGTCGGAGGCGGAGTCAAGATGGAAATCAGCGTTTCCGGCAAAGTCTATGGTGCCGAGACCGACAAATTCGGATCGTACCGCATTTTTGTCAAGGAGAAGGGCAAATGCACGTTGACGGTTCACCTCAAGGATCAAACGGCTGTCGTGGAACTCTTCTCATACGACAAATCGACACGTTACGATTGGATTCTTGGAACGCAGGATGGGAAACCGTCGCTCCGGAGAAAGTAAACAATGGAAGAAGAAAAGAAACGAAACGGATGGGACAAGTTGGCAGTCCTCCTGCAGTCGGGAGGCGGACTGCTCACTGCGGTTACCGTGACAATCCTCGGATTCATCGGCTCCAACTACCTCAAAGACAGGGAAAACGCTGAATCAGCGTTGCGTGAACGGATGCAGGCCAACGAAGCGAACATCCGCATCTACACAGAGTTGATGAGCAGGCGCGAAGAAGCCGAAAGCGCTCTTCGCAAGGACATGTTCGTTTCCATGATCCAGACGTTCTTGAAGCCCGGTTCGGGTTCGCTTGACGAGAAGGTGCTCAATCTGGAGCTTCTCTCGTACAATTTTCACGAGTCCCTCAACCTGAAGCCCCTCTTCATTCACCTGAACAAGCAGGTTCACGCAGCCCAGGGGGCGTCAAAAACGGAATACCTCGATCGTCTTCATCGAGTTGCCACCGAGATCACGCGGAAACAAATGCTTGTGCTCGAAGGGGCGGGTGCAAAGTTTGACCGGGTCATCGACCTGGATTCACTGAAGAGAAATCCCGGAGGAATCGCGCTGGATGAAGCGACACTTGCGCTCGATGGCATAACACGCACCTTTTCGATCGTCGTTCAGGATGCCGATATGACAAAGAGGGAGCTGAAATTCCGGCTTGAAGTCAGAACGCCGAAAGACACCCTGGGGAATGTCGAGACCAACAGCGCTGAATTCTGGGCAGGTTTTTTTGATTTTCCGATGATCGACAACACGCGACTGGACCACGATCAACGATGTGCGCTCGTGCTGAATGCTTTTGAAGACAACAGCGCTGACATTACTCTGGCGTACTTCCCGGGATCATATGCGAGTCTGAAAGAGCAGCCGTACTATCAGGAGGTTGTGCAAAGCCTCATGAAAACGAACGCTGCGATGAATGTCGACCATCAGCGCAAATAATTGAAGGTCGGGTCGTTACCAGAGGCAGTGCCACGATGCACCTTGTCGCCGAAGGTTTCAATGGAAAGGGAAAGCTTGTTGCCACCTGTGCTGCGAACATGATCATCCACCGCACAACTCTATCATCTTGAATGACGATCAACCAGGAAGGTCACCACTATGAACGGAATTCCGGTCCTGCATGTCGAGGGTAACTGCATCGCGAGAGCATGGGAAAATTCGCTGATTGAGCTCCACAAACACGGGTGCCACATCAAGACGCAGTACGACAAGCCGGAAGATCCTCCAAGTATCGATTCGACCATGCTGGTCACCATCCACAATCCGCTGGCAGAACCGATGATTCACAAGGATTTTCCCGGCGGCCCCGAAGATCTCCAGGAATACACGATGGAGGTCTGTGAGGGGATCAAAGACCATCTGGTCCGCCGGCCGGACGATCCGGAAGATACACGGTGGGAGTATACGTATCATCAGCGCCTGTTCAAGTACAACGCTCCCGGGCTCTCGCCGTCAGACCAAATAGAGACGATGTGCCAGAAGCTCGCCTCCACACCCTACACGCGCCGGGCTCAATCCATTACATGGAAGGTGTGGGAAGATAATGATTGCTACGATCCTCCATGCCTGCAAAGCGTCTGGTGCCGGATCACCGAAGAGGAAGGGAAGCAGGTGCTGAGCATGAATGTGCGGTTTCGCTCCAATGATGCCTACAAAGCTGCGTTTATGAATATCTTCGCTCTTGTTCAACTGCAGAAGAAGATTGCGGAATGCGTCTCTGCCAGAACGGGAACACAGGTTATTCTCGGGCGGTACTGTCACCTTGCGGACAGTTATCATATTTACGGATCGTACTTCCACGAGTTTGAAGGTCGGTTTCTTGGCGCTCTGAATAAGCGGACATTCGAGCAGCGCACAATGTGCTATGAAGATTTCCGCGAGATCATGGAGTCCGCCCGTCCGGGCATTCTTGAAAAAGCGCGGGCAATGTCGCGATGAGGCGCTCTCCCGATGATCGAACGTGACTACATCATGCGGATGATCAACATGCTGGTCGCCATGCTGGTCCGGCTTCTCGCAATCAAAAACAAAAAGGAATATCCGCAGGCCCTCCTGGAGATACAGACGACCGGCAAGGCGCTCCTGGGTATCGACAGGAAACTGGTCGACCAATTCTCTGTTCCTCAATTGATGCAGCTGTTTGGTTCTGATCTCTCTGTGGCTGTTCCGAAATCATACGTTCTTGGAGTTCTGTTGAAGGAAGAAGCGGAGGTTTGGGAGTTGATGTCAGAGGAGGCCCGGTCCGTGGAACTCTACATCACATCGTTGAACCTGCTCATCGAGACCTACCTGCTCTTCAGCGAGCCCGTGGAACCGCGGCACCTGGCATTCACGGATGATGTGCTGAAGAAACTTCACGGGCAAACGCTCCCGGTCGACCTTCTCGAAAGAATATTCAGGTACGAAGAGGCGATGGGCCGGTTTGGGCAGGCCGAGAATGCCGTGTACGCGATTATTGAATCCGAACCCGCATTCATCAAGGAAGGCCTGCTCTTCTATGAGCGACTCCTAGAGTGTTCTGATGAGCAACTCGCCGTCGGAAATCTTCCCAGAGACGAAGTCCTCGAAGGTATGCGCAGCTTGAAAACCCGATCTTGATAAGGGGCATACTCCAGCCTCACTTTCCCCCATGGCAAATGCTTTACGCGGATTTTTTTCCCTGACCGCGAACTTTTTCCCCTCGCTTCAGCGTTATGAACTGTACGCTTGTCTCTTGCGAATTCCCCCCCATTCCAGCGGGGTATCTGCAGGGTCAGGTCGGTTCAGATCTGCTATTCACCCATAATCAGGAGGAGGTATGAACGAGAAGGAGATGTTCATCAGTACCTGGGAGCGGGAATTTGCGACGACGCTCAAGGTGGTCAGGCGTCTGCCTGAAGATAAGGCAAATTTCAAACCGCCGGGTGCGAAGACAAGGTCAGCCAAGGAACTTGCCGAAGTCTTTGTGGGCGAACTCGGGATAGTCGATATGGTCGTGAAGGGCAAGATTGATTTCAGCGGGGGAATGCCCAAGTTTTCGACGTACAACGAAGTTCTCAGCCATCTGGAAAAAGACCAGGCTGCAATGCTCCAGAAGGTCAAAGGCATGTCCGAGTCGGACCTCAACTCCAAAATCACGGCACCTGTCGGGCCGGGGAAGATGGCTGAAGTTCGACGCGCAGATATGCTCTGGATGATGTTGATGGACAGCATTCATCACCGCGGGCAATTCTCGATCTACCTGAGAATGGTGGGTGCAAAAGTTCCATCGATCTACGGACCATCGGGAGATGAACCGTGGATGTAAGGTGGAAGGGAGGGATGTTTGGCAGCTTGTGAGAAACCCGGCGCATCTGATACGAAAGAGGTGCGCCGGTTGCATTTGCTGCATTTGCGTCACGGTACGCCCGATGCGATTCAGGCCGGAGTGCCGGTCTGGTTTGCAAGATAGTTCTGCAAGCCCATCTGCTCAATCTGATCGCGCTGTGCCTCGTTCCAATCGAGGTGATCCTCTTCCATCTTCAGGATCTTGATCATCAGGTCGACAGATGCCTGGTCGACGATTTCATGGGCGAGCGTAATTGCGCTGTTGTACGCGCGCACCGCGCCTTCTTCTGATTTCTTGTCGTTGAGCACCATATCCTCAACGGTCTTGCCGATCTTTATCGGGTTGAGCTTGGAGACGACAGGAATTCCTTCAAGAAAAAGAATCCGCTTGATCAGCCATTCCGCGTGGTGCATCTCCTCCACGGCCTGTTTCTCGATGGCTTTGTGGAGAAGCTCATAGCCCCAATTATCGCACATTTCCGAGTGCACCATATACTGGTTGATTGCTGTCAGTTCATCGGCCAAAAGCTGATTGAGAACGGCGAGAAGCTTCTCGTTTCCCTTCATGTGTGTCTCCTGTCTGGTAGTAGTGCTGAGTGAAAGGCAACGTAACATACGCAATGGGGGGGCACATGTCAACTCCACCCACGGCCCAGGGTTTTGATACCCATCATTCCTTATTCTCCATTCTCAGTTCTGCAATTCTCAGTTCTGCAATTTTCAGTTCTCCATTGACCGCTCCTTGTCTTTGCGTTTCATCTGCCGTACCTTCCAACACCGTAGTCCACGCCATCACGTAGATGAGGTCGGCCCGGTAACTCCGTGGGCCGGAGGGATCGTCGATCGATCATGGTATACATCGGAGATATTTGCACCCTATCGGAAGCCGGGAAATGTCAAGCTGCCGTAGTGTTGCTGTCACTCGGCAAGGGAAGAGTGGTCGAAGGATGGGGAGGTGAAGTTGTTTTCGGTTTCAGCAGCATTCTCTGCAATCCTGCCCATCCGGCATTCACAGGGTTCCCGACCGAGATTCACAGCAATTTTCAACAGTACAACCCATGAATTTCTCAGACCTCATCAAAACGCGACAGAGCGTCCGGGGTTACTCCGACAGGCCTGTAGAGCCGGAGAAGTTGCAGATGCTCATCGAGTCTGTGCGGCTTGCACCTTCGGCCAGCAATTCGCAACCGTGGAAGCTGATCATTGTGGATGATCCCGCACTGCGTGATGCGGTGGCGAGGGCGACGTTCAGCAGCGCCATATCGTTTAACCGCTTCGCGCCTCAGGCCCCAGTAATCGCTGTTTTGACCGTGGGAAAGTCCAAAGCAATTACCCAGATTGGCGGTTGGATGAAAAAACGGGAATACCTGCTCATTGACATCGGCATCGCGGCCGAGCATTTCTGTCTGCAAGCGGCGGATCTTGGATTGGGGACCTGCATGCTCGGGTGGTTCGATGAGACGACCATCAAGAAACTGTTGGACATCCCCCGTGGAATCCGGGTAGGCCTGCTGATCACGCTGGGGTATCCCGCCGAAGGGTATGCGCTTCGTCCCAAATCACGAAAGGCGTTGGAAGAGATGTGTGCGCATAATAGCTACCAACACAACTCACCACGATCTTAGTCGAATGCAACTTGCCCGTTGCTGCTGCGTACCATTCAACGATTTCAGGGGTTGGGGCAATCAGGCCGAAGCCATAGCCGGCAGTTGAGTCACACCGGCCGATTAGCGCTGCAGCATTCGTTCTTCGAATGTTGGTTGCGTTCCTGCCATCGTGAGGAAGACATCAAGCGGGACAACCTCGAATTCAGGCCCGAGTTTGTCCAGAATATCTTTCACCCTCTTGACATCGCTGTACTCGCGCACATGCACGAGAAGGAAGTACGGTCGTGTTGAGTTGACCGTTGCCAATTCCTCCAGATCGGCTGCCGCGTCAGTCTCGGGACGCCTTGGAGAAAGGTAATAGTCGAACGAAACGAAAGGCCTGCCGTTACGAACGGTGAATGTATAGCCGGGACCGTACCCGTTCACAAATCCCAGCGCTTCGGGCATGCCGTTGTAATAGAGGTCAATGACGTCTTTCGGCAGATCAGTATTGCCGGAAACTTCGTCGCCTTCCGACCAGTCCATGGTTTCGAAAACGCGCAGGTCAAGCTCTTTCATCTGATCGCGCGCCATCGCAATGAGTTGGGTCAGGTACTTCTTTGGAACCGCTTTAGGGTACAGGTAGCCGGGTCCCGAAAGGCAGCCGATGAGATAGTCGTTGGGGGTGGCCGTTGAGTAGAAGTATTCAGCCATTCCTGGGGCCATCCATGTGTAGTTCATCAGGCATTCCCATGCGTAGGGAATTTCTCCCCGCCCGGGTTTTTCCCATGCACCGAGGCCCATCCCGTCCGTCTGGATGCAGCTGATGTATACTTTGTGCTTCGGGATGATCTTCTCTCCCGGTTTCACGTGGTGGTTGTTCTTGAACACGAACCCCGGTGACACCGGAATCTGTGAGCTGAAGCTCAGGTTCGGCAGGGAATTTAATCCCTCAACGCGGTGTCCAAATTGCGAAGTCAACGCAACGTGCTCTTCTTCAAGATCTTTCTTGTAGGAGTGCCAACCCATTACCATCGACATCGGCTTCATTTCGGCGAGCAATGTCGTTGCCAGCGTGTATTCAAGAGTGTCTGTTCGACGGGTAGAGAGATCGTTGAAGAACACGCCCTTGACAATTCCCCAGTCGGCAACCGCAGGTTTCATGACATTGCCATGTTCCCCGCCGAGCCAGATGATGTACTCCTTGTTACACCGCTTCCAGTACTGCTGATAGGCCCACGTGTAGATCTGTGCGTCGTTCATGCCTGCGAACTTTCCACGGAAATCCTCCACCGGCTTGAGCCCGGCCTCTTTCACGAGCGGAAGTTCTGCCTCGCTCACGACGACGGCATCTTCAAGCCCTGCCAGGGTGAATGCAACGATGAGCGATGTGCGCACTGATGTATCCCACACGACATATCCTTTTACATAGCGTGCCAGTTGCTTCACGGCATCCGCGGGATTTCTCAGTTCCGTGAACGAATAGTATCGTTTGGTTTTATAGAAGGCGTAAACAGAGTCAACGTACGTAAACGGCCAATCCTGGGGATACAGCAGGTAGACAAGCGGATTCTTTCTGTTTGCCAGTCCCTGCAGACTGATCATCATGGCATTTTGCGGAAGACCGCCCTTAATTGTCCAGTCCTCATGCAGGCGGGCGACGAATGCCTGGCGCGCACCCTGCCGTTTCAGGATGTATTTGATCTCCGGGCCGGTCTTTCGGGTTGACCGGGAAATGCGGTAGGCCAGGATATCGTTTCCTTCCGCGAGTGCAAATCTATGCAAAAACGTGACGGATGTTTTTCCCTGCGAACCGCGGATAGTGGATTTCTCCTTGATGAGCAGCGTTTTGCCGCCGTTTTCCCACAATGCTGTGAACTGGCGAATGCTTCCTTCAGGATAACGCATTCCCATGAATATGTTGCTGGAGAATACCCAATGTGTTGCGGGAACATCGACTTGCGGTCCACCGGGTGTAAGGGTGAGAGAATCATTTACGAAAAGGCGCGATTGAAAACTGTGCAGGACGGTCAGCTGTTCACCTGTAGCCCGGATGGTAACCGTGAGCGTCCGAAAATGATCGATGTCAGTGCTCTGAGCTGGAAGAAGTTCCCACGTTCCCGAGAGGTCGGCATGGGATTGAGCAACGCCACGAGATGAGCACAGTCCTGCTGCCAGCTGCATCAGGAGAACCAGAAGCATTGTGCGCATGGCCGGATATCCTTGCGGAAGGTTTGACATGAAGAGGATGTGGCGGCGTCCAGCCACAGGTGAAACGCCATTCCACACGCTTTGCACCCAATGTACAAGGATTCTTGAGATATGCCATATTCCCTCTTGTCGAGGGAACGGATTCAACGTTGCGGCTGTTACAAATAGTACATTCTACCTAATGAACCATCGGGGCCGTTTGCCCGCAGATCACATGACCATGAACGACAGGCATTTTTCAACGATTCACGGTACAGCATGTTGTTGCTGTTTCTGCCGTGCGAGGGGCATTCGTCATTGTCCGTAGCAACTCTTTCATATGGTCGACGATTGTGTAAGCCCTTCGAATGCGGAGGGCTTTTTTTTTGTGTGGTGTCTTTTAGGGCAACCGTTCATTCACAGTTCACAAGGAGGTCAGCGTGAGAGCAACGAATATTCTGCAGACTATCGGGCGGACTCCCACCGTCAGGATCAATCGCCTTTACCCGGAGGGGTCAGAGGTCTGGGTGAAGCTGGAACGAGCGAATCCCGGCGGGAGCATCAAAGATCGCATTGCACTTTCAATGATCGAAGATGCCGAACGGAAAGGTATTCTCAAGAAGGGGAGTGTGATCATCGAGCCGACATCCGGGAACACCGGTATAGGCCTGGCGATGGTTGCTGCCGTCAAAGGGTATCGCCTGATTCTTGTCATGCCCGAATCAATGTCCATCGAGCGCCGGCGGTTAATGTCTGCCTATGGAGCCGAGGTTGATCTGACTCCCAGAGAAAAGGGGATGAAGGGTGCAATCGAGAGAGCAACTCAACTGGCGGCTGCGACGCCTCATGCATGGATTCCCCAACAATTTGAGAACCAGGCGAACACGGAGGTTCACCGGAGAACAACAGCACAGGAGATCCTCGATGACTTCCCCGAGGGCTTCGACGTGCTCATCACCGGAGTGGGAACGGGCGGACATATTACAGGTGTGACCGAAGTGTTGAGAAGGAGATTTCCGAAGCTTCAGACATTTGCGGTAGAACCGGCTTTGTCTCCTGTGCTCAGCGGCGGGGCTCCCGGTCCGCATCCCCTCCAGGGAATCGGTGCAGGTTTTGTTCCCGCTTTACTGGACACCAAACTCCTGACTGGAGTGATCCAGGTTACCAAAGAAGAGGCTTTTACTTATGCCACGCGAGCAGCAAAGGAGGAAGGGATCTTCATCGGCATTTCTTCCGGCGCCTCCCTGGCAGCAGTGGCGAAGAAACTTCCTGAGCTTCCGAAGGGGAGCAGGATACTGACATTTAGCTATGACACGGGTGAGCGATACCTTTCCATTGAAGGATTGTTTGGCTGATCGTGGCAACGGGTGGGGCTCACGCCCCACCCTGTTGACAGGTTTGCACTGCCACCATGAAGCTTCGCAGCTTCACTGCATCCAGCGTCCCGTTGGTGCGCACTCCCGAGCACACATCCACGCCAAACGGCCCGACATCTTCTGTATGTTCTCTTGCATTTTGTCTCCGGGAGTCTGACATTGTGGTGCAACAAGAGAGATCACAACAGGTTGAGATTTGAAGTCTCACTTGGTCGATTGGCTCAGTACTACATCACAGGACTGATGTGGCCTCCTCCATGAACACTTTCTTCACTTGCCCTGCTTTTTTCACTATGGTCAAGAATATGGGTGGCGAAACCGCCGATGACGTGCAGTCCGCCACTGATCGTTTTCGTCGATTGAATGATGCATTTGTCGGCGCATTCGGAGTACAGCCCTCGGTTCTCGTGAGTACGCCCGGGCGTGTGGAACTCTGCGGCAACCATACGGACCACAACCATGGCCGTGTCCTCGCCGCATCCATCCAACTCGATTCGATTGCTGCTGCGGCTGCATCCTCGGAGAACATCGTTACTCTTCGATCGCAAGGATATGCCGAACCTTTCCGCATTGATCTCAAGTATCTCGACCGGATTCCAGAAGAAGCGGGGACAACGGCAGCACTGGTGCGAGGGATTGCGGCACGCTTCAGACACAGCGGATATGCCATAGGGGGATTCACGGCAGCCGTGATGAGTGATGTGTTACCGGGATCCGGACTCAGTTCGTCGGCGTCCATAGAGGTATTATTGGGGACGATCTTCAATGCGCTCTTCAACGATGGTCGTATCGAGCCCGCCCAACTTGCGCATATCGGTCAGTTTGCGGAGAATGTCTATTTCGGGAAGCCCTGCGGTCTTATGGACCAATTGACCTGTGCACTTGGTGGGATCGTGAGTTTTGATTTTGCCGATCCTGCGACGCCGGTTACCCGGACCTTTCGCTCGCAATTCGAAGAACGCGGCCTCGCTCTCCTCGTTGTCCACACGGGCGGGAACCATGTTGATCTGACCGCGGAGTATGCCGCCGTGCCGAAAGAAATGAAAGATGTGGCACACTACCTCGGTTACACTGTGTGCAGGGATCTGCAATTCAACACTGTGTTGCAGGCCATTCCACTCCTCCGCCCGGCGGTGGGTGACAGGGCTATTCTCCGGGCAATCCATTTCCTGTCGGAAAACGAACGCGTGTCGGAACAGGTACAAGCACTCGATCGTGACGATATCGATGAATTCCTCCGGCTGATGAATGCCTCCGGGAGTTCTTCCAGCCGGTGGCTGCAAAACTGTTCTCCCTCGGGCAGCATCCGTGAGCAGGGGGTGACGCTGGCTCTCGCTCTTTCAGAATGGTTCATCCACTCCGTGGGCAGAGGCGCATGCCGTGTGCATGGCGGCGGATTCGCCGGGACAATTCTCACGGTGATACCCGCAGACGCCGTGCCCGCATACATGCATATGATGACGCCCGTGTTCGGCGACCGTGCGATTACACGGCTGAGGATCCGAAATGTCGGGACACTGGCCCTGCCAACGTCTCAATAGCTGCTGTTATCTCTCCTGCACTTCAAAGCTTCCCTTTGCACGGATGTCTTCCGAAGAGCTTCCGAGCATCACCTCGACCGTTCCCGGTTCGACCGCCGGTTTCATTTGCCTGTTCAGGAAACTGAGCTCTTTGAATGTGAGATGGAAGACGACGGTCGTTTTCTCTCCCGGGGTCAATGTCACACGCCGGAATCCCTTCAACTCCTTGACCGGGCGTGTAACCGAGGCCACCGGGTCGTGAGTGTAGAGCTGGACTATCTCATCTCCCGTCCATGTGCCGGTGTTCTGTATGTCCACGCTCACGCGTACATTGCCGTCCGGGCGGATGCTCTCCGGCGTGATCCGCACATCAGTATACACAAAGGCAGTGTAGCTGAGGCCATACCCGAACGGGAAGAGTGGTTTACCGCTCAGATCAGCATAATCATTTCCGCGGCCGGTAGGCAGATGATTATAATAGAGCGGGACCTGTCCGACATATTGCGGAAATGTAAGGGGGAGCTTTCCTCCTGGTGAATATGCCCCGAAGAGCACATCGGCGATCGCATTTCCTCCCTCCTCGCCCGGATACCATGCTTCCAGAATCGCTCCGGCGTCCTCGATCCACTTGCTCATGGTGACAGCGCTTCCATTGAACAGCACCACCACAGTCGGGGTGCCGGTTGCTGCCACCGCTTTGATCAACTGCTCTTCGTTTTCCGGAAGCTCAAGGTGCGATCGATCATATCCTTCGCCCTCGAGAATTCCCACCGCGACAATCGCCACGTCTGCGCTCCTGGCTGCCGTGACGGCCGCCTCCCGCAGCGGCTCGGTGCCGGTCATAGGCTGCCAGACGAACGCAGCATAACTCCAACCGCCGTGTTCATAGTAGTCGATGCGGATGCCGTATTCCCGCCCCGCTTCGAGTGTCACCGTTGTCGCGTCCAGCGTGGCCCCGCGATCGTACCAGCTGTCGATCAGCAACCTGCCATCGAGCCACACCCGAACGCCGTCGTCGGTGCTTGCTCCCAGCCGGTACGTTCCAGTAACAGGCGGAATGATCTGTCCCGTCCATCGCACAGAAAAGTTGTCCGCCGATATGAGGGAATCAGGTGATCCCATGGCCCAGTTGAAACTGATCAACGGATCGACCCGCACGAACTTCGGTATTCCTGCGAAGCTTAGATTGTCGAAATATTCTCCTCTCAATCCATCCTCGCCAGGCTTTGCATCCGGTGGTCTGAGGTACGCGGAGGGAATGGGAGGGAGAGATGTGAAGCCGAGTTCGCATCCCTTCGCATACGACACCTCAGTGCGTGATGATACGGCGTTCTTGATGCCTTCAAGCAGTGTGACGACTTTCATGCCATGGCCGCTATAGTCTCCCAGCAGCACGGAATCGGCGCACGGTCCTATCACGGCGATGGCGTTCAGATTCTTCCTGAGGGGAAGGGTCTTCCGTTCGTTCCGCAGGAGTACCATTGCCTTGCGTCCCGCCTGGCGTGCGAGTTTCCGGCTCTCGATGTGATCGTTGACTGCATCGGCCTTTTCTGGATCGGCGTACGGTTGTTCGAAGAGTCCAAGCCGGAACTTTGCCCTGAGGATGTTGCGAGCCGCGTTCTCCACCGCCCGGGCAGTAGCCGCGTTCCCGCGCGCGGCATCCAGCAAAGGCGTTCCATAATAGAATATGTTCGGAAGTTCCATGTCCAGTCCGGCTTCCACCGCCATTGCCGCCGCTTCCTTCATGGTAGCTGCCACAAGATGTTTCTCTCGAATTCCTGCAACCGAACCGTAGTCCGAAACGACGAACCCCGAGAAACCCCACTCTTTGCGGAGCATGTCCGTCAACAGCCAGTGATCAGCGGAGCACGGGACTCCGTTGACGGCATTGTAGGATGCCATCACCGAGCCTGCTCCTCCTTCATGAAAGCTTGCTTCAAAAGGAGGGAAGTAGACTTCCCGCAACTCCCGTTCGGAAAGATTCACCGGATAGCTGTCTCTGCCGCCGTCGCCGAAGTTTGCCACGAAATGTTTCGGTGTGGCGATGACTCCCTCATTTTCTATACTCCGGCAAAATGCTGCAGCCATGCGAGACTGCAGGAACGGGTCTTCGCCGTAGGTCTCGGCCACACGTCCCCATCGAACATCCCGGGCGATATTGATGGTGGGCGATAACACCTGGCGGATTCCGCGACTCCGCGCCTCTTTCCCGATGACAGCGCCAATTGACGTGATCAGTTCCGGATCCCAGGTCGCTGCCAGGGCGATGGCCTGGGGAAAGCTCGTTGCTTTGTTGCCGACGAGGCCATGCAAGCCTTCGTCGTGGAAAAGAAGAGGAATATGCAGCCGGGTATTTTCCACTGCAAGCTTCTGGATGACGTTGCCCGTGCGGGCTGCCTCTGCCGGGAGTAACGAGCGGAGAAGCGGCCCTACACCTCCGAGTCCATTCACGGTCAGGTTCTTTCCCCATTCCACCTTCTCCAGAGTACACTGCAGTTGACAGACCTTCTCCTCCAGCGTCATTCGGGAGAGGAGATCGTTCACACGCTCTTCGACGGGTGCCTGTGCATGCAGAAGCGTAGGTGTTGTCTGGGGGGTTTGTGCCGTACCGGTAAGTGTGAGCACGAACATCAGGATACAGCCGGGGAACAGGAGCGAGGAGAAGGCGAATGAGTGTATCATGATTCCTCCACTATTCATCGTTTCTTTTTGCTGGGTCCCGGTTTCGCCTCGAGCGGGTCTTCCGGCCAGCGGTGTTTCGGATACCGTCCACGCATCTGTTTTCTGACCTCTGTATAGGAGTTTGCCCAAAAGCTCTTGAGATCAGAGGTGACGGCCAGCGGGCGGCCGGCGGGAGAGAGGAGGTGCACTACGACGTTGACAGCTCCGCCCCCGACTGTCGGGCTTTCTGTTTGGCCAAACATCTCTTGAAGGCGCACGGGCATCACCGGCTGCCGCTCACTAC
>Ga0182021_10006906_pt1 | contig 13464 bp, 11 predicted proteins | sample 612E3MmetaG_FD_120493 | JGI IMG/M metagenome (GOLD analysis project Ga0182021, IMG submission 120493) | Permafrost microbial communities from Stordalen Mire, Sweden - 612E3M metaG (Illumina Assembly) | ecosystem: Environmental > Terrestrial > Soil > Wetlands > Permafrost | place: Sweden...
TCGCATTTGTAACCGTTATGATCATCGGTTTCTTTGTGAAGTATTTCCTGCGAACCGCAGGACGCAAATTGATTTCCAGAACCAACAACGAACTGGACGACTTATTGTTAGACGTAATCCTCCCACGACTCAAATGGCTCGCCATCGTTATCGGTTTCTATCTCGCAATCGAACAAATTGCAAAAGGTTTCACCCTCGCTGATAAAATGGGTCAACAGTTAATTCTATACGGGGAAGGCATCATCTATATTGCCTTTATATCACTCATTACCATTCTGATCATTCGTCTGATCGACGCTTCGCTGAAATACGCAATTCAACAGCACACTTCTCAACCGTCATCGACACTGAACACAGCAATACTGCCATTGCTCAATCGGCTGACGATGATTCTAACCCTGTTCATCGCGGTGGTGATTTCGTTAGGGCATTTCGGTGTCGATGTCAGCAGTCTGCTCGTCTTCCTTGGTGGCGGCTCTGTGGCTATTGCTCTCGCAGCACAGGAAACTCTTGCGAATATGATAGCGGGATTTGTTATCATGATCGATCGGCCGTTCCGGGTTGGCGATCGCATTAAACTTCCGACTGGTGAAATCGGCGACGTGCATGAGATCGGACTCCGCAGTTCGACTATTCTCGACTTCGACAACAATCTCATCGTTAGCCCAAACGCTGAATTGACAAAAACAAAAGTGATCAATTATTCGTATCCCGGAACGGAAATCCGAGTTCTTGTGGAAGTGACCGTTGCCTATGGAACCTCTATTGAGCATGTCCGAGAATTAATGCTCGGCTTTGCAAATCAACACCCCGATCTCCTCAAGCAGCCTGCACCGGATTTCTTTTTTAGTGCTATGGGAGAATCATCCTGCACACTTCAACTGATTGCACATACCGACAATTGGAAAAAGAAGGGCCGCATAGAAGCTATGCTCCGCGAACAAATCTACGCTGTTTTTATGAAGGAAGGTATATCTTCCGGGTATGCACAACACGTTGTTCAACTCTCATCACGCATTCCGAATGCCGCTGCCAAAAACGATTAAGTCCGAACGACTGTACTATGGACGAATCTTCGATCTCGTTATCGAAGAGATAGAAGAACAAGATGGAAATATTCGCAGGTGTGAAATAATTTCTCATCCGGGCGGAGGAGTAGTCATTCCGCTATTTGACAATGGCGACATTCTTCTCGTGAGACAATATCGGTATCCACATAAAATATTTGTTTTGGAAGCTCCGGCGGGAAAACTTGAGCCGAATGAAGATCCCTTGGATTGTGCAAAACGTGAACTCATGGAAGAGACGGGGTTCAGTGCAGAGAAGTTCGTTAAATTAACTACCATGTACACAACTCCCGGATTCTGCAACGAAGTGCTTCATATCTATCTCGCCACCGGGTTAAAAAAATCCGAGCACGGTCAAAATCTTGACGATGGCGAACAAAGTCTTACCGTCGAATCTCTCCCGCTGACACGAGCAATCGAGATGATCACAAAAGGAGAGATTATGGACGGTAAAACGATTGTGGGAATATTATTGGCACAAAGAAAGATGAACAAAACCTCTCTCCATTAACCTTTTAAGCCTCTAATCCAATTATGAACATCGTTGAGTTGATACGGAAAAAACGCGAAGGCGGATCGCTCAGCGAAGAAGAGTTCCGCTTTCTTATGAGCAGTTATGTCCATGGAGAGGTTCCAGATTACCAGATGTCCGCATTCCTGATGGCATGCTATTTCCAGGGAATGAGCCGGGAAGAAACATTGACCTTTACACGATTAATGCTACACTCGGGTCAAGTAGTTGATCTTTCAGAAATTCCCGGCACCAAAGTGGACAAACATTCCACCGGCGGTATCGGGGATAAAGTATCGCTTATTCTCGCACCAATGGTTGCAGCATGCGGTGTTCCTGTTCCAATGATTTCCGGCCGCGGCCTCGGGCACACAGGCGGCACACTCGATAAATTAGAATCTATTCCCGGCTTCCGCACCGATTTGACAATTTCTGAATACAAACGTGTCATTCGCGATGTCGGAGTCGTTATAATCGGACAAACAAAAGAAATTGCACCTGCAGACAAGAAAATATACGCTCTCCGTGATGTAACGGCCACCGTTGATTGCATCCCGCTTATTGCCGGAAGCATTATGAGTAAAAAATTGGCTGAGGGGATCGATGCATTAGTATTAGATGTCAAAACGGGACGCGGCGCATTTATGCAAACTCACGAACGAGCGATGGAGCTGGCAAAAACGTTGGTCGATATTGCTACTGAATTCGGAAAAGAAACCCTCGCATTCATCACCAATATGAATCAACCACTCGGTGTTGCTATCGGCAATTGGTTGGAAGTGGTAGAAGCTGTGGGATGCTTACGCGGAGCTATCGGGCATAACGATATTTCAGCGGATTTAATGGAAGTGACATACGCACTTTCTGGTGCAATGGTCTATCTCGGCAAGAAAGCCAAGTCGATTGAAGGGGGAATTGAAAAGTGCAGAAAGGCAATTAAAGATGGCTCTGCATACCGAAAACTTCTAGACCTTATTAACGCACAAGGAGGAAGCGTTAACGCTATAGAAAATCTCGAGCGTTATCCTCTGCCAAAGTTTGCTATGGAAATCAAATCCAGCGAACACGGATTTATCGGCGAGATAGATGCCTTTGAACTTGGCATGACGAGTATTTCACTCGGTGTCGGCCGCGAAAAAATGGATGATCTCATAGATATGAAAGCAGGAATTGTTTTAAAAAAGAAAGTTGGTGATGCGGTAGATATCGGCGATTCACTCGCCGTTTTCTATACCGATCGCGAAGATGTTCTTACTGACGCTCGCAGGCGGATATCAAATGCATTCAAGATTTCAAGCGCACAACCGAAACGCCAGCCAATGGTTTTAGATATTGTCGATAAAAACGGTGTGAGGAAATGGTAAGAAACTTTCCGAAGCCCATGGTAGTAGAGACGACCCGCAACACGCAAACTGAAGTTTGCGATTACTACAAAATTGGTTTCTCGATACGCCTTGGTAGTCGAATGCTTCAGCATTCGTGCAAAAATATCCATGCGATGCCCCTTACGCGATCTGAAGATCGCGACTACGAAATACGATTACCAATGCGAATACCGCTACGGGTACCATTCATTCAAATCATATACCGACGAACCTTTCCATGGATATTCCTTCCAATCCTCTATTATTTCCTTGCGAACAGGATTTTCTAAAATATACCGCATGTGTTTATCTATTTCTTCGTCTGTCCGAAGAATATGATCGTAAAAACTTTTCTGCCATTCAATTTCATGATGATTCTTTGAAAACAAAAACCCACTTTTCTGCTTAAAACTACGTAATGCTTTCAATGTATCTGCTTGATCTGATTTGCCTTGCAGTAAAATACGATAATGATCCGGCATAAAAATGTATGCGAGAACATCACAATCCGATTGTATCGCCTCTGCAAAAAGAATTTCCGAACATAGTAAAACAATTTCTTCTCTTCCGATAACCTGTTTCTTGTCCTTGATACAGCATGTAAATGCAGCGGTTACAAATCCCCGGTAACATTCATCTGGAAGGCGATGTGGCCGTGTTTGAAATTTATTATCCACGCAAATGTATTTTCCTCGTTCCAACTGTAGTCGAATGCTTCAGTATTCGTGCCAAAACATTCCTCGTCATGCTTGATAGGCGATCTGAAGACCGCGACTACCAAAGCAATTACCAAACGGATTGGTTTCTTAACATCTCTTGGTAATCGAATGCTTTAGCATTCGGGTTAAGCTTTCCTCAATCACGCAACCTGAAGGTTGCGACTACCGGATAGACTATCATTATATCCTAACACGCGAACTAAAGATCGCGACTACCCATTACTGGCTTTCTTCAACACTGCCATCATTTGTTCATGAATCACACCATTCGTCGCAAGCATTTGTTTGTTGTAGACATTGGAAGGAAACCCGCAATAATCTGTCCATTTACCACCTGCTTCTGTCACCAGCAACACACCTGCAGCCATATCCCAAGGATTAAGCGATCCCTCCCAGAAACCATCGAATCGACCGCAAGCAACATACGATAAATCGAGCGCCGCCGAACCGAGCCGCCGGACTCCCTGCGCTTCAATAACAAAATTCCTGAAATGTGTTATATCTGGTTCCGGATTTTTGTTGATTGTATAAGGAAATCCTGTAACAACAAGGCTTTCAATCATCTTTGATGTTTTCGAGACTTGAATACGTTTCTTGTTCAACCGAGCGCCTTTTCCTTTCTCAGCCGTAAAGAGTTCGTCGAGATTGGGATCATACACAACACCAAGCACGATCTTTCCTTTGTGTTCCAGTCCTATCGAAACACAGAAAGTAGGAAGGCCATGAGTGTAGTTTACCGTTCCATCCAATGGGTCAATGATCCATCGGTATTCAGATTTAATTTCTGCAGCTCCCGACTCTTCGCCAAGAAAATCATGGTCTGGATAGCGCTGCTTAATCTTGCCGATGATGGTCTTTTCCGCCTTTTTGTCAATCTCCGTAACGAGATTGGTTTCCTGTCCTTCCTTGCGATCAATATGGCGAATTTTTCCAACGTTCTTTTTGAGATATTTTCCTGCCTCAAGAGCGGCTTCAATTGCGATCTGTAGCATGTTGTTCTCCTTTTTCCTGTCATCAAGATATGAAATAATTAGTAACCTTCCGAAAGCATTGTCACTTTCCGAAAGTCTCTGAAGCTTAAATCGAGTGAACTTTCGGAAAGTTATGAAGATTCTCCCATCTTCTTGCTTTTCGCGCATCTTCAGATTAAGTTAGTACAGAATTTGTATAGAAGAAGGACACTCGTTGACTTTTCTTAATCCCTTTGTACTGTTCGGACTTGCTGCAGCGGCTATTCCTATCCTGCTTCATGTCTTCAATCTCCGCAAACTGCAGACGATCGAATTCAGCACATTGTCGTTCCTGAAAGAATTGCAAAAAACAAAAATCCGCAGGCTGAAACTTCGGCAACTGTTACTCCTCTTCCTCCGAACATTATTGGTGATTCTCATTGTCCTGGCATTCTCTCGCCCGACATTGAAAGGATCACTCCCCGGCGGCTTAGCCGAACAAGCTAAGACAACCGCAGTAATTCTTTTTGACGACTCACAGAGCATGACTGCCAGCGATGAGCAGGGAGAACTTTTGCGGCAGGCAAAAAACTCGGCCACATCAATTGTCAATCTCCTGAAAGACGGTGATGAAGTTTTCCTCGTAAAATTGTCAGACGTTCCCACCGATGGAACAAAAGAGATACCATCGTCGCAGCGTAATTTCCCCGCGATTCGCAATGCTCTCAAGGATATCAAGCCGTCATCTATTCATCGTACCATAGAAGATGCACTTCGTTTCGCATCCAGACTGCTTGCCTCATCGAAAAATTTTAACAAAGAAGTGTACATAATCTCAGACTTTCAATCAGGATCGCTCGAATCAAAGTTGAATGTATCGAAAGCTGCTGAACGACTTTTTGCAGCGACGACTCAGTTTTTTCTCATTCCGCTGGGAAAACGTGAACTTCAAAATGTTTCTGTAGAATCCATTGAAATTTCGAATGCAATTTTTGAAGTACATAAACCCTTTGTCGTAAAAGCGAAGCTGGCGAATCATGCCACTTCTGATGTGCAGAACCATGTGGTCAGTATCTATCAAGATGGAAGCCGTGTGGCACAAAAAGGAGTTGACATTCACTCAGGGCAACCAGTTGAAACGGAATTCACACTTGTTCCCAAGTACGCAGGGTTTCTTGAGGGGACAATCGAACTGGAAGATGACGAACTCGAATTTGACAACAGATGGTTCTTCACCGTACATATTCCGGAAGAGTTCCGCGTGCTTCTTGTCGGTAATTCATCCGATCTCACGTATCTCCGGCTTGCTCTGAGTACGAGGCTTTCTGACACCAGTGCCAGTCTCAAAATGATAGAGTCCACATTCGACCGTTTATCGACATCGCTCTTGAGTAATATCGACGTCATAGTTCTTTCCGATCTGCCAGAACTGACATCGAGCCAAATGTCCATTCTGAAAACATATCTTCAAAATGGCGGCGGTGCATTGTTCTTTCCCGGTGCTCATACAACAGTAAGCGCATTCAACATGAGCATTGCCGCTGCACTCGGTATCTCGACGATTGCTGCAGTTGACAGCCAATCCGGAACATCACAAGGAACCAGCTTATCTGTTGAATTCGAAAAAGTCGATCTTCGTCATCCCCTATTTGCCGGAATGTTTGAAAAGGACGGAACAAAGCGGTCGGCAGGAACATTACACAGCCAGCGAATTCTGGAATCGCCGCGCATCCTGAAATCACTCCGCTTCATGCCGACTCCGCATTCAAAGACAGTGATTACACTTTCGAATGGATATCCTTTCTTGATCGAGGAACGCATTGGCAATGGCCGCGCCTTGATGATAAGTGTCGCTGCAAATACGGAATGGTCTGACCTCCCTTTGAAAGGATTGTTTGTCCCGCTCATCCATCGCTCGCTCGCATATGTTGTTCAAGAACCAATAACTGATCTTTCGTTGTTCGTTGGTGATGAAAAAACAATTCGTATTCGTACTTCGGTTGTACCTGCACTTACGGTAACGAAACCAGGAGGAATGGAAGTTCTTGTCAACACACAGCCGCGACCGATAGATAAAATCATACGTTTTTCTGACACAGATCTCAATGGTTTCTATATCGTTAAGGCGGGTAATATCATTCTTGATAAATTCGCAGTCAATATCGATCCCGATGAATCCAATACGACTCCGTCAAACGAGAAACGACGGGAGAAAATGTTGATGCATCTCGGCATTGCCAACAATGTCGTTCATATGGTACATCAGCCACAGGAAGTGCAACGTATTATTACTGAATCGCGCCTTGGTGCAGAACTTTGGAAACAGTTCCTCATCGCCGCGCTGCTCATCGCTATTGTCGAAATGTTTGTAGCACGAGATAGCAAACGATCTTTGACAACAGCAACTACACATACAGATGGATAATCAAATACGCATATGATTGAATTAGCCCAAGGTGGAAAAGAAAAATGCATTCTTGTCGGAATGCCTTCGCGTCTTACTTCCAAAACGGAGGTTGACGAATCTCTCACTGAGCTCGCATTGCTTGCTGATACAGCGGGAGCAGAAGTTGTAGGAAGAATAACACAGGATCGCGATCATCCTGAACCTGCAACGTTTATCGGAAAAGGAAAAGTCGAAGAGTTACATAAACGACTGCAAGAAGAAAAGATACCGCTTGTCATTTTTGACGATGATCTCACACCTGCACAGGTGCGGAATCTTGAGAGTCTTCTTGAGTGCAAGGTGGTCGACCGCAGCGGTCTGATTCTTGACATTTTCGCAACACGCGCAAAGTCCAGCGAAGCGAAAACACAGGTAGAACTAGCACAGCTCGAGTATCTCCTGCCTCGCCTAACACGTCAATGGACACATTTGTCGAAACAATTTGGAGGCATTGGTACCAAAGGACCCGGTGAAACCCAGATCGAGACGGACCGCCGGTTAATACGCACACGCATCAGTCATCTGAAAGAGAAACTGAAACGCATTTCACAACAGCGTGTAACGCAGCGTAAAGGACGGACGAAACATATACGCGCTGCGCTTGTTGGGTACACCAATGTTGGCAAATCTACACTTTTAAACCTGCTTTCCGGTTCCGATGTCTTTGTGGAAAACCGGCTCTTCGCAACGCTCGACCCAACAACGCGACTCGTCCCGCTCAATTCAGCCGTCTCTATTCTTATGACAGATACCGTCGGATTTATCAAAAAACTCCCACATCATCTTGTGGCATCGTTCAAGAGTACATTGGAGGAAATAACCGAGGCGGACATTCTTTTGCATGTGGTGGATATCTCGAGCCCATTTTACGAGGATCAAATTAATGTCGTGCAGGAGACTCTGGAAGATCTCGGCGCAGGCGACACTTCAACTCTCATCGTATTCAATAAGATCGACCTACTCCAAGATCGAAGCATTATACCGGCACTTGCAGAGAAGCACCCGAATCGAGTTTTCATTTCTGCAGTACGAGGAATCAATATCGCCGGACTCAAAGATGAAGTTGCCAAACTGCTGGAGAAGGAATTTACTCTTGAAGAAATCGTACTGCCAAACTCGCGTCAAAAGCTCATCGCGCAATTGTACGATATCGGCGAAGTGCTGGAACGAACATACGAAGATGAACGTGTAAGGATGAAGATACGAATTCACCGACGGGACCGGGAACGGTTTTTACAGATGAAAAAATGAATAGAACCTATCTCAAAAATAATGGCTTGCCAAAATACTCTTGTCATACCCGCAGATTTTAAGCGGGCATCCAGAATTCTGGACTCCCGATTGAAACATTCGGGGGTGACAACGTGTTTTTGAAATGGCTTCTAGTTGATTACCCGGATTGAACTACGTAAACACGGGTGAATAATTTCACAGATTTTCTTTTTCACAGATTCAATGATAATAATCTCATTTGTGTAATCCGCGATTATCGATAAATTTGAGTAACCAACGGAATAACTTTAGCGTTCATGTTCCAAAATCACCGTTTCCCCTTTAAAAAGCTTTTTCACTTCCTCCGCATCAGCTTTTGATCCTACTACTTCTCCCCAATGCATGGGAATAAGAACTTTCGGCTTGAAGATGTTGGCCGCCTCTGCTGCTTGTTGGGCTGTCATCGTATATGTACCACCGCATGGCAGCAAGGCGATATCAGTTATGACTTTCCGCATCTCCGGGATAAAATCTGTGTCACCGGCGTGATAAATCTTTTGACCGTTCGACAATGTAATGATATAACCAACCCAATTGTTTCCTTTGGGATGGAATTTCTTGTCTAGATTATATGCCGGCATCGTCAATACTTTTAGGCTGCCAACGGTGTAATTCTGTCCAGGAACGACGGTTACTGCTCCCTTGCCAATCTTCGATGTTACATCTTTCGTTGCAACGATTATCGTACTATCCTTCTTTATCCTGGCAATATCCTCTACCGAGAAATGATCATAGTGTGCATGGGTAATAAAAATGATGTCTGCCTTGGGAAGATTTGCCGAAAGTTTGAACGGATCAATATAAATTTGCGTCCTGCCATCTTCCATACGAAAGGCTGAATGTCCCAGCCAATGAATATGTTTTGTTTCCATATGTCCTCCAACCAGAATCAAATTGAACAAATGAATAAAAAAAACAGTTATCATCGATAATCGCTCCCTACCACGGTTCCGATACTGCTTTTGAAGAATCGTTCATGTTGGTATAGAGACCAAACTGTCCAACGCTGATAGGTAACATATAGGAAAACAAACGAAGATTGTTCATCAGACGTTCTTTCTCGGAAGCTTTCACTGCATAAAAAGACACTACGTCACCGCCGCAGACAACATTATGTTCAATCGTCCATTCGCCTACCTTGATCCACTCCGGCGGAACGCCGTGGAGGTTTTCAGCCTGAAACCATGTATCGTAGACAATTGCCAAATCAACATCCTTCATCTTGGACAGTTGGAATATCTGTTCTGTCGTATACCGTCCTTCTTTTTTTAACTTGAGGACATCCACACTTGCCAGTCCGACCAGATCCAACATATGCACATCTCCCAAGAATGATACTGCTCCAATATCGTTCACCGCCGCGGTTGATTCCGAATAAAAGTACTGCAAGAACAATCCCATTTGATATTGTTGCTCGTATATATTACGGCAGGCCAAAGGGATCTGTTCAAATGAATTTCTACTACGCCCGAGGAGAGGACGTAATCCTTGAACAGAAAAATAGAGCATGATGACACTAATGACAATTCCTATCCGAAATCTTTGTTTCCATGGAGTTTCTAAACGTATGATTTCTGAAAATGCATATGCGATGACGAATAAACCAAGGGTAACGAGGTATGCTTCATAACGAAAGAAGTGACCGATCTTCCCAAATTGGAGATGTGCCAAAGCCGCAAGAACAAATAGTACGATTGATACATTTCCGGTGGTCCATAATGATTTCGACAATACCCATCCAACGACGAGAAGAGCGCATGATATTATAATCAGTACGCTTACATGAGGAGTATAATTAAAATTACTAAGGCCCTCGGAAAAAAAACCAGAGAGGCCTGTAAATATGGGATTAATGACTACTGCTTGCTGACTATTAAATACTTCTCCTTGAGAAGCATCTGCCCGAATGAGAATAGAATTGGGGAGCCAAAACCAACCCTTGGAAACCGAAATGTATTGATATAGTAGAAGCGGCAAGATTTCTGCAAGAGCAAGTACCAGTGAATGCTTCCATTTTTTTCGAACCAATAAGAGCAAGCAGCCTGCAAATAACAGAGAATAGCTTTCAAAGCGTGTCATAACCATTCCTGCAAAAAGCACGCACAGCATTGTAAAGTGTGCATTACTTTCCTTAGAATCACTCTTCACAATCATCATTGTAAGATACCACACACATACTATGGTTAAAAGAATATGAAGAAGGTGCTCCATACCGCAGAAGATCATGGCTGGAAATGGAGTAAAGAACGCAACTGCGAGAAGTGTTATAAACGACAGAACAGTATTCAACGAAGCACGTTGAAGGATAAGGTAGATCGCAATAAGAATGGTTGACGCAAACAGCATATTAAGAACAAACGGTATCCATTCATGAATACCGAAGACTACGTAGAAGGACGCAAGGAGCAATGTCCACACTGGAGAGGAAGAAGACGAACTGAATTCGTATTTTGTAACACCATACACTCCATGCTGGACAATATTCTTTGCCATCGCCATATGGATATATGCATCATCCAGCGCATATATAAGATGTCCCCTTGTTTGCTGAAGAGATGACAAGGTTAACATTGTCATTGTTACCCATAGTGCGATGAGTGCAACAAGGATAGGCCAGTAGGCTCCAATTCTATCTCTCATAGAATAGCAATCCTGAACCGTTTAACGAGGTGTTTGTTGTAATACTTTTCTCGCCTCAACGAATCCCGGCTTGAGAGTATTATAAATAATTGCAATGCGTTCAAGAGCTTCTTCATTTTGCATTAAACCGAAAGTATGTTTGAAACCTTCCAAAAAGAGCGGCAAACTCCCGCGCATTGCACCTCGGTGAAACCAGTTTGCTAATTCACCCGCGTCGGTTGTCGACAATTGATCATACTTCTGATCGTTCGCCTGATCAATCAATGTTTGCGGACGCACACCACCATCGAGGTGATCGTGAAGAAGAGTAGTCGGTAACGTGCGTATGAATTTATTTCCAAATTTCATAGAATGTCCTTCTATTTGAGGACTTAATATTTCGTCAATCCAAGAATCCTATTCTTCTCTCAACTGTATTGAGTACACTTCCATTCTCGATCAATCCGAGCGCTTTTTGAATATCGTCATACAACACTCGATCCCGATCGAGATGCTTGATATGTTTTCGAACAAACCGATATGCTGCTTCTGTTCCTGCACCGGACTTGAGAGGTTTCGAACGTTCCAGTGCCCGTGCAAAATCCATCCCCTGACAAGCACACAGCAGCTCAATGGCAAGAACTGTTTGTGTATTCTTTAATACACGCCATGCCTTTTGTGCACTGATGGAACCCATGCTGTTGTGGTCCTCTTGATTGGCAGATGTCGGAATAGAATCCACACTTGCCGGATGTGCCAACACTTTATTTTCAGACACAAGTGATGCAGCGGTGTACTGCGCAATCATTAAGCCGGAGTTGAGTCCGCCGTTGGGCGTGAGAAATCTCGGCAGGCCGCTGAGTGAACCATTGACCAACCGTTCAATACGGCGCTCTGATATATTTGCCAACTCCGATAGTGCGATAGCAAGAAAATCCATCGCAAGAGCCATTGGCTGACCGTGAAAGTTGCCGCCTTCAAGATGGATGCCATCTTTCGGAAAGATAAGCGGATTGTCGTTCGCCGAATTGATCTCGATGGAAACCTTGTCGTAGACATAGTCGATTGCATCGCGTGAGGCGCCATGCACTTGCGGAATACACCGTATCGAATACGCATCCTGTACTCGCGTATCATTACGACGATGCGATTCGCGAAGTTCGCTGTTGCGCATAAGTCTCCGCATATTTTTCGCAACCGAGAGTTGTCCTTTATATGGGCGAAGCCGATGAATACGTTCGTCGTATGCCGTATCACTTCCCCGCAGTGTTTCTACACTAATCGCCGATGCAATATCGGCGATCTTTGCTAGGCGTTTCGCCTGATGAACCGCCAATGCTGCGTACGCTGTCATCATTTGCGTACCGTTAATCAGTGCAAGACCTTCTTTCGCTGTCAGCTTCACCGGTTGAAGTTTATTGCGTCGTAATGCTGATGCAGCATCCACCACTTCCCTTTTTTCACTTCTCCCTTTTCCCTTAACCCATGCCTTTCCCTTCCCCATCATTGCCAGCACCAGGTGTGCAAGCTGCACTAGATCCCCGCTTGCACCGACGGATCCTTGCGACGGAATGACCGGAACAATGTCATGGTTCAACATTTCCATCAGCAATTCTACGGTTGAAAGCCGGATCCCAGAATATCCTTTCGCAAGCGCATTGACCCGCAAAACCATCATCGCACGCACTATTTCTTCTGGTAGCATGTCCCCGGCGCCTGCAGCATGGCTAAAAATAAGATTTTCCTGGAGTTGTTCAATATCCTCCCTTCTCACACGTACATTGGAAAACTCTCCAAAACCGGTTGTTACACCATAGACTATCTCGCCCTTAGTTATCCAGCGATCAACAAGTCCTCTAGCTTGAATGATTTTTCGCTTTGCTGTGGAACTCAGCCTCGCGCGGGCTGTTTCGTGTGCTAGGTCAAATACTTGAGGAATAGTAAGCCCATTGCCATTGAGGATGTGGTTTTTCATAATAAAACCGTAGGTGTTATTGAAATTAAAGGTCTAATGTAGTAGTGTGTATCGACAAATTCAACTTTTCTTTGAGGTCGTAAAGAAGAGAAAGCAATTGACTTTTCAGTCGAATCTGGTTATACTCTCCAGCAGTTGAAAAACTTACAAAACGGACTTTTTAACAACCTTAGGCTTCTTAGTTTTTCAACAGAATGGATTAATATATGGGTGAAGAAAAAATTCAAGTCCTTATTGCCGACGACGAAGATCCCTTGCGGATGACAATTGCGGCATGGCTGAGTGATGAAGGATTTGAAGTCGAAGAGGTTGGAGATGGCGTCGAGGCGATTAAAAAGACACAGGCAAAAGATTATGACATAGCACTCCTCGACATCAAGATGCCCGGTGCAAACGGTTTGGAAGTATTGCGTTACATTAAAAAGAATTCAGCACAAACAGAAGTTGTCATGATGACCGGTATGAGTGACGTCGGTATGGCGGTGGAAGCAATGAAGCTTGGAGCAAAGGAATATCTTACCAAGCCCATCGATATGGACCA
>Ga0182021_10006907_pt1 | contig 13462 bp, 12 predicted proteins | sample 612E3MmetaG_FD_120493 | JGI IMG/M metagenome (GOLD analysis project Ga0182021, IMG submission 120493) | Permafrost microbial communities from Stordalen Mire, Sweden - 612E3M metaG (Illumina Assembly) | ecosystem: Environmental > Terrestrial > Soil > Wetlands > Permafrost | place: Sweden...
GCACAAACTATTATCAAAAATGTACGTGAGCAATTCAAAAATAAACCCGGTATATTACTTGGAACAGAAAAACCGGATTATGCACAGTGCGTGGATATAGTTGCAAAACAGGCTTTAAGAGAAATGGTAAAACCCGGATTACTCGTGGTTTTAATGCCTGTCGTAGTCGGATATCTTTTTAAATTATTATTTAAATACGGCGTGACAAATGTATCCGGAGCAGAAGTTGTTGCGGGTATGTTATTAGTCGGAACAATTACAGGTGTTATCATGGCGCTCTTCCTGAACAATTCAGGCGGTGCATGGGATAATGCAAAGAAATATATTGAAACAGGTATGTTTGGTGGAAAAGGCTCTGATGCACATAAAGCAAGTGTTGTCGGAGATACAGTCGGCGACCCGTTCAAAGACACCGCCGGACCATCACTTCACGTACTTATAAAATTACTTTCAACAGTGACACTGGTCTTAGCACCTTTGTTCATTTAGTTTGAAAGTTAAAAGGTTCGAAGGTTTGAAGGTTAGAAAGTTAAAATCTTATCCTCGTTCTGATGTTTAAGTTTTTCCTCGTTCCCAAAGTCCTCTTTGGGAACGTTTTTTTTACTCGCTATCATTTTCGCGAATGTGGAAATCCAATATTTAAACATCATATATATTGTATTTATTCTGATTTATAATTAATTTGAATATCTTTTTCAATCGCTTTTTTAAATGATATCAAAAATTTATTTTATGAAAAGCATTTTGAAATTTTTATTTGTCTTCCTTTTTACTTTTTCCGGCTTAAATGCCCAGACAGATTTCTGGACTTATCTTGTATATTTCGGAGGATGTCCCGTTAATCACATTCCAAAAGGTATCAATATTCCCGACAAGGATAAAATGTCTTGCGATATAATAAATTACTGCATATCGGGATTATCTTACTCGGAATTAAAAAATAAGTTTCCCGACAGCCTGGATATAAAATTATCTGATTTATCAAACGGAAAAGTAATAATAAAATCCGGGGAATATTATAAAATGACATTTCCCGTTATCACCGGCGATAAGCGAAGATTATTAAAAGATACAATCCGTTTTAAAGTATCCCCGCTATTGCCTAAAGTTAATTCAATGATATCCCGGTTGAATACTGTCTTAGGAAAAAATAAAGATTTGGCTTTCCATTTTCTCTGGTCGAGGATTATTGATGATTGTTAGTGGGATTTATACAATAAGGAATTCGAAACGGATGAAGGTCCTCCGAGCATTGCATTCATCGTTTATCCCCCGCACAATTTTCAATGCGGGACTAATTTCGATTTTACTCCGGACGACGGGCAGATAGCAATTTCGTGGAGCTATAATATTTTCGATGTTTCAATGCGCCTGCCGGGAACTAAATCGTTTTACAACTGTGCAATGAATAAAAGTGTTCCGAAAAGCGACGCGGAATTTTTTAAAAGTCACGGGTTGGTTGATTCTTCGGATAAATCAAAGATATTCGTTTACCGCACCGGCGATAAACTGGATAAGCTTTGCAAAGAATTAAAAATCACGTATTCATCCGCATTATATAATCTGTTCGATTATAAAAAACTCGCATTGGTTTTTCACATTCCTGCGGATGAATTATTTATTGTGACATCTCATGAAATCGCCTATGAAATTTTCGAATTAATTAATAAAAGCGAACAGAATATATTTTTTCCGATATTAAAAGAAGATAATCCGAATCTTGATTTTTCAAAAATGATTTCGATAAGACTGGATTGATAATCCTCTGCTTAATTTTCAGCATAATGTAGTTCAACTGTCTGAGAAACAATTTTCTCTCTGTGCTGCAAGTAATTAATAATTTTGTATATTGTTAAATAATTGATAAAAAATGGATTTTCTCTCGTTTCCACACTCCGGAGACTTTGTGATCACGAATATTTTCAAAATGATGAATAAGTAAAACTTTAAAATCAAACAAAAATTAAGGGGAGTCCCGATAAGAGTCCCGATAAAGAGCATCGGGATGCAAAGAACGCACATTCGGGAATGACAATTTATTTAAGTTTTCACATAGTATCTATAAAAGGAAAACCCCGATGGGGTAAAAAACTTAATAAATAATTTTATACAAATTTTATAAATCCTTCCTGCAGAAAATATAAAATTATACCTTAACCAAAAATCACAATATAAGCCTCATCAAGATTCAAATCTTACATAATAAATCTCTTGATTCTTGTTCACTTTTAAGATAACTTTACAATGTGAAAACTGAACGAAAAATAATATTTTACAAACATTATTTCCAGGATTTCTATTTAAAACAAAAGGATAGCGTTAAGGAAAAAATCGGATTTGTTTTTCGAATCATTAAAACAGTCGATAGAATTCCTGAAAAATTTTTAAAACATATTGAAGGTACTGATGGACTTTACGAAATAAGAGTTGAATCAGACGGTAACATTTATCGTATCTTTTGTTGTTTTGATAAAGGAAATTTAGTTGTTTTATTTAATGGATTTCAGAAGAAAACTCAAAAAACTCCTTCGCAGGAAATTAAACTTGCACAGAGACTAAAAATCGAATATTTTAAAATAAAAGAAATATAAAATGAAAAAGGACGTTGCAATAAGAAACGCAAAAACATTCGATGAACTGCTTGATATACAATATGGTAATATAGGAACAAAGAAACGAAATGAATTTGAAGGGAAAGCTCAATATTTTGTTATAAGCGAAATGCTGAAAGCATCAAGGCATGAAGCAAATCTGACGCAGGAACAACTTGCAAAAAAAGTCGGAACAAAAAAGAGTTACATATCAAGACTTGAAAATGGTAAGTGTGATATTCAACTTTCAACACTTTATCGAATATTTGAAGAAGGACTTGGCAAACGAATTAATCTGATATTCAATTGATATTTGATGTTATGATAAAAATATAATTTTGAAAATATATAATAATATAATTATTTGTTCAGAATTTTTAAACCGTTATTACGGTTTTTTTCATTTATACTTATTAACCCCAAAGATAAATCTGTGGGCTAAATCTGCTAAACATTAGAAATTAATATAACAAATGCGTCTCTGGTCTATACATCCGAAATATCTTGATAGCAAAGGTCTTGTAGCCCTTTGGCGTGAGGCGCTTTTAGCAAAAAAAGTTCTGGAAGGAAAAACAAAAGGTTATAAAAACCATCCCCAGCTTGAAAGATTTAAGGAATCAAAAAAACCTGTTGATTGCATAAATCAATACCTCGCAATTGTTTACCGCGAATCCGCAGAACGGAAATATAATTTCAATAAAGATAAAGTAGATTGGAATTTTAAAAGAACAAAATTGAAAGTGACAAGTGGTCAAATTAATTACGAAAGAATTCATCTGCTTAATAAATTAAAGACCCGTGATAAGTTAAAGTACAGAATGTTAATTAAAGAAAAAACTTTTCAACCCCACCCAATATTTAAAGTGGTCAACGGAAATACTGAAAAGTGGGAAAAAATAGTATTACATAAATGATAAATAAAAATGACTGGAATCCGGAATTGTATTTAAAGTATGGGAATGAAAGGACGCAAGCATCGATTGACCTTGTAAACAGAATTTCGATTGGTTTTATACCCGAAAATATAATTGACATTGGCTGTGGTCCAGGGAACAGCAGTGATATATTACACCGCAGATGGCAATCTGCCCGCATTGTCGGACTTGACTCTTCTGCAAGTATGATTGAAAAAGCGAAGATTGATTATCCGGATTCGGAATGGATTATAGCAAACGCTTCAACGTTCGAGACCAAAGAGAAGTTTGATATTGTATTTTCAAATGCAACCATTCAATGGATTCCGAATCATAAGGAATTACTGGAAAAATTCTATGGAATGTTATCAGATAGAGGAATTATTGCTGTCCAGTTACCGCTATTTTGGGATATAAATTTAGGAAAGGCTATTGAAAAAGTTTCGAAACTCGAAAAGTGGAAATCAAAAACAGACGGTGTTATTAATCTTTTCACGATTCACGATTATTTTTTTTATTACGATGTGTTATCAAAAAAAATTAATTCTATCGATTTGTGGGAAACCAATTATATACATGTTCTCGATTCTCAATTTTCAATTTTAGAGTTTATAAGAAGTTCGGGATTGAAACCGTATCTTGAAAGATTAGACAGTGAATCAGAAAAACTTGAATTCGAAGAGGAAGTTTTAGAACTTATAAAAAAAGATTATCCGTTACAAGAAAACGGTAAAGTTTTAGTTCCGTTCAAAAGATTGTTTTTTATAGGATATAAGTAGATAGGATTTTTCACTATTTATAATTAACAATGACTTTATCATAATATTTTTTTGAATATTTATTATTAATTTTTTGTTTATAAAAAGATGGTCTTAATCTCAAATTATTTTTTAATAATAAATTAAATAATTTTATTATGGAAGTAAAAACTTTAGAAATCAAAACATCTCTCAACATACAAAAGCCCATTCGCGAGGTTTTTGAAGCTGTTATTGATCCCGAAAAAATGAAAAATTATTTTATTTCTACGAGTACGGGAAGAATGGAAGAAGGAAAAACACTTACATGGCAATTTCCTGAATTTGATATGAAAATTCCTGTACGAATGAATAAAATCGAAAAAGATAAATACATTTCATATTACTGGGGTGGCGTTGACGGAAAAGAGCTATTAGTAGAATTTAATTTTACAAAAAAAGCTGATAATGATACTCATTTAGTCATTACCGAAAAAAGCAGGGAAAATGACGAAGAAGGTATCAAATGGCTGAAAAGCAATACCGAAGGCTGGGCGAACTTCCTCGCATGCCTGAAAGCATATCTTGAATATGGCATAAATTTAAGAAAGGGCGCATTCGATATGTCGCAGATACCAAAGAAATATGTGACAGAGAAATAAAAAGTGAGATGGCGAAATAGTGAAATAGCGGGAAAAAAAGAATAAATCTCATTCAAATTTGAACGAATTAGTGACTTTCGTATTAATTCGTGTTCAAGCTCTGTAAGGAAATTTTATTGCATATTTATTCTTCGTATTTATGTGTTAATTATGCAAGTATTTAATAATCCGATTATAAAATATCCGATTTTAATTCATTTTTGCACTCCAATTGTGTTTAAAAAAAGGTGAAAAAATACTCGTGAAAATTAAAAACTTGTTTTAAAAAATTATTAGCTTTTTAAGTAATATTAGACACGGGATTTTTTCATTCTTGCCTCGGCAAGACATTAAAAAAAATTACATATTGATAATAAAAAGATATTTTGAATATTGCTTTAGTATTCTTAAATTGCATAAAGGAAATACAAATGAATACTAAATTTAATCGACCTCTAAAAATAGGAAATTTAACTGCAAATATCCCCATCATACAGGGTGGAATGGGTGTCAGAATTTCTCTTTCGGAATTAGCATCGGCAGTTGCAAATGAAGGCGGTATCGGTGTGATAGCTACAGCGGGAATCGGAATTCTCGAAAAAGATATTTCAACAAACTGGATTGAAGCTAACAACCGCATTTTAAGAAATGAAATCAGAAAAGCAAAGAAACTTTCACGCGGAATTATAGGTGTTAACGTAATGGTTGCGTTATCAAATTATTCAGACCTTGTAAAGACAGCCATTGAAGAAAATATCGATATAGTTTTTTCAGGTGCGGGATTGCCTCTTCATCTTCCTCAATATCTAAACGGAAATACACATACAAAGCTGGTTCCTATTGTTTCATCAGGCAGAGCTGCAAAAATTATTGCAAAAAATTGGGCTGATAAATACAATTTCATCCCTGATGCGGTTGTAGTAGAAGGTCCTTTAGCCGGCGGTCATTTGGGTTTTAAACTTGAAAACATCGAAAATCCGGAATACAGGCTTGAAAAACTCGTAACGGAAGTAATAGATGAAATGAAACCTTTTGCTGAAAAATATAATAAGCCAATACCCGTTATTGCAGGAGGAGGAGTTTATACCGGCGTCGATATTTATAAATTTTTGGAATTGGGTGCTGCGGGAGTTCAGATGGGTACTCGTTTCGTTGCTACGAATGAATGCGATGCATCCGCTAAGTTTAAACAAACTTATGTCGATTCGAAAAAAGAAGATATTATTATTATCAAAAGCCCGGTTGGCATGCCCGGAAGAGCCATCAACAACTGTTTTATAGAAGAAGTATATAACGGAAAAAAGAAACCTTTCAAATGCCCTTATCATTGTATTATAACGTGCGATTATAAAACAACTCCTTATTGTATTGCCTTTGCATTGACTAATGCTTCAAAAGGAAATCTTGAACACGGATTTGCATTCGCAGGAAAAAATGCTTACAGGACAAAAGGTATTACCTCAGTAAAACTTTTAATTAACTCATTGCTTGAGGAATATCTTCAGGCTGTAAAAATCAGGAATATTGTTTTTTATCCGATGTTTCAGCGTCCAAATGAGCTTTATGTGACGGGATAATTAATCTTTTGAAAATTCATATTCACAAAATAAGGTGTGATTGACCCTTTCTAAAATATCCCATTATTCACGAAATTCAACCGATTTAATAATCAATTCATTTCAGCAATTTGGCATTTTTATTTTTGCCTTAATTTATAATATTAACATGCTGTACTAATACTCATCAATAATATTATAATATAATGCAGATATTAAAGTTATTTTTAGAAAAAGAACTTAAGATAAATAGTAAAAAGATTATTGAACAATTCATAAATTATGAAAAATTTTTATTTGACTGGAACAGCAAAATAAACCTCGTATCGCGCAAAACCTACTCTATCGAATCACATATTTTGAATTCAATTTTTTTCTTTACGAAATACACTTTTCCGGTAAATTCAAAAATCATCGATATAGGCACAGGGGGCGGTTTTCCCGGCATCCCTGTAAAATTTTTAATGAGCGGTTTAGATATGACATTGGCTGATTCAATACAAAAAAAAATTAAAGCCTTAACAGATATTGTTTCAAAACTCGGTTTGAATAGCGTGCGTTCAGTTTGCGGAAGAGCAGAAGACCTTGCGAAGAAAAAAGATTATTCAAAAAAATTCGATATCGTAATTGCAAAATCAGTTTCCACGCTCGAGAATCTATACACATGGTCAATTGAACTGGTAAAGAACAGAGGCGAAATGATTTTTATTAAAGGGGGAGATATTTCCGAAGAAATAATCTCACTTGAAAATAAATTTAAGAATATTAATTATAAAATTATTAATTATAATTTCGATAAGATTTACGGAATAGAAGACAAGAAAATAGTAGTAATAAATAATAAAAAATAATAAAATCGTATGACGAAAGCAGTTTTGTGTTTATTTTTAATATTAATTTTTAACTGTGCAAGCGCTCAAACTTATAAACTTACAGGAAAAGTCCAGGACATAAAAACCGGAAAAGGGCTTAGCTTCGCAACGATAAAAATTATTGATGGCGGAAACAGCACAACATCGGATAATAATGGCGAATATATTTTAAAGCTCGATAACGGATACTACAAGTTAATTACTTCTTACATAGGTTATTTCTCCGATACCGAGAGTGTATTTATTGATAATAAAGATATTACACGGGATATATTCTTCAAATCAACCGATATATTTACAGAAGAGATTGAAGTGTTCGGTGAGGACCCCGCCTATGAAATCATCCGCAAAGCCATCAGATACAAAAAAGAATTCATGAAAAACATGGATGAATATAATTATGAAGCCTTTTCAAAATTTATAATCCGGACGAATTTAGCTAAAGAAGATAAAGATTCTCTTGAAAGTTCAGATAAACTGCATATTATGGGAATTTTGGAATCGGAAACTAAAGGATATTTTAAAAAACCCGATTTGGAAAAACAAATCGTGAAATCAAAACGTGAAACTGCAAACATTACGCGGGGTGTAGCTATTCCGTTTATTGTAAATTTTTATGACGAAAAAATAGATTTGGATGAGGTGAAAATTCCGGGACCGGTTTCGGACAATGCGCTTGATGATTATGAATATAAATTACTGGCTACAACCTCAATGGATTCTACGAAAGTTTTTAAAATAAAGGTCACTAATACATCCAATGTCACTCCACAGTTTTTCGGCACAATATACATTATTGACAGCTCTTTCGCTTTAATTAAAGTTGACCTTCAAACAAATAATGCAGGTAATTTGCGCGGAATCGATAAACTGAATTTCATACAGAAATTTTCTAATTTCACAGATAAGAAAAAAAATAAATTCTGGATGCCAACCGACGTTCAGATTCGTGCAGAGGGCTCATTCGTAGGTCTAATAAAATTTCAGGGTGAAGTTTATACCATCGTCTCCGATTATAATCTGAACGAAAAAGCACCTCCCGGTACATTTAATGATATTGTAGTCAAAATTTTACCTGACGCGGCTAAAAAAGATTCATTATACTGGGCAAAAAATCAGTTAATAAAAAATTCCAACGAAGAGATTAAAACATTCAGTAAGATAGAAAAAGATGTTGTGAAAAAAGATAATTCGTTTTCCTTAACTCCTTTTTCTTTAAACTATGGTAAAAACCTCTCGTTGAGTTTATTTGACCTTTACAGGTTCAATAGAATTGAAGGTAACCAGTTAAAAATCAAAATTAACTACTCAAAAGATTTCAACAGAATAAATGCTTCAGCTTTTTATGCCTACGGTTTTTCAGATAAAAAAAGTAAATACGAAATAAATACAAGTTTCGGATTACTAAATGACAAAAGTCTGAGATTTTCAGCAGGTGTATATAACAGGCTAAATATATTGTTCCGTAACCCTTCTGCTGAAAGTATATTTGAAAATACATTAACATCATTATTTTCTAAAAAAGATGACTATAATTATTTGTATGAAAAAGGTTTTAATTTTAGTTTAAGCAAACTTATAATACCACAATTAGAGTTGACTGCATCTTATAATGAGACAAGACAAATTACAGCGTTCATAAATACTGATTATAGTTTTTTCAGGAAATCAGATACGTATAACGATAACCCTTTAATCAATGATGCTTTCAAGCGCACAATAGGTTTTTCTTTAAGAATTGACCCGAATGTTTACCAGGGTATTGATTGGGGTACAGGAGAAATTTCGAGATTCCCGGTAACAGAATATCCCTCTCTTATTTTCAGTTTTGATTATTCAGGTAAAAAACTCAACAGCACATACGAAAACAGGACATTCTCACTGAATTTTTCCGGTCATCATTATTTTAATTCATTTCTCAATATTAATTATTGGGCAGGCGGAATTTTACGTACCGGAGTTGTGCCTTATCAGGATTTAGCCTATTTTTATACCCGCTTCCTCGGATTTGCAAGAACTATGTCTTTTTATACAATGGATTATAATGAATATCTTGGCGATAAATTATATTATTTACATTTCGAAAATAATTTCGGGAAACTTCTATGGGGAAATGTGCCTGTGTTAAAATCCCTTAACCTTATTACATTTGTCAATTTAGGCAGAAGCGAATTAAGTAATTCAAATTATAATTTTATTGCTTCGAAAAATTTCAGCATTACAGATGGTATTTTTACTGAAGCAGGTTTTGGGATTGACAGAATATTTGATTTCATAAGATTAAATTTTGCGTGGAGATTAAATAATTATAAGGATGACCGCAACTTCTCGTTGTCGTTAACACTGCAATAATAAAAACGGATTATAAATATTTAAACGATTACTTTAATTTTCGATATACTTTAATATCTTAGAATATAAATCTTTTTGTTCAAAAGGCTTTAAAATAAAATCATCCATCCCGCTCTTAAAAACGCTTTCTCTTGTTTCGGTAGAAATATCCGCTGTTAATGCTATCACAGGAATATGATGGTCTTTAATGTTTGAACTTTTATCACGTATTCTTTCTACGACATCGAAACCATTCATTTCTGGCATCTGTAAATCCAGCAATACTATATCAAAGTCCTTTTGCTCAAGAAAATTAATTGCTTCACGTCCGTTATTCGCGAGGTCAACATTCACGCCCCATTTATTTAAAAGCTGTTTCGCAAAAAACTGGTTCATAGGATTATCTTCAGCTAAAAGAATATTAACACCGGTTAATTTTTTATCAACAATAACTATCGGATCGGCTTTCTCAATTTCATGGCTGTAACTAATTTCGAAATTTAATGTGAAGTAAAAAACCGAACCATCGTTTATCTTGCTCTTCACACCGAAACTTCCACCCTGAAGTTCAACCAATCTTTTCGAGATTGCAAGCCCCAAACCTGTTCCTCCGAATTTTCTTGATGTATCCGCATAAGCTTGCGTAAAACTTTCAAAAATCTGCTCAAGTTTATGTTCGGGAATACCTATCCCGGAATCTTTAACTTCAAAAAGTAAATTTATATTATTACCAACTTTTTTGATAAGAGTAACATCAATTTCAACAAAACCTTTTTTTGTAAATTTTAGTGAATTTCCTGTTAAATTTAATAGTATCTGTTGTAATCTTGTAGGGTCTCCAACGAGAATTGAAGGAATATCTTTATCAATGTGCGATTTTATTTCCAGTCCGATACTCTTTGCTTTAACAGAAATAGTTTTTAAAAGAGAATCAATTAATCTTCCGAGATTAAAATCAATTTTTTCCAATGAAATTTTTCCGGCTTCGATTTTTGAAAAATCCAGAATATCGTTTATTATGTGAAGCAAATGGTCTGCCGAAAATTTTACAGCTTTTAAATTATCGGAATTTTTCAAACTAAGATTTTCCTGAATTAATAAATCCGTGAGACCGATAATTGCATTTAATGGAGTTCGTATTTCGTGACTCATATTAGAAAGGAACTGGGATTTTATGAGAGCAGCGTTTTCTGCAACATCTTTTGCTTTCAAAAGCTCTGCTTTTATCTTATTGCGTTCGGTAATATCATGAATGATGGAAAACACAAGTAACCTGTTATTAACCGATATCGGATTGCTGTATATTTCAACATCCTTCAATTCACCGTTTGATAATTTGTGTTTGTACTCAAAATAATTATTACTTCCGTTCAATGATTTTGTTAACTCTTTTTGAAGTTCCTCTTTCGGCAGAGAATCAATTTCTGCTAAATTTTTGTTTATCAGTTCTTCTCTCGAATAACCATAATATAATGAAGAAGAAATATTAGCATCTATGATATTACTCGTGTACGGGTCTATTAGAAGCATTACCGCCGCGTTGTTTTCGAACATATCTTTAAATTTCTTTTCACTTTCTTCTATCATGTTTTTTTGATTGAAAAATGATTTTATCATTTTCGCTATATTACCAAACAGGCTCTTCTGCTTTTCAAGTTCTTCGATGTCCAGTGTATTTTGAACCTTTAACGATTCGGAAATATTTTTTAAGGGAATAAAAATCCATTTCCAGAATATAAATGAAGTGATGAATATAAATAAAATAAAAAATATGATGCCATTAATAAAATATTTTTTAGAAATCTCTTCCATATCTTTCAATTGTGTTATATCTTTAGAGACTTTTACAGATACAATTTCCTTATTATTCCAGGGTGAATTTATGGTCTTTATAAAGGTGATAGCATTCGGGTTAAGGTTTAAAGTATCTTTCACATTTTTAAATACTATATCAATCGAACAATCAATAATCTGTTCTAATTCGTTTTCGTAATTTTTGTCCCAAAGCTTTCCGACAAAAAAATATCCCTGCGGTGTTGTTTCTCTGTTAAAATCATTTGTCGGATGGACTGTAGATGCAAAAAACTCAGATAATCCGGATTTTGTAGTTATAAAGAAATGAGGAAATTTATTGTTTTTAAATAAACTCGCCATAATTTCATTTCTTTCGGGGAATTTATTTAAACTATCATCATACAGATTTTGAGCTGAATACACAAGTTTAAAGTCTTTATCATATAACCATATTACATTTGCCTTATGAATATCGATAAAAGTATGTAAATTTTCCTGTGCCCATTTGGGGTCTTTTACTTTGAAATATTTAATTAATTCGTCCCATAATGTATTTTCAGCAAGTACATTTTTGAGAGGTTCCCCTTTTAATTCTGTTACAGTGTTGAACAAAACCGCTTTTTGTTCCATCATTTTCGTAACATAGAGATCTACAACTTTTCTTTGCTGGGTCGATTCATAGAAAACACCAAGGATAACGGCGAGACATACGAAAATTATATATAAATAGATTTTTGTAGAAAGCTTCATAAAACTTATTTATTTAAATATATAAAACCAATTATTGAATAGAAATCATATATTTTATATAAAAAGCGTAAAATTTTATCAAAATAAGCATATTTCCTGTAATTCCATTAAAAACAAGTACATATCAAACAAATAATGCGGATTTAAGAGATTTTAAATGTAATCGAATATTTTAAAAATATCTGGAATATTTTAAAAGGAATTATAATGGAAACTTTTCAGTTATACATAACAAATGGTGAATATTTTTAACAAGCCATATTATCTTCCTCAAAAGCCAACCACCCTCCGGGTTGGCTTTTTTTTATTTTCAAATTAACATACCGAAATTAATTTCGATTTTTATCAATTTCAATTATTTGGGAAACGAAAATTGTTATAAAATAATTATTGTTTAGTTAAATTAAACGAAAAATGGAAACTATATTGAGCAAGAAAACTAAACTAAATACTTTCGGTGGAATTTTTTTTTATGAAATTAATACGGGAGATTTTGTTTCGATGAAAAAGATGACTCTAATAAAGTAATTTCTATTCGATAATTTATTGTTATAGCCTTTTAAAGTGAAGTCTTGATGAGGTTTTTTTTATGTACAATTTTTAATTATTAATATTTATATTTGCATTATAAATAATTTCGAATTATGAATAATTTAAAAAATATTTTTTTCGTAATTATATTAATTTCTTTGGGTTCTGTCTTTGCACACATTTCTGATACCTTCGCATATCCGGATGGAATCTCTTATAGAACAAAAAAAACAACTACATCAGGTTGCGGCAGTTGTCATATTTTCGGCACTACCACAACAGGTACATTTAACGGTCCGGATACAGTGATTAAAGGAGATTTTGTCCAATATTCAATTACAATTACCAGAACTATAACCGGGCAGGGAGGATTGGATATAGCCGCTTTAAAAGGTACACTGGATAATACAGGCGGCGAGACTTATTTAAAACTCCTGAATGATGAATTGGTTCACCTGACAGCTATTACTTTCTCTAATTCGCTTACAATAAATTTTCGGTACCACGCTCCGAACTATGCCACAACCGATACTCTGTTTGCAACTGTAAATGTTGGTTATACAGGAAGATGGAACTTCGTACCTGATAAAATTATAGTAGTTAAAAATCCTACCGGAATTAAAAATACTAATTCAATTCCGCTAAAATTTGAGCTTAAGCAAAATTATCCGAACCCGTTTAATCCATCAACAGTTATCAGATATTCGTTACCATTAGATAGTAAAGTACAAATAAAAGTATATGA
>Ga0182021_10006909_pt1 | contig 13461 bp, 18 predicted proteins | sample 612E3MmetaG_FD_120493 | JGI IMG/M metagenome (GOLD analysis project Ga0182021, IMG submission 120493) | Permafrost microbial communities from Stordalen Mire, Sweden - 612E3M metaG (Illumina Assembly) | ecosystem: Environmental > Terrestrial > Soil > Wetlands > Permafrost | place: Sweden...
CATGCAGGGAACGGTCGCGGTTTCGCTCCGGCCTCGGCACAGGAACCGATGCGGACCATGCTGGTGCGCCTGAGCGTTCCGGGCTCCGATGAACATGGTGGCCCCAAACCGCATCCGGCCTACGGCGGGCAGTTGAATGAGAACGGCGTACCCGGCGTGCCGGGCGAAGGCCGCGCAGAAGTGCGCTATACCGAGCAGGCGGTCAAACTCAACGGCGGCGAGCATGTTATGCTGCGCACACCCGTCATCACCTTTGTCGATCTGGCCTACGGTCCCTTCCCGCCCGAGATGCTGACCTCGCCGCGCATCACGCCGGCGTTATACGGGCTAGGCTTGCTGCAAGCCGTACCTGAAGCGGACATCGTAGCGCTGGCCGATGCGCCCAAACCGAAAGGCATCAAGGGCAAGGTCAATCGCGTCTGGGATGCAGAGCAACAAAAGACGGTGCTGGGTCGCTTCGGCTGGAAAGCCAATCAGCCCAACCTGCGCCAGCAAATTGCCGGGGCCTACGTCGGGGACATGGGCATCACCTCGCCGCTGTTCCCGGATGAGAACTGCTCTGCCGCACAAGACGCCTGCCAGCATTCGCCTTCTGCCGGAAACCCCGAGTTGAGCAAGGCACAACTGGATGCCTCCGAGTTCTACCACTTCGCATTGGCCGCTCCACGTCAGCGCAATACCGGCGCCAAGCAAGTGCAGCGCGGCGCGGTACTGTTCAAGCAAGCGCAATGTGCCGCCTGCCATGAGCCGCAAATGCGAACAGGAGAATTCGCACCGCTCCCGGCGCTGTCGCACCAGACCATCCACCCCTACACCGACCTGCTGCTGCATGACATGGGCGAAGCGCTCGCCGATCACAGGCCGGACTACCTGGCAACAGGCCGCGAATGGCGCACGCCGCCATTGTGGGGTATCGGACTTGCGCAGAAAGTCGAACCGCGTGCGGGTTTCCTGCACGATGGACGCGCGAGAACTTTGCTGGAAGCGGTGTTGTGGCATGACGGGGAAGGCGCTGATGCTGCACGTGCAGTCAAGAACATGACTGCGGTTGACCGGAATGCGCTGGTCAGTTTTCTTGAATCGCTATAGAAGTTAAATGACCTCCGGCAAAGCCGGAGGCTTATTAGGTGAGCCCCTCAAAGGGGCCGATAAAACCATGCGCCGCCCTAGTCGGCACATCACTTCTTCCCCCTTTAGATAAAGGGGGGACTGAGGGGGATTTAAAAAACGTGGAGTTACCCATCCTCCCGCAAATCCCCCCTAGCCCCCCTTTTTTAAAGTGGGGAACGTCCGCGACTCTCCCTATTCTGCATGACTGCTGCATAGGTCAAACCCTTTTTGGTCCCCCGGCATAGCCGCGGGTTTACCTCACTGAATTAAGGAAAGCGAGAAAGAATTCGCGTTTCCTTACGGCACCTCATATCCAAACCCGCGCATCACCGCCCGCGCTTTCTCGCTCTTCAGAAAAGCAAGAAACGCTTTCGCCGCAACCTGATCTTTCGCGTGGGACAACAGCACCGCACTCTGCCGGATAGGCTGATGCATCTCGGGTGGCACCAGCCACCATGAACCTCCCTCGGTCACCTTGCCGTCGCGCATAACCTGCGACAGTGCGATGAAAGCCAGGTCGGCTTTTTCGGTCGCAACCAGTTGGTAGGTCTGTGTAACGTTCTCGCCCTTGGTCAGCTTCTCCTGTATCGAATTCCACATCGTCAATTTGGTCAGCGTCTCTTTCGCCGCCACGCCATAGGGCGAGTACCTGGGATTGGCGATTGCCAAAATTTTGAAATTGCCCTTGTTGAGCACCGCCGCTTTTTCATCCACCAGATCGGGCTGCGCACTCCACAGCACCAGGCGGCCTGTGGCATAAACGAAACGTGAACCGCCGACCGCAAAACCATCCTGCATCAATTGCTTGGGCATTTCCTCGTCTGCGGAAAGAAACACATCGAACAGCGCACCGCCCCTGATCTGCGCATACAATTTGCCGCTGGCACCTGTGCTGACCTTGACCGTGTGCCCGCTTTCCTTCTGGAACAGCGGTGCGAGACGCTCCATCGGCGCGGCGAAGTTCGATGCTACCGCCACGCTCACCTCTCCCGCCTGCACCGGCGAACTCATCAGCCCGCACAACACAAGAACCGCAACGATAGGGCCGCGCAATGAAATTTGCATCCTCAACTCCTGACAGTAATGGTTGCCATGATAACAAGCCTGATGGTGACCAGCGAAAACTTCTGGTCCATATGAAGGCATATTGACCGAGGGGGTTTGAGCAGATATGGTACCGCAAGAAAGTTTGATTGCATGATACTGAAAGACGATGCTTCCGTTACGCTTTATCCGAGCTACTTGCCAACATTAGATCCAGACAATGTTCCAGCCACGAACACTCAAATTTCTTGCAGCATTCATAGCGGGATATATTCTGTTGCTGTTACCCGCTATTGTATGGCCAAGCTATCTGGATTCGCCTGCGGGATTAATCGTGGCAATACCATATATTTCAATTTATCTGTTTCATCGCATTGGCATCCCGGGCCTGCTTCAGAATAATGGCGCATGCGGATGGGGCTGGTGTGCCCCCACCCTGTTCGGCTGGATATTTCTTTGCGTTGTTTGGCTACTGGCTGTCTGGCTGTTGGCTTGGGCCTTGGCTGGAAACAAACCTCGCTAAAAAGACATCCGGAATCCATAATTATTCAAGAATCAGTTTAGTGCCTTCGCGGCACCATGGTTTTTCTGCACCATTCATACCATTCTTGATCTCCCCCAAACGCCACCAATATCGGATGACCATCAATTTTTTGTTCCAACGCTGCAAACGTTTCAGCGTCTCTCGCCAGACAGGCGAATTTGGCATAGTTATTTATGTTCCACGGATGAGGGTAGTCTTTTACAATCCTGTCGAATCCGTTCTTCATTTCGCTCCAGTTAGCCTGCCCATTGCTGAACATATCGTTTGTGTACACCAGCCAATTGAGTCTGGCATAAAGTGTTTTACCCATTATCTGGTCAGTTTCGTTTGTCACCTCTTCCACATATTTTTTGAATTCCTCGCGCGATCCCCACCATCTGGGTGCAAGGTATTGCGCTTTTTCAAAGTACAAAGGTATGTATCCGGGAAAGCGTTTCACTGCCTCGTTATAAACATCATCAAATTCCCGAAGGGGCCAACCTTGAGATCGCGCGACGCGAAGTAAGGACGTATACCAACCCGGGTCATTTTTTGCACGGCCACCCAGCGCCTGCAAATCTGTTTTGGCTTTGTCTGTATTTTTCCGGAATATTGGCCAGGCATCTTCGCGAACAGTGTCGCGATACCCAGACCCGCGAACGGACCAGCCATACTCCAAATAATATGTGGCAAGGGCAACACTTGCTGTTATTGAGTCCGGGTTTGTTTCAACCCATTCCTTGAGTCTCTTCAGTCGCCTGTCCCACTCTTCTTTTGTGAGCGTGTTTTGGCAACCAGATGTCAGGCAACCACTAGTTCCGGCATACAGAGCGGCTAGCCTTGGCTGCCCATCATCCAATACCAGTGATTTTTCACGAGCATTCTGCGCCTCAATCTCCAAGCGCTGAAACTCTCCATTGACGAGCATGGAATAGTATTGGTCGCGCGCCTCGTTAAACGGTCTCTGCGAATCGCCAGACGCAAATACGGAAAAAGGAACAAGCAGCGCTAAAAGAAAGACAACTGAAATAGCTTTCATCCAAGCAACCTCGCTTTTGGAAATACTGGAGTAGGCATGATAACAAGCAAAATGAAGGCCGGCGAAAGGTATATAAGCCGCTTGGCATATTGACCGGATATCTGCGAGCAGGTACGGTACAGGGAAGTAACAATTTATCCAAATTGAATAACGCCCCTTCACCATGCGCACCTTTGTCCTCGTCATCGGCCTGTTCGTCTTTCTGTTCGGTTTCAGGGAAGCGCTCAGGGGTGTGCGCCTTATCCTCCTGGCAAAAGAAAGTACATCGTGGCCGACAACTCGGGGCGTTATCACTCACTCGGAGATTCAGCTTAACGGCGGCGGCGATGCCGGCTACTCCTATCTGCCGGATATTGCATTTACCTACACAGTGAATGGATGCGACTATACTTCGACTGCCATCTGGGTGAGAAATGAAATGCAGTTTTTCGCGGGGACGAATTTCGCTTCCTCTTTCACTTCGCGCTATCCGGTCGGCAAAAACGTCACTGTTGCTTACGACCCGAAAAATCCGGAAATGGGCGTTTTGGAAACCGGACTCAGAAAGCTGACTTTTGTTTCATTTGGAGCAGGTCTATGGGCAACCCTCGGTGGCACTGCAATGCTGATTTTTTGGTGGGAAGTCCTATAATCGCAAAGCATTGCAAGCCAGCGTAGCCCGGATTCCTCTTCGTTTCATCCGGGCAACATGTTCGAGTTCGATAAACAGAATTTTCTTATACAAAGATAAAAGTCATGCCCGAAGTCACCGGAATCGACCACATCTACATCACCGTCTCCGATCTTGCCCGGTCGGAAATTTTCTATGACAAGGTTTTATCGAAAGTTTTGGAATTCCGGAAGAACAAATTCTCGCTGGACGGCGAGCCGCATGTGCAGTACTACAACCGGCATTTCGGATATTTTCTGCGCCCATCTCGCACACCTTCCGCACACGATGCGTACACACCCGGCCTGCATCACTTCTGTCTGCGCGTAAACTCGGTTGAAGATGTGCTCGCCGTATCCGCCCGACTGCGCGGTGCGGGCATTGATGCTTCCGTGGCAAAGAACTACCCGGAATACGCGCCGGACTACTGGGCGACGTATTTCTCCGACCCGGATGGCATCCAGCTTGAGGTAACCAATTATCGGGAAGAGCGCCGCGAGCGCCACGACAACTGGTGACTGGCTATTCCGACATGCCGCCCGACAGATCGAGCAGGCCGAAGTGCTTCAGTGCTTGCATGACGACCAGGCCCTGTATCTGGTCAGGCGTGTTGCCCAGTTCCATCAGCATTTGGTAGGCATAGCCCATGTCGGTAGTCATACGGTTCGGGTCAAATTCGACACCGCTTTTTTTCGCCATTACTTTCAACTTGCCGAGCAATTCTTGTGTTACGGGATCAGCCATTTACCAAACCTTTTTCATGTAATTGAATGCGGGCCATGTTGCCACGGCGGGAGAAAAACTCAAAGCAGCAAGAGCGAGTAGACGGTATTGCAAACGGGGGTATTGAAGTGCCGGAGCATCAACGACCGCATGCCGTTATCATTCTTCCTTGCAATCTGTTGCAACCAACAGCGAAAGAAAATATATGAGCGCACCCGCCACAACTCCGCAACCTCCCTACTACGCCGTCATCTTCACCTCCATTCGCACAAATGGCGACAATGGCTATGGCGAGACAGCGAAGCAGATGGTGGAGCTCGCTGCCGAACAACCCGGCTTCCTCGGCATCGAGAGCGCGCGGCAGGAGATCGGCATCACGGTTTCGTATTGGGCCAGCCAGGAGGCAATCAAAGCATGGAAGGAAAATCTCGATCACCGCCATGCCCGGAACCGCGCCAAGGACTGGTATGCCAATTTTCGCGTTCGCATCTGTCGCGTGGAACGCGAATATGGGGCTGACCTATGAGATGCCTTGTTGTCATCGCTCATCCATTGCAGGAAAGTCTATGCAATTCGCTGGCCACAAAGGCGGTTGATACGCTTCGTGCAGCCGGGCACGACGTGCTGATCGAAGACCTCTACCGCAACAATTTTTCCGCCGCGCTGACGGTTGCGGAAAGATCGAGTTACTACACACAGAGCTACGACTCAAATGCAGTGCAACCCGAAGCGGATCGCCTGCTTTCTGCAGACGCCATTGTCTTGTGCTTTCCAACCTGGTGGTTCAGCTTTCCTGCCATTCTCAAAGGATGGTTTGATCGGGTATGGGGGCCTTGTGTCGCTTACGATCACGCAAGCGATCTTGGGCCCATCAAACCAAGATTGCATAAGCTGCACAAGGTTCTGGTCGTCACCACACTCGGTGCGCCATGGTGGGTAGACTGGCTGGTGATGCGACGACCGGTTAGGCGCGTACTGAAGACTGCCATTCTTGGGACCTGTGCTCCCAAATGCCAGTTTGAAATGCTATCCCTTTATAAAGGCGAGCTTTTGAATGATACGCAGGTTAAGAACTTTTCGAAGAGGGTGGAAAATGTGCTTGCTCAATGGCATTAGCTTCAACCGGCGAGATTATGAGGTTATATTCCGACCTTGAACTTTTGTGGAATACAAACACCCGAAAAATTGATAGCCTTGCGATTATCCTGTCCTCATAGTCAAAGACACCAACTCAATTTAATATTATTGAAAGGGAAGCGCTGCAATGAAAAGAACCATCGGGTCGTTGTTACTGGGTATCTGGCTCATCTTCACCGGTCTGGCACACCTGCTTCATCTCAGCTTTTCGGGAATGGGCACGCTCATGGCTGTCCTCGCCACTGCTGCCGGGATACTGATCATGCTGGGTCTGTAAGCGCAGTGCTGGCGTTGCGGGAGATAACTTGCCAATAAAACGCATTTGTATCGCTCTTGTCGTCTTGCTCCTCGGTTGCAAGGGTGAGGTCAGCGACGATTGGCAAAAATCATCCATACCACCCGTCAAGCCGGGTTCCACCGTACAAATTCGCGTTGTTCAGGCCATCAACGGGCGGTTGCCGCGAATGTCGCGAGAGCAGATGAATATCGTATTGGCTTCCGCGCAGCTGACTGTCTGGAAAAATTTCGGCGTCTATGTCGAATTTACGGAAGCGCCGGAAATCGGCGTCGACCACCTGTTTTCACTCATCCCGCCGCCCATCAAGGAGGCGCGTCTGCAATCGATCTACGACTTCAAATCAGGTACCGGCGACAAACAAAAGCTTGCCGAAGGTATCAATACGACCCTCACTCAACGCGGAACAAAACTGGAGGAGGCGCTTGCTTTTGCCGCTCCCTATCTGCCTGCGGATGCTCATCCCAAAGACCTGGCGGCATTCTCCGATTTGCTGGCGAAAGTCATGTTGGAAAGACTGGAACAGTGGCGCCATATCAATGCCGCCGACGGTGCGCCCGTGCTTGATTACTCACCCTACAACGAATGGGTTTACTGGGATACCCTGGGTTACGGAAATCTGCCGTATGACCTGGTGATCACCAATCAGTTTGTTGCGAGTGCCGAATACTACGGCGTCGATATTCATTCCGCCATTCGCGGCGGGGTCACCGTGGGTACCACAGCCTATAACCGCACCGGCAAATACGGCTCGTATGTTTTCTGGAGCACCTTCCCGTTCACGGACAATTCGGAGACCAGCAAGCGCCTGCGCGGCGGTGAAGAGTATTCCGAGGCAGATGCCGCCGAGTTGTCCGGTGCGTATCTGGCACATGAAATCGGGCATCTGCTGATGCAATTGGGCCATCCCTTCGGCCAGAAGGCGTGCGTCATGAACCCGGTCAGCATGCTGCAGTTTCGGGAATGGTTCAATCAGATCAACGGCGCTAACTGCCCCTTGGGCAGCCGTGCGGAAATGACAGCGGGCAATATCCCGCCCACGTTCAATCCTGTATGGGTACTGATGACTCATTAGTCATCGCAATGAAGCCTACATGATCGGTGTCATGCAGTTCGGATGGGCAAGCAGTACAGGATTTTAAGAATTTACAGTTTCACCAAGAAACTATTTAAGTTGCTAAAAGAAACTTTATTGTGTAGCCTCAAGACTTGAGTCTTTTACGAATAAAGTCTAATGCCGCGCAAGAAAGCAAACAAATCCTTCTGTTCCGCAGCTCGCGCACTTGAAGTGCTGGGTGATCGCTGGACATTCCTCCTGATTCGCGAAGTGGTATTCGGTACGCGCCGTTTCGACGAATTCGTGTCGCATCTTGGTATCGCGCGCAACGTCCTGACCGCGCGCCTGAATGCATTGATCGACGCCGATATTCTGGAGCAACTGCCGGTTCGCGATGATGCAGTTCGCACGGCCTACCATTTAACCGAAAAAGGTCGCGATTTATTGCCTGCTTTGATCGCGCTGGTGCAGTGGGGTGACCGCTGGCTGCAAACTCCCGACTCAATTCCCATCCAAATCATAGAGCGCAAGTCTGGCAAAGTACTGCCGCCCATGCGGCCCCTCAATCGCTCCGGCAAAGCGCTTACGCTGTCCGATCTTGACTGGACTCCCGGGCCAGGTGCAGCCGATCCGCGAATCGCACCACTGATCGCCGCCTACGAAAAACAACGACGTATAGAACCGCGGCCGGTACCTGCTCCCAAAAAATCAAAGAAGGAAAAATCCACATGAGCCTCTATTTCCGCCTATTCTGGGTTTGGCTTCGGGCTCATTTCAAAACACCTATCAGGATGGGCGATACGATCGAGCTAACCCTGCGCGTCTGGCCCAATGATCTCGACATCAACGGTCACATGAACAACGGTCGCTATATGACGATCACCGATCTGGCTCTGATCGAATACTTCGCCCGTGCAGGATTTATCAAGATCGCGCTGAGCAGGGGGTGGCGCCCCATCCTGGGCGGCAGCATCATCGCGTACCGCCGTTCCCTCAAGCCATTTGCGGTCTACAACCTGCGCTTCTCCATGATCTGCTGGGACGCACGCTGGAACTACATGACATTCGAATTTCTGAAAGATGGCAAGACTATGGCGCAGGGCCATAGCAAGGGCGCGATTGTCGGAAGCAAGGGCTTTGTGAGCAGCGCGGATGCGTTCCATGCGATGGGCCTGAATTTGGTCTCTCCTGATTTTCCATTATCGATTTCCGCGTGGATTGAAACCGAACGTTTGATGAACAATTAAATATTTTGTCCAAATTGAATGCCCGAGTTGCAGCTATCCATGCTTGAGGCTTTGCCGTATGAATAATCAAATAGTTTTGCGAAAAATTCCTTTCTGCAAACTCTGATAACCTGTGTAAGTAACAAGGAGGCACATGCTGAACACTATTTCGAGTTCTCTCATCGCAGTCAGCGCTTTAATCATTTTGTTTTTGGGGCTCGCCCATCTCCTGTTTACCTTCTACGGCCCAAAGATGCTGCCGCAGGACCGTGAACTGATAACGCGAATGCAAAGAACCAATCTGGTCATTACGAACGAAACCTCCCTATGGAAAGCCTGGGTCGGTTTCAACGCCAGCCACAGTCTCGGTGCAATCCTGTTCGGTGCGGCGTATGGCTATTTATCATTGGTGCATAGCGCCTTTCTGTTCCAATCCGCTTACCTGTTATCGCTGGGCCTGGTATTTCTTTGTATATACGTATTCCTGGCAAAACGATACTGGTTCAGCGCTCCGTTTCGCGGCATCCTGTTGTCGACCGTTCTTTATGCAGCTGCGCTCTTCACAAATTGTTTCTGAGGCTGACCATGAACTCTTCCATCACCGCGATTCAGGTTCCACTCAACAGCGATATCAGCAAACAGTTGCAGGGAGCAGATTTTTTCGACTCCTACGAAATGCCGCTGGAACATGCGGGCCGCTCCGCGCTGGAAATTTATCTTGGCGTCATCAGTAAAACGCCCGCCTGGATCAATTTCCTGATGGCGACGCGCAACCGCGTGGTTTCTCTTTTCGGGCTAAAGAACCTCGGCCATCTTGGCGATCTGCAAAGAACCAAAGCCGCGTCCGATTATCACATCGGGGATCGCATCGGCATCTTCACGCTGCTGTCAAACACCGACAACGAGGTCATCATGGGCGACTCGGATAAACACCTTGATGTGAAAGTTTCGATTTGCAAACTTGTACAAGGCGGAAAAGAATCCGTGGCATCCACCACGGTGGTGCACATTCACAATTTGCTGGGCCGGGTGTATATGTTGTTCGTGATTCCGTTTCACAAGCTCATTGTGCCTGCTGTCCTGGTTCGGGCCATCAAGTAGCCTGCAGTGACAGGAAGAAAGATCATGGAAAAAGCCGAGATTCAATTTTCGAAACAACTGCGCGATTACGTGCTGTCCACCCTGCGCGAACCGGATGTATTGAAGCGCTTGCGTGAAGAAACCGACCGCGACCCGCACGCCATCATGCAGATACCGCCCGAGCAGGGTCAGTTCATGTCTTTCCTGGTGAAGGCATTGGGTGTCAAAAAGGCGCTGGAGGTTGGCACTTATACCGGATATAGCGCTCTAACTGTTGCGCTGGCCTTGCCTGATGATGGCCGGCTCATCGCGTGCGATATCAATGAGAACTGGGTCAATATCGGGAGAAAATACTGGCAGGAGGCCGGTGTGGCGCACAAGATCGATTTCCGCTTCGGCAAAGCGACCCGCACGCTGGATAACCTGATCAAATCCGGCGAAACGGGCAGCTTCGATTTTGTCTTCATCGACGCCGACAAGATCAACTACGACGCCTATTACGAAAAATCGCTCACCCTGTTGCGTTCGGGCGGCGTGATTGCGATCGACAACGTGCTCCTGTTCGGGGCCGTGGCCGATCCCGGTGTCCTGGATGCCGATCTTAAAGCCAGGATTACCCCTGCGGACATCGATGCCATGCGCAAGCTGAACGAGAAAATCAGGAACGATCCGCGCGTGGATGAAACCATGCTGCCCGTTGCGGATGGACTGACGCTTGTGCGAAAGTTATAACCACAAGCCTAATCGGAGCACGGTAACTTTTCCAGGGAGTACATCATGGAACAAGAAGACCCTGTATTTCATGCGCTGTATGTTTACACCAAAGCCTTGTCGGTCGCGCTGGGTTACCGCGATCTTTTGACCCGACTGCATTCCGAACGCGTGCAAGGACTCTCCGTTGCCATTGGAGCAGCTCACGGCCTGTCCAAAGTTCAGCTGAACGCACTCAAAATTGCCGCTTCGTTCCACGATATCGGCAAAATCGGAATTCCCGATCATATTCTGCTAAAGCCCGCCCAATTTAACGAAGCCGAGTGGGAGGAAATGAAAACGCACTCCGAAATCGGGGAAAAGATCATGGCCGCCACTGAGCTCGAAGGATCGCAGCAAGCTGCACTTGTCATCCGCCACCACCACGAGCACTTCGACGGTCATGGCTATCCGGACAAACTGGCAGGAAATAGCATTCCCATTTGCTCCCGCATTATCTCCATCGCCGACAGCTACGATGCGATGGCAGTGACAAGGTCATATCATCACGCGAGAACGCATTCTGAAATTATGGCTATCCTGCAAAAAGAAAATGGAAATAAACACGATCCGGAACTCATGCAAATCTTTTGCGGCATCATTGAGGCCAGCAAATACAAGTCGGCCAAAATCTGACCCAATATCCGAAAAGGAAATCATCCAATGAACGCCGCCTATCTTGTCGGGCACATCACGATCAAGGACGTTGAAAAATGGCACAGATACCGCGAGCAGGTTCCCGCCACGCTGCAACCGTGGGGCGCCGAAGTCACCTTTCGGGGAAAACTGGTCGCGGTATTTTCGGGCGAGCATCCGTACGACGACATTGTTGTCATCCGTTTCCCCGGTAAAGAAGCCATAAACAACTGGCATGCATCGCCTGCCTATCAGGCACTGCTACCCTTGCGCCAGCAGGCAGCCGAGATGTTGCTGCTTGCTTACGAAACACCACCGATATAGATTGCCGGTCAAGCAACATTACTTGCGCACGTCAAAGGAGTTTTTGATGATGAAATCTGATGAATTTGTTGCGAATATTCGCAAGTCTGCCGAAGATTCTTTTACTTCCGGCCTGTTCTGCGCAGAGAGCGTTGTGCTTGCGCTTGCCAAAGCCCAAGGCATCGAGTCTGAACTCCTGCCCAAAGTAGCAACCGCATTTTGCGGCGGCATGTCCCGCACCTGCGGAACCTGTGGCGCGCTTACCGGCGCAATGATGGGTATAAGCCTTGCACTCGGGCGTTCCAAAGCCGAGGAATCCGTACAACCGTCATACGCCGCAACACAAAAACTGATCAGGGAATTTGAACAGGAATTTGGTGCCCGCGAATGCCATGTTCTGTTGGGTTGCGACCTCGGCACTCCGGAAGGCCAGGAAATGTTCCGCGAAGAGGGATTGGGCGCACAGTGCACAAAATTCACCGGCAAAGCTGCCGAGATTGCCGCGCGTATTATTTCCGACATCAATGCCTAGCCTGTTACCAGGCCAGGTTCTTCGAATAGCGATTTGATCACTACTTTTTTGGCATCCGGCCGGTCGGGAACCTGATACAGCACGGGCATGAGCATTTCCTCAAAAATCCCGCGCAGGCTGCGGGCGCCCACTTTGTATTCGAACGCCATTTCGGCGATCTGCCGGAAAACTTCCGGATCGATCACCAGTTCAACGCCCTCGTCCTTGAGAATTTCGCGGAACTGGTTGTAGATAGAGTTGCGCGGCTCAACCATGATTCTTGCCAGCATCTCCCTGGACAGTTGCTGCAAATTTGCGATCACGGGCAAGCGTCCGGCAAATTCAGGGATCAGACCGAACTTGAACAGGTCGGTAGGTTTCACGCGCGAATTCAGCCTGTCGAGAATATGCTGGTCCTCGTGGTCGCTGACGGAAATATAGCCGAAGGCGTGGTTTGCGGCGGCGATGACATCCAGGCCGACGAACGCTCCCGCGCAAATGAAAAGAATGTTGGTCGTATCGATGGTCTGCGTGTTGCCCAGTCTGACCGGCGCACCTTCCATGATTTTCAACAGGGCGTGCTGCACCCGCTCGCCCGAAGTGCCGCGCTGTTCGCCTTCGGTTGATTTCAACTTGTCGACCTCGTCAATGAATACGATACCGCGCTGGGCCTTGGCAATATCCCCTTCCGCCTTCTCCAGCAGGCGCTGCATCAAGGCCTCGATTTCTTCGTTCACATATTTCGACTGTGCCAGCGAGGTGGCATTGGCCGTGACAAAAGGCACGCGCACAATGCGCGACAGCGTTTCGCACAGCAGCGTCTTGCCCGTGCCGGTCGGGCCGATCAGCAGGATATTGCTCTTGAGAATCTCCACATCACTCTGCCGCAGCTTGCTCAGCCTGCGGTAATGCGAATACAAAGCCACGGAGAGCGTCTTCTTTGCATCATCCTGACCAACGACATACTGGTTAAGGTAGTCGGTGATTGCACTGGGCGTAAGCTTCTTTCCCTGCTTCGGTTGGCTACCGGAATTTTCCATGTCATTTATCCTTGCTCAACAATTATCAGGCTTCATCATACTACCCGTGCAGTCTACATTGATGCAGCCATTCCGGCATCTATCAGGACAGCGTGAAGCAGCGCCGGCATTGTGATTGCGAAAAGTCGACTAATTTGGTTTTTTTAAACCGCTCGACTCCGGCCCGTTAAATTGGTTATATTGCCGCCCGCAAAATTGATAAATTCCTGGCTCTCCTCCAGGACAAAAATTTGGTCAACGTTGAACGGACAGGGAAAATAATATGGCGAGCGTGTTTTTCAGCAAACTTCTATCCTCCGTGTCGCCCCGCAGCGATAATTATTTCACCCTCTTCAATG
>Ga0182021_10006910_pt1 | contig 13460 bp, 9 predicted proteins | sample 612E3MmetaG_FD_120493 | JGI IMG/M metagenome (GOLD analysis project Ga0182021, IMG submission 120493) | Permafrost microbial communities from Stordalen Mire, Sweden - 612E3M metaG (Illumina Assembly) | ecosystem: Environmental > Terrestrial > Soil > Wetlands > Permafrost | place: Sweden...
CGACGGCGCTCTCATCGCGACCCGGCATGGCTGATGGCTGAAGGCGGGCCGCTTGCCGGCGCGCGATCGGGCGCGACGGCGCTCTCATCGCGACCCGGCATGGCTGATGGCTGAAGGCGGGCCGCTTGCCGGCGCGCGATCGGGCGCGACGGCGCTCTCATCGCGACCCGGCATGGCGGATGGCTGAAGGCGGGCGGCTGCGCTGGCAGATGGGGCTACTTCGCCGGCTCCTTAACCCGGACGACCCGATCGGCAGGCACGTTCTTCATGTCCTGAACGACGCCCGAAGGCCAGCGGATCTCGACCAGGTCCGCGGATTTGTTGGCGCCCAGGCCGAAGTGAATGGGACCGGCGCTCGACGAGGCATACCCCGCCGCGAAAGACACTTGATTGTGCTGGGCCATCCCGCCCGCCACCAGCTTGATCCTCGCCCCGATGCCGTCTCGATTGCTCTTTGCGCCCTCGAGCTTGAATTCGAGCCAGTGGTTGCGGTCCGGGCCGTCGTTGATCCAAATCTCGGCCGGCGCGCCGATGGCGCTTACCACGACGTCCAGGCGCCCGTCCCCGTTCAGATCCCCGACCGCCGAGCCCCGGTGGCGGCGGGGCGGCTGCGCGGCGAGGCCCGCTTCGGAGGTGAGCGCGTCGAATTTCGAGCCGCCCAGGTTCCGAAAGACGGTGTTGGGCTGCTCCACCCGCACTCTCGAGGCGTAGCCCAGCGACTGGACGTGCCCGCGCGTGACGAAGATGTCCTTCCAGCCGTCGTTGTCGAAATCGGCGATGGTGGGCGAGTAGGCCGCCATCGGGGCGCTGAGCCGCGTCATGCCGCTCGCCTGGGTGATCTCGGCGAAGCTGCCGTTGCGAAGATTTCTGAACAGCGGAAAAGTCTCGTTGTCCAGGGCCACCAGCGCGATATCCGGATAGCCGTCGTTGTCTATATCTCGAAAATCGACGCCCATTCCGGAAATGAACTGCCCGCTCTCCGCCAGCGCAACGCCGGCGTCGAAAGCGATCTCTTCGAATTTCCCGCCACCCTTGTTATGAAAGAGAGAATTCTGCATCTTGTCGTTGGGGACGAAGACGTCCATCAGGCCGTCCAGGTCGTAATCGGCGATCCCCACGCCCATTCCTTTCCCGGGGTGGCCGCGGATTCCGGACGCGGCCGAGACGTCACGGAACGTACCGTCTCCGTTGTTCAGGAACAACTGGTTCGGGGTGGGCTTGTAGAATTTCGGATGGCAGTAGTCGAACACCCCGGGCGCAGCCTCGCAAGCGGGCTCGGTACGGATGTCCCAGGCCAGATAGTTGACCACGAACAGGTCCAGCAACCCGTCGTTGTTGACATCCACCCAGGCCGCACCGACCGACCACAAAGGGCCGTACTGGCTGTCCGGCTGGTCGAGCCCGGCCTTGGCCGTGACATCCGTAAACGTTCCGTTGCCGTTGTTGTGGTACAGGCGATTCCCGTGAACGCCGCCCACGAAGATGTCCTCGTAGCCGTCGTTGTCGTAGTCCCCGACGGCGACGGCGTTGTCGAAGCCGGTGCCCGCGAGGCCGGCCTTTTCGGTGACGTCTTTGAAGTTGCCGTTGCCGTCGTTTTCGAAGAGGCGGTCGGAGTATTGGGGAGAGGTCTTCTTCAGCGTCCGGATGTCGGCGCCGTTGGTGAAGAAGATGTCCAGTTTCCCATCGTTGTTGTAGTCGAAGATGGCCACCCCGCCGGCCATCGTTTCAGGCGCGTGGCGCTGAGGCGTCTCCGAGCTGTCCAGCTTGAAGCCGATCGGCCGGTAAACGAAGTGGATGGGGGAGTCCCCGCGCTGGCCGGAGGCAAACGCCCAGAGCGTGGCCGCCAACACCGCCGCCAGGATGGCCCGGTTCATGGCGCGGGCTCGCTAGCGCGTCCCGGCACCGTGATCAGGGGCGGCGGAGCCTTTTCTGCCGCCAGTTCCTTCACCTTCGCGAACTCGGCGTCCGCTTCCCGCTCCCGGCCCAGAGAGCGCCACAGCCGGCCCAGGCGGTAGTGCGCGTCCGGCCGGGAAGGATCCAGGCGGATGGCCTCGCGAAAATGGCGCTCCGCCCCGGCGGTGTCGCCGGAATTCGCCAGAACGATGCCCAGATCCAGGTGCGCGAGCCTGAGATCGGGCACGCCTTGCAGAGCCTGGCGCAAATGCTCGCCGGCCGCCTTGTTTTCGCCGGCGTGCACCTCGGCGTCGCCCAGGTAAGCCAGGGCCTGCGACTGCTGGGGCTGATTCGCCAGCTCCGCCTGGAATTCGCGGCGAGCGTCGTCGTAACGCTTCTGCTTCCAGTAGAGGTATCCGAGATCGAAGTGGACGTCGGGCTCGCGGGGAGCCGCCTTTGCCGCGGCCTCGAACTCCGCCGTCGCCTGCTCCTCCTGGTTGGCGGCGTCGAGCACCTCGCCGAGGAGCATATGAACGGGCGCGGAATCCGGGTTCCTGGCGAGCAGCGAGCGGAACTCTTCGATGGCCTCGGGATAGTGCTTTGACCACAAGTAGCTCTGAGCCAGCTTGTAGCGCAGTTCCAGATTGTCGGGCTGCTGGGCGGACGCCAGTTTCAGTTGTGGCGCAGCGGCTTCGAACTTGCGCCCGCCGTAGTAGCTCATCCCCAGCAGCACCCGGACTTGAAAGCTGGCCGGATCGGCTTTGGCGGCTCGCTCAAATGCGGAGGCGGCATCGAGGAAACGGTTCAGCTTGAAGTAGGCCAGGCCGAGGTTCAGATCCAGGCCGGGCAGCCGGGGGTCGAGCGCTATGGCCGCGCGGTAATGGCCGATGGCGAGCTCGTATTTGCCCTCGCGGGCCAGGGCCAGGGCTTGGCCGGCCTCGGCGGCGGCTGCGGAGTCGGCGCCCGCCCACAGGCCCGCGGCGGACGCCAGCAGGACCAGAAGAAGCCTCACAGACACTGCGCACCAGCCATGATTCCGTTCCATGTTAGCGCAGCCGCACCAGCCGCAGCGCCTGTCGACCGCGTCCGTGTCCGCCGCGTCCGCCCGCGGCACCGCCGCTGGTTGCTTACCCGGTCCGCCGCGCTACGCCGGCTCGCCGCGCCGCCCCCAAAGGCGCCCGCTGTGGCCCCCAAGGCGCCCGCACGGCCCCCAAGGCGCCCGCGCGGCCCTATACTGTGGCTATGGTTCGCAGCGATCTGATCTCGGTCACCCTGGGAATGGTTTTCGCAGCCGGCGCCGGCGCCCAGCAGCGCCCGCCCATTGTGGGCGTGGCCAACATCGCGCTCAAGACAAGCGACCTCGCCGCCGCCCGCGTCTTCTATGGGAAGTACCTCGGCTTCGAGGAGCCGTTCGCCCTGTCCAAGCCCGAGGGGGACCTTGGATTGACGTACTTCAAGGTGAACGATCACCAGTACATCGAGCTGCTGCCCGGGCTGAAGAGCGAAACTGAGGACCGGCTCTTGCGGATCGCGTTCGAAACCACGAACGTGCAACAGTTGCTGGACTATCTTGGCAGGCGGGGCGTCACGGTTCCCGAAAGGCTGAGCACCCTGGCGGATGGGAACCGGGGTTTCGCCATCGAAGGCCCGGACGGCCACGCCGTGGAGTTCGTCGAATACATGCCGGGCTCGCTCCAGGCCCGCAACTTCGGAAAGTTCCTGCCGGCCACGCGCATCTCCCAGCGCATCAGCCATGTCGGTTTCACGGTATCCGACCGCGCCGCCGCCGACCGCCTGTTCAGGGACATCCTCGGCTTCCACGAAATCTGGCACGGCGGGATGAAGGACGACGGCAGCGTCGATTGGGTCGCCATGCGCGTGCCGGACGGCACGGATCACCTGGAGTACATGCTCAACGTGCGGAATCCGTCGCCCAGAACCCTGGGCGTCATGCACCACCTTTGCCTCGGCGTTCCCAGCGTGGCGGCCGCGTATAAGACGCTGCTCGCGCGCGGCATGGCGATCGGCGAGCCGCCCCAGATCGGCCGGGACGGCAAGTGGCAGCTCAACCTATACGATCCGAACCTCACGCGGACGGAATTGATGGAGCCGAAGCCGGTCCAGAAGCCTTGCTGCGCTCCGTTCCTGGACCAGTAACCCGGCCCGCCGCGCCCGAGGGCGGCGCGGCAGTGGGAGAGGCAGGCGATCCGGCCCGCCGCGATCGAGGCCCGGCGCGGCAGTGGGAGAGGCAAGCGATCCCGCCCGCCGCGCTCGAGGCCCGGCGCGGCAGTGGGAGAGGCAGGCGATCCGGCAGCCCCCACAAGCGGTCCCGCCTCCCGGTGTGCTATTCTGGGTCCGTACAAGACGGAGATAAGGACAGAGAAGGAGTATCTACTCTAGCATGGCCCTGGCGATTGAAGCTAAAAAGCAGATTGTGAGCAAGTTCAAGGTCCACAAGACCGACACTGGTTCGCCAGAAGTGCAAGTGGCGCTCCTGAGCCGGCGCATTGCCGAGCTTACGGAACATTTCAAAACCCACAAGAAGGACCATCATTCGAGAAAGGGTCTGTTGACCTTGGTGGCCCGCCGCCGTCGGCTGCTCAAATACCTTAAGACCGAGGAGCCGGAGCGCTATCAGAAGCTCATTCAGGAGCTGGGTATCCGCCGCTAGAGTGGACTCGCAGGCACAGCGGGCGATGGTCCATCGAGTCAGCCGGTCGTGAGCCGGCGAATGTTGGATGCCGCCCTGGTTCGAAACCCGCTAGGTCGTTTCCCCTCTCCAGTCTCCATCTCGGGCACGCGCGTTGTTGCCGGCCCGACTAAACACCGGACCCCTGACGGGGCCGGGATTGGAGCAGTTCATGACATATACATCAGAGATCGATCTGGGCACCTGCAAGATTTCCCTTGAAACCGGCAAGGTTGCCAAACAAGCTAACGGAGCGGTAGTGGTTCGTTCCGGTGATTCGGTGGTGCTGGTCACCGCCTGCATGGCGCCCGAGCCGAAAGTCGGCGCAAGCTTCTTCCCACTCACAGTCGATTATCGCGAATACACCTATTCCGCCGGCAGGATCCCGGGCGGATACATCAAGCGCGAAGGTCGCCCCTCGGAAAAGGAAATCCTCACCAGCCGGCTGATCGATCGTCCCATCCGCCCGCTGTTCCCGGAAGGTTTCAGCCATGAGACCCAAGTGATCGCCATGGTCCTGTCCGCCGATCCTGTGCGCGACCCCGGCCCGCTGGCCCTGATTGGCGCGGGCGCGGCCCTGGCGGTTTCGGACCTCCCGTTCCCGGAGGTTTTGGGAGCCATCCGCGTCGCCCTGGTCAAGGGCGTCCTGATGGCGAACCCCACCTACGACGAACAGCGCGGAGCCACGCTGGTAATTACGGTTTGCGGCACCGAGAGCGGCATCGTGATGGTCGAGGCAGGGGCGCTCGGCGCCTCCGAAGCCGAGGTGCTCGAAGCGATCGACTTCGGCCACCAGTGCTGCAAGAAGATCATCGCGGGCATTCGCGAGTTGGTCGCGCAGATGGGCAAGCCCAAGATGCAGTACACCCCGGTTGCGCTCAACCAGGAGATCTACGATCAAATCGCAGCCCAGTACCGGGCCGACCTGGCCGATGCGCTCGACACCGAAAAATACCCCAAGCTCGAGAGCTACGCCAAGATTCACGAGCTGAAGGCGAAGGTCCTCGATACGTTCCCCGAGGAGCGGAAACTGGATGCCAAGAGCGCGTTCGAAGGGCTGAAGGAACGGATCTTCCGCGACCAGATTCTGGATGCGCGTCGCCGGCCCGACGGGCGGGCGTTCGACCAGATCCGGCCGATCTCGATCGAGGTCGGCGTGCTGCCGCGCGTACACGGCTCGGCGCTGTTCACGCGTGGCGAGACCCAGTCGCTGGTCACCGTGACCCTGGGGACCAAAGACGACGAACAGCGGCTGGAATTGCTCGAGATGGGCGAGTCCTCCAAGCGTTTCATGCTGCACTACAACTTCCCGCCGTTCAGCGTGGGTGAGGTCGGTTTCCTGCGCGGCCCGGGCCGCCGCGAGATCGGCCACGGCGCGCTGGCCGAGCGTTCGCTTGCCGCCGTCGTCCCCGACGAGACGGTTTTCCCTTACACCATGCGCGTGGTCAGCGACACTCTGGAGTCGAACGGATCGAGCTCGATGGCCACCGTGTGCGGCGCGACGCTGTCGCTGATGGACGCGGGCGTACCCATCGTTTCGCCCGTAGCGGGCGTGGCCATGGGACTGGTGCTCGAGGGCGAGAAGTACGCCGTGCTGACCGACATAGCCGGCGCGGAAGACCATTACGGCGACATGGACTTCAAGGTCGCCGGAACGCGGGACGGCATCACCGGCCTGCAGATGGACATCAAGGTCCCCCGGGTCACCATCGCCATCATGAAGGAAGCGCTCGACCAGGCGCTGCGCGGGCGGCTGTTCATCCTGGGCAAGATGGAAGAGGTGATCGCCCAGCCACGCACGGCGCTCTCGCCGTACGCTCCGCGCATTTACACCCTGACCATCCCCACCGACAAGATCCGCGAGCTGATCGGCCCGGGAGGCAAGGTGATTCGCGGCATCGTCGAGCAGACCGGCGTGAAGATCGACGTCGAGGACGACGGCACGGTCCACATCTACTCGGCCGACGAGGCCTCGGCCGCCAAGGCGACGCAGATGGTAACCGACATCGCGGCCGTCGCAGAAATCGGAAAGACCTATCTGGGCAAGGTGGTGCGGCTGGTCGATTTCGGCGCTTTCGTCGAGATCTTCCCCGGCACCGACGGCCTGCTGCACATCAGCGAGATCTCGGAAAACCGCATCAAGAACGTGCGGGACGAGTTGCGGGAAGGCGACCAGATTCTGGTAAAGGTGCTGGCGCTCGAAGGCAACAAAATCCGGCTGAGCCGCAAAGCGGTGCTGCGGGAACAGCGCGAGAAGCTGAAGACCGACAAGAGCTAGCGTTCTTTCGCGCGGAGCCGCGGCCGGCGACGGCTTTGGCTCCGCGCGCCTATTGTTCTCCGCTTCACCGGAAGCACAAGCCTGGCGACGCGTGCCAACTCATGCCGCGGCCCTCCCAGACGCCATCAAGTACACTGGATTGAGTGACGTTCTGTCTTATTCCCGCACTCTTGCTGCTCGCGCCGCCCGTGGCTTCGGACGACGTTCCCGATCAGCTCGAGAAGTTCGTCGCCGTCTATGCGGCGGTCGAGCGCGAAGCGGCCGATCCGATCGCCCCGGAGAAGGCCATCTACCAGGGGGCGATCCCCGGAATGCTGCGGCGGCTGGACCCTCATAGCGTCTTCCTAGATCCGCAGCAGTTCCAGCAGCTCAAGGAGATGGAAAGCTCCACCCGCAAAGGCTTCGGGAGCATCGTCTCGGTGCTGCCCGGCCGCGTGATCGTGCTCCAGGTGCTGGCCGGCACACCCGCGCAGAAGGCCGGGCTGGGGCCCGGCGACGAGATCCTGGCCATCAACGGGTTCCCTCTGGCGCGGCTGGCCGTCGACCAGCTCGTCGAGGTGCTGAACGAGACGCATCAGAAGCCCGCACGGCTGGACGTGCGCAAGCCGGGGAGCGCACGCGCCCTCGTGTTCACCCTCACGCCCGCGGAGTTGCAGTCGCCGAGCGTCGAGCGCGCTTTCCCGCTGAGGTCCGGAATCGGTTACCTGCGCGTCACCAGCTTCGACGGCGACACGGGCGCGCAGATCAAAGAGGCGATCGAAAAGCTCGGCGGCAGCAAGCTCGAGGGCCTGGTGCTCGATCTGCGCAATAACCCTGGAGGCATCCTGCCGGCCGCACTCCAGACGGCTTCGCTGTTTCTGAAGCCCGAGGCCAAACTGCTCAGCGTGCGCGGCCGCGCCGTCCCGGCCAGCGACGAGAACGTTCCCAAAGACGCTCTCCCCTACACCTTTCCAATGGCGGTGCTCATCAACGAGAAGAGCGCCAGCGCCTCGGAGATCGTTGCCGGCGCGCTTCAGGACCACGACCGCGCGGTGACCGTAGGCGAGCCCAGCTTCGGCAAGGGCCTGGTCCAGAACGTCTATCCGCTTTCCGACTCCTCCGGCCTCGCGCTGACCACGGCCTACTACTATACCCCCAGCGGGCGCTCGATTCAGCGGCCTCTGTCCGATGTGCAGATCGTCTCAAACAGCGCGGAGAACAGGAAGGATTTCCGGACCGATTCGGGGCGGCTGGTGCGGGGCGGGGGCGGAATCCGGCCGGACTTCGCGGCCTTCCCGGAGCCTATGACCCGCTTCCGCATGGTGCTCGAAGCGGGCGGCGTGTTCACCCAATTCGCCACCGACTACGTGCGCCAGCACCCGGGCATCGCCCCAAGCTTCGAGGTCGCGCCGGCGCTGCTCGATCAGTTCCAGCTATACCTCTCCGGCCGCGACATCCGGCCCGCCGTGACGGAGTGGTCGAGCGAGCGCGAGTGGATCGCCAACCACCTCAAGGCCGAGATCTTCGATCAGGCCCTGGGGGTCGAGCGCGGCGACGAGGTGGAGGCCCAACGCGACCCCGCGATTCTCATGGCGCTCGATAAACTCGGCGCCCCGCTCCGCCCTGCGGCGGAGAGCCGGACCGCATCGGCTCCCTGAGAAGCCGTGACGCCCGCGCGAGCCGGTGGGCGCGCCGCCCGGATCCGAATTGTGCAAACCCCTGTAACCTTTTCGAGACCTGCGATAATCCAACTATCAAGGGAGATATCGATTGACACTTTCGCGCCGGAGAGGCTTTGCCCTGGCGATCGCAGTAGCTGTACCCCTGTTTTTGCTCACCGCCTGCGGCGGCCCGGGACCCGCGGCGGCCAGCTCGTCTCCATCGGCGGGCTCGGTTCAACCCAGCCTGCTGACCGTCTCGGCTGACCAGTTGGCCCACTTGCAGGTCACCGCCGTCCACAAGGTCACCTGGGCCAGCACGGTCCACACCACCGGGACCGTCGATTGGAACGCCAACCGCACCACCCCGGCCATCACGCAGGTCAGCGGGCCGGTGGTGCGCATCGTGGCGGAACCCGGAGAAACGGTCGCCGAGAACCAGCCGTTGCTCTACGTGAACAGCCCCGACGTCACCAACGCCATCGCAACCTACAAGCATGCGCGCATCCACCAGGACCTGGCGCAGCGCTCGCTCTCGCGCAGCGCGGACCTGCTGGCCCACCACGCCATCGCGCAGAAGGATTACGAAGCGACGGAGTCGGATTTCAACGACGCCGTCACCGACGTGCAGAACAGCCTCCAGGCCCTCAAGATCTTTGGGATTACGGAGCAGGAGATCGAAGCCGCCCAGCGTGCCGGCGCCGCCATCAGCCCGCAACTGGCCGTGCGCTCGCCCATCGCGGGCATGGTGGTGCAGAAGCTGGTGTCACCCGGCCTGTTGATCCAGGCGGGCGCAACCACCTGTTTCGTCATCAGCGATGTCTCTACCGTGTGGGTCCAGGGCCATGTTTTCGACCGCGATCTGCCGTCCATCCGCGTTGGCGATGCGGTGGTGGAGACCAACCCGTCGTTGCCGGAGGTCTTTCACGGCACGGTCGAGTACATCGGCGCCATGCTGGACCCGGCCACCCGCACCACACCCGTCCGCATCGTGACCCGGAACCCGGGCGGAGCGCTCAAGAAGGATATGTTCCTGGACGCCGCGATACACACCAGGACCACGCGGAACATTCTGGTGATGCCCGTCTCGGCCGTGCTTCACAACGCCCAGAACGAACCGTTCGTGTACGTCGAAGTACGGCCCGGCGGCTTTGGCCAGCGCCTGATCACCGTGGGAGACCAGCAGGACGGCCTGGTCGAGATCGCGGCCGGCCTGCGCGAGGGAGAACAAGTGGTCTCCGAGGGCAGCGTGTTCCTGGAGTTCGTCACCAGTTCGGAATAGCGCTATGACCGAGACCTCCGTCCCATTGAAGACGCCCCTCGGTTATGCTCGGGGTGAGACAGGCCGTTGGGCCTGCCCGGGCAGGCGGAACAGCATGCCCCACGGCCTATGATCGCCCGCATCGTCTCTTTCGCACTGGCCCAACGGTTCCTGATCGTGATGGGATCGATCGCCCTGATGTTCTGGGGCGCCTGGGCGTTTTCCAATCTGCCCATCGACGCCTACCCCGATCTCTCCCCTCCGCACGTCGAGATCGTGAGCCAGTGGCCGGGGCACGCCGCCGAGGAAATCGAGCGCCTCATCACCATTCCCCTCGAAGTGGAGATGAACGGCATTCCCCGGCTGGACGCGTTGCGTTCCGTCTCCCTCTACGGCCTCTCGTCGGTCCAGATGAACTTCCATTACGGCGCCGACCCGTACTTCGTGCGCGAGCAGGCCTTCGAGCGCCTCGCCAACGCCACCGTCCCCGCGGGCGTTTCGCCCACGGTCTCGCCGCTGTTCAGCCCCAGCGGCCTGATCTACCGCTACGTCCTCCAGAGCACCGACCGCACGCCCCAGGAGTTGAAAACCATCGAGGACTGGGTCCTCGAGCGCCGCTACCGCGCCCTCGAGGGCGTGGCCGACGATTCCGGCTTCGGCGGAACCGTGATGCAGTATCAGGTCCTCCTCGATCCGAACAAGCTCTTCGCCTACGGCGTCAGCGTTCCCCTGATCCTGCAGCAACTGGGGGCCAACAACTCGAATTCGGGCGGAGGCTTTTACTCGCAGGGCGGGCAGTTCTACTACATCCGCGGCCTGGGACTGGTTCGCAACACCGAAGACATCGGCAACGTCGTGCTGGCCGAGCGGTCCGGGATTCCGATCTACGTGAAGGACGTGGCGAAGGTCGAGATCGGCCACGCCGTCCGCCTGGGACAGTTCGGCTACATGGACCAGGACGATGCGGCCGAGGGCGTCATCCTCATGCGGGTGGGAGAGCAGGCACAGGTGGTGCTGAAGCGCGTCGAGGAGCTCACCGCGGACCTGAACAGCCACGTACTGCCGCCCGACGTCAAGGTGGTTCCTTTCTACGACCGCAGCGAGCTGGTGGAGGAGACCACCCGCACCGTCGAGAACAACCTGCTGCGCGGCATGGTGCTGGTGCTGATCATCCTGGGCCTGTTTCTGTTCAGCGTCCGCACGGCGCTGATCGTCGCGGCCACCATCCCCTTCGCCCTGCTGTTCTCCTTCATTTGCCTGGACTGGCGCCACATCCCCGCCAACCTGCTCTCGATCGGGGCCATCGACTTCGGCATCATCGTCGATGGCGCGGTGGTGATGGTGGAAAATATCTTCCGGGAGCTGGCGGCGCGCGAAAAGCAGCAGTACCGCGTCATCGACGTGATCCGCAGCGCGGCGCACGACGTCGAGCGGCCCATCTTCTATGCCGTCGCGGTGATCATCGCCGGCTACCTGCCGATCTATGCGCTCACCGGCCCCTCGCGCCGCCTGTTCGAGCCCATGGCGGATACCATGGCCTTCGCCCTGGTGGGCGCGCTGATCTGCACCCTGACGCTGCTGCCCGTCCTGTGCTCCTGGCTCCTGCGGCGGCACGTCCACGAGCCAAGGGTTCGCCTTTACGAGGCCGTGCGCGGAGCCTACGGCTGGCTGCTGGACGTCTGCCTGCGCTTTCGCTGGGCCACCGTGGTGGTGTGTCTGGGAGTGCTGGCAGCGGCGCTGGCCCTCATCCCGTCGATCGGCTCCGAGTTCATGCCCCACCTGGACGAGGGCGCGCTGTGGGTCCGCGCCACCACGCCCTACACCATCTCTTTCGACGAGGCGCAGAAGCTCTCGCCCCAGATCCGCACCATCCTGCGGAGCTTCCCGCAGGTGACCGTCGTCGGCAACGAGCTCGGCCGTCCGGATGACGGAACCGATTCGACCGGCTTCTTCAACAACGAGTTCTACGTCGGTCTCAAGCCCTACCGCGACGCCGCCTGGAAAAGCCCGATCCGCAGCAAGCCGGAGCTGATCGAGGCGATCCAGAAGAAGCTCTCCGCGTTTCCGGGCGTCATCTTCAACTACACGCAGCCGGCTGAGGACGCGGTGGACGAAGCCGAGACCGGCCTGAAGAGCTCGCTGGCGGTGAAGATCTTCGGCAGCGACCTGAAGGTGCTCGAGGAGCGGGCCCGGGAAGTCCGGCGCGCGATCTCCCAGGTGCCCGGCATCACGCACATCGCCATCGTCCAGGAACTGGGCCAGCCCAGCCTCACCATCCAGCCGGACCGCGCCAAGATCGCGCGTTTCGGGCTGAACGTCGCCGACATCAACGCACTCATCGAGGCGGCGTTGGGAGGCAAGGCGGCCACGCAGGTGATCCAGGGCGAAGAACAGTTCGACCTGGTGGTGCGCATGCAGGAGAAGTACCGCAGCGACATGCAGTCGATTCAGAACCTGCTGGTCGCCACGCCGGACGGCCAGAACCTGCCGCTCAGCCAGTTCGCAACCGTGAAGGTGGAGAACGGCGCCTCGTTCGTCTACCGCGAGTCGAACGCGCGCTACATCGGGGTTCAGTACAGCGTGGACGGCCGGGACCTGGCGAGCGCGGTGGGCGAGGCGCGCCGCAAGGTGGCTGCGGCCGTCAAGCTCCCGATCGGCTACCGCTTCGACTGGGGCGGCGAATACAAGGAGTATCTTGCGGCGCGCACGCAGATGGCGGTCATCCTGCCGGTGACGGTCGTTCTGATGCTGCTGATTCTCTTCGCGCTGTACGGCAACCTGAAGTTCCCCGTAATCATCGTGCTTGGTGTGCTCATGACCTTCCCGGTGGGCGGCCTGCTGGCTCTGAAGCTGACCGGGACGAATTTCAGCGTGTCCTCCGGGCTGGGCTTCGTGGCCCTGATGGGCGTGGCGGTGCAGACCAGCGTGATCCTCTACTCGTTCATCAACAAGCTACGACTGGAGGGCCGCGATATCCTCGACGCCACGCACGCCGCCTCGCTGATGCGCTTGCGCCCCATCATGATGACGGCCCTGGTAGCCTGCTTCGGCCTGCTGCCCGCGGCCATCTCGACCGGAATCGGCAGCGACTCCCAAAAGCCCTTCGCCATCGTGATCGTGGGCGGTCTGGCCTCGCGCCTGCTGCTGTCGGTGTTCCTCTCGCCGGTGCTCTATTCGCTGGTGGCTAAGGACGGGGATGTGTTGCGGGTGTGAGGGCGGGCTCACCGGCGGCGCGGCAGCCCACGCACTGAGTGCGGGGCCTCACGGCACCACCTGGAAATCGGCCCAAGCCGTGGCTGTGCGGGGAGGCTTGACCGCGGCATCGACCACCGTGGCCTTGAAGTAGTACTGGCCCGGCGACACCGCCTCGTTCAATTTCAGCACTCCCTTCACCGCCCGCGCGGACTCGCCCGTCACCGGCACGACCGGCACCGGACTGCTCACAATCGACTTGTTGTCCCGGTACAGCTCGACATGCGCATCGAGAGGGACCGGCTGCCCCGCTCCCTGGCCGTCCTTATCGGTCGAGATCAGGAACGCGAATGAAACCTGGCCGCCGGCGTGAAACTCCCGCAGGGCCTGAGACGTCGTGTGGGGCCGCGGGCAGAGACGCCGCGATTCGCGGCGTGGTAAGCGCGATGTGCTCCTTTTTCACGTCGGGAATCTCCAGGTACTGGCCCGCCGAACCGAGAGTCCCCGACG